>ERZ1031149.40-NODE-40-length-40056-cov-21.741031_pt1 | contig 40056 bp, 37 predicted proteins | sample MGYA00518223_ERZ1031149 | MGnify/ENA primary metagenome ERZ1031149 (study PRJEB33718, sample SAMN03159768) | human skin metagenome | collected 2014-05-20 | study: EMG produced TPA metagenomics assembly of the PRJNA266117 data set (Human skin bacterial metagenome...
CTTGAAGCCCTAACCGCCTAGAATTAAACCAGTCCAACTTTCGGGGGCCAGTTCAAACTTGAAAACCGGAGTTAGCTGATACGTCGTCCCGTCCTTTTCCGCAGCAACTGGTGAGACTTTATATCCACCACACAGTATGGACATCCCGTTTCTGTCCATTTGTTGTGGTGCACTATGGTCAGCTTCACTACGGTCAGCTTCTTGACCTGTACCTTTAGCAGTAGTTCTATCAGCTGACTTACCTTCGCAGCCGAGCAAATTGTATTGCTGCAGCTCACTGTTTTGTGACAGAGCGACAAGAATATCCTGGTGATATTTTTCTATGAATGTTGGCTTGCGCCGGTCCATCTTTACCCAGTCAGCAGATAAACCGTCAGCGACTATGGGGGTGCCCCCTCCCAACAAAGGGACCCCTCCCCCTTCACCATGCCTATCCATAGAGAATATTTTCGCAGATACCGGACCAGGGAAAACGACCAGCACGGTGGATACCGCAACAACAACGGCATATGTCGAAAAAATCACTGTCAAAGGAATCGCCAGGGAACCAGTCTGCCCATCAGGGTTTCTGCTATTCCGCGCATTCCGTGCTTTCCACCCAATCCGCGATGCGTAGAAGATCAGCAAAACCCAAATCAAAAGGCTTGTACACGCACAGAAAAGAACGAAGGCATAAAACACCAAGTCAATAACATGGACCCCTGGTGCCACGTCAGAGACGTCGAAAGTCCTGTAGAAAACGTCAAAGTCCACAAACTCGCCTTTCTAGCTATTCCCTGCAATCCGCTCACCCGCCTCCGAACGCATGAAGCAAGGCAACTTGGTCAGGCGCCTAACTTGGTGGAGCGGTTGGGGTTAGATGGCGTCCAGAATAACGAAGGTGGCGGCGACCACGCCGCAGATCAGGACAGCCACAGTCACCGCGACGACCGAGCCGACGTTTGCGGTGAGGCGTTCGGCGCGCAGGCCGGCGCTGAAGCGCAGGTAGCGGCGCCGTTGGGTCAGCAGAATCAGCGCCGCAAGCAGCACCAACACTCCCGCGGCGGGCAGAACGATCACGCCGTAGCGGCCGATCCACCGGAACAACATCGCGCTAACGACCAGCAGCGCCAGCACGGTGCGCTGCCACGACAGGCTGGTGCGCTCCGGCTGAAGCCCCAGGTCAGAGTGCGGGCGCTCGGGCACCTCCCGCGCACCCTGGCGTGAGACCTCCCGCGCAGCCCCAGGCACCGCCCGGCGCCTCACCTACAGCTCCATCCCAAAGTCGCCGAAGATCACAAACCCCAGCACAACCGCGCATGCCACCACGGCCACCCCCGCCAGAAAGGGCACGATCGCAGGTACGGGCAGAGCCTTCCCTGTCCGCATGGCACGCTCCACGCGAAGCCACCGCACCGCCGCCCCCAGACCGATCAGCATGCCAACGATCAGCACCAGCACGGCTGCGGTACTCCACAAATGCTCGGGTACGTCCGGCGAGCGGAACGCCTCCAGCGCCACCCCGCCAGCCAGAAACGCCAGGCTAGTGCGGATCCACGCCAAGAAGGTGCGTTCGTTCGCCAGGGTGAAGCGCGGGTCCGGCTCCTTCCCCTCCGGCAGTAGGGTCCGCGCCAGCCACGAACGCTCGTCCGTACTCGCGCTATCGCACCCAGCGTCCGCGCCATCGCACCCGGCGCCCGCGCTAGGATCCTTAGTCGTCATTCTCTTCCGCGTCGTATTCCTCGGCCTCCTTGGTGCGCTGCTGCGCAGTCTCAATGGCCGCCTGGGCCTCCTCACGAGAGTCGTATGGCCCCATGCGGTTCTCCCAGGCGCCGTCCTTGCCCTGGCTCACCTGGCCGGTCTTCGTGTCGTAGTACCACTTCTGCGCATCGTTTTCGCTCATAAACTCATGTGTACCACACGCTCCGGACAACCCCCGTTCTAATCGGCTGGCCAGGCGAAACGCACCTTTCGCTCTGCCGGATCGGCCTTAATCAGGGTTACTTTTATTGTTGACGCCTCGTCCGGCCCGCCCACACAAGTCGTCAAGATGGGCGGCTCCTCGACAAGAATCTTCGCGCTCTCCTTGCCTTCGCTATGCAGCACGGAGGCGTTGAAGTTCTGGCCCACCCACGGGTGCAAAACGACCGCCTCGGTGAGCCCCAAGCAGGCGCGATCGACGGCGCTGGCTGTCTGACCGCTGGATTTCATCGTGCCGAGGACGTGTTCCACATTGGCGGTAACCCATTCCGGGATCGGTTCGGAGTTTGCGATGGCCAGGCAGACCTCCGTAGCGAAGCGGTCCACCAGGCGCCGCAGTGGCGCGGTGACGTGCGCATAGTGGCCGCCGATGCCAGCGTGAATGCTGGGCTCTACGGCAGCAGCCTCGCCCGCGCTGGCCGCCCCGTCGGCACCCCCGGGCTCGGATGCGCCAGCCTCAGCACCCCCGCCAACCAGCCCGAAGTGCTGATACCCCGCCCCGCGCAGAAGACTCTGCGCGTCACGCATGAGTGCCATGCCACGCGGCGTGGAGGCGTCAATATCAGCTAGCAACTCCCCAATCGATCGCCCCGCGCGATCGAACCCTAACGCCCGCGCGCCGTGGTCGAAGGCGGCAATTTCCTTCTCCCCGGCGGGCGGTAGGGTGCGCAGGATACCCACGCCCGCGCGCACCATCATCTCGCCCGCGCACATACCGGCAAGCAGCGACAGTTCAGCGTTGAAGTCGTTCATCTCCAACCGCTCGTCGATCTCCAATTCGTACCGCTCGGAGCCGTCCTCAGCTTCTACACGCTCCACCGAAATGGAGGGCAACCGCAGGTTTATTGCCTGACGCCGCAGGTCAGATCCCTGGCGCGCGCGACCAACTTCGGGTAGCTGCGCGATGGCGGGGTGCAAAGTGCCACCCTTCATGTCCGCTTCCACCTCTGTGTAATCAAAGCGCTTCACGGAACGAATCAGCGCGCGGTACACGGTGCAGTCCGCGACCTCACCGTCGGCGCGCAGCAAAATATCCCATACCACGGCCGGGCGAGTCTGATCCGGCAATAGCGAGGCGCTCCCCTCCGAGAGCTCCGCCGGGTGCAGCCGGGTGGGCTCGTCCGGCAGGTACATAGTTTGGCCACGCTGGAGGGATTCCGCCATCAGCGCCCCGGCTGGATCAACAAACGCGGCAACGTCCGCGATTGCATAGAGCACGCGCCACCGCGCCGCATTACCTCCGCCGTCGGCGCTTGCTCCTTCGTCGGTTCCCGCTCCGCCGTCGCTGATCCCGCTTGCAACACCCGGCGCGTCCTGAATATTCACCGCCTGATCCAAGTCCATCGAACCTGCGGGGTCGATCGTCACAAAAGGAATATCCCGCAGATCACGGCGCTGGTCTGCATGACGGTCCGTGGCCTGCAACGCTTCGGCGTGAACGTCCTCGGGGAATCGTTCCGGCAGTTCGAACTCCTCTGCAATGGTGCGGAAGTTCAGCTCGGCGGCGAAAAGTTTCATGTCTCCCAGAGTGACACAACCGCGCCACCCCGGCCACGCCTAAGCCCCAAAAAATTTTTAAGTCGAGACAGCCTGTGAGCCGGATTCTGTCCTATCCCCCGCACACCCCGCAGCACCTCGAAGGGCACGCCAGGAGTGCGTGAGGACGAGGCGATCATCCATCTGAACCCACCATTGCTGATGGGTTTCAAGCGGCCTACCTGCTCATGGTTGGGCGGGCAGCCCTAGAGCTACGCCGCACGCTGGTGCGCCATCTGGGATAGCGCGCGTGCGAGCACCTTGACCTTGCTCCCGGTGGGGTTTACCTAGCCACCCCAGTCACCTGGGGCGCTGGTGCGCTCTTACCGCACCTTTTCACCCTTACCCGCGCGTGGCGGGCGGTTTATTTTCTGTGGCACTGTTCCCGCGAGTCACCCCGGGTTGCTGTTAGCAACCACCGTTGCCCTGTGGAGTCCGGACTTTCCTCCGCGCCCGGCCTGCCCTGTGTGCAGGGTGGTTCCGCGCGCCGCGATCGCCCGACCGTCTCGACAAGGGTTAACTCTAGCGCACCACTTCTTAGTGAAGGTAGTGCGTGTCGTTGACCTGTCGCACCACGGCGCTGTCATTATTGACGCCCAGCTTGCCCGAACGGGCTATCTCATTTGGACCGAAGAGCTCAATGACGCTCAATCCTGCCAAGTCCAAGTGCAGCGTGCGATACAACGCACCACTTGTGCACAGTGCGTAGCGCAGCATGGACTTAATGGGAGTCACGTGGCTGACCACCACAACGTCCTCGCTCGGGTGGTTGCGCGCAACATCACGCAGGAAGGAGCGCACGCGGTCGAACACCTCGTCGGGGCTTTCGCCTCCGCTGGGTGCGACGGAGCTGTCCCACAGGCAGGCATCGTGTTCTAAGGGGAACTGCTCCATGACCTCGGTGAAGGTGCGCCCTTCCCAGTCTCCAAAGTCCATCTCGATGAGAGACTCAGTAAATTGAACGCGCGGTGTGGTGGCGCTCGTCTGTCCAATAGCCTCGACCACGGCCTCCGCTGTCTGGCGGGTGCGTTGCAGCGGGGAGCTGTACACAGCCACTGGACCAGGACTGGAGCTGGCATCTGCGCCAGTTCCCCCGCTAGCCGGTCGCCCCGCAAGGCGCCCGGCCAACTGCCCGGCCACATAAGCAGCGGCCCGCTGGGCTTGCTCGCGCCCGTGAGCGGTCAGCTCCGGATCGGACAGCCCGGAGAACTGTCCCTGCACACTCATTTCCGTCTGTCCGTGGCGCAGCACCCAGAGGCGGGTCGGCTCCCCTCCGGGGTGCCATTCCGGCGAGCTCGCGGCATCCGTCACAGCACCAGCGGAACTCTGCACACCAGCATCCTCTGCTGCGGTACTTGCAGCACCGGCATCCGCAGCACCCTGCTCTGGAGTGGCGGCCGATTGGAACGAAAGGGCGTCATCAAACCAGCGACCCCCAACCCGATCATCCATCGCACGATTGGCCAGCTCGTCGGCGCGCTTGTTCTGCGCTCGTGGCACCCAGTTGTAGGTGACGGCGGCGAGAGTGGACTCAATGTCCTTGACCCGCGCGGCCAGGGGCTTCATGTCAGGGTGCTTGATCTTCCAGCGCCCGCTCATCTGCTCAACGACAAGCTTGGAATCCATGCGCACCTCGATCTCCAGCTCACTCGGAGCTACCCCCTGGATTTCGGCAACGCCAATGGCTAGCTCCAGGGCATTGATCAGCCCCTGGTACTCCGCCACGTTGTTGGTGGCTTTGGCAATAAACTCCCAGCGTGCGGCTACCTCTTGGTCGCCGTCCAGCACCGAGCTTCCGCACCCCGCGATGCCCGGATTACCTCGGGAACCTCCATCGCATTCCACGTACAAGCGCATCCTGTATCACCCTCGATCACCCTTGTTCAACGAATCTTCAGGCCACTCTAGCGCAGCGGCAGGACATTAACTTTTGGGTGTCGGCAATCTCGTCTGCTTGGATGCTCGCTACTTTTCGTGCACGGTCCACGGATCGGTGCGCACGTCGATCACTGTGGTCTGTGCCTTCGTTGCCTTTTTTACGACGCCCTCCGCCTGCGAACACCACGGAAACTCACTAGCCCAGTGGGCAGTATCGATGACGGGGCATCCACCCATGCGCAAGTGTTCATCCACCGGGTGGTGGCGCAGATCGGAGGTCACGAAGCAGTCCACGTCCATCTTGGCGACTTGGCCCAGGAAGCTGTCGCCGGCGCCGCTGGCGACGGCGACGGTGCGGATCATGGCGTCCGGATTTCCGGCTGCACGCACACCCCATTCAGTGCTGGGCAGTCGCTCGGCCACCCGCGCGGTGAACTCCCGCAAGGTCATGGGCGTATCCAGCTCGCCGACGCGCCCAATGCCGAGTTGCTGGTCGGCGGGCGTGGGCAGGGAGGTTTCCACGCAGTCATATGCCGGCTCCTCATAGGGGTGGGCCTTGATCAAAGCCGCGCGGATGGCCTCCCGCTTCGCGGCGGGGGCGACGAACTCGATGCGAACTTCTTCGACCGTTTCCACTTCTCCCACTACCCCGACGTGCGGGTTCGCCCCTTCCGTAGGCAGGAACTGTCCAGTGACGGAGAACTCAAAACATGCCTGCTCATAGTCGCCCTGTGCGCCGCCGCCTGCGGAAAAGATAGCGGATTTCACTGCGGGGGCGTCACTAATAGGAACGGTGAAACCCCACTTATCGGTGCCGGAAGGAATCGGACGCAGCGCGGCACCCGGGGTTATCCCAAGGAGTTCGGCCAGGCGATCGTTGACGCCGGGGCGGGCGGAATCGGCATTCGTGTGCGCGGCGAACAGGGCGATACCGTGGCGGATGAGCTTGTGGACGATGCGCCCCTTCGGAGAATTCGCGGGCACGGCGGTAACCCCGCGGAGCAGGAGTGGATGGTGGACGACCAGCATCTGGGCGCCCAGCTCGATGGCGGAGTCCACTACGGCATCAGTGCAGTCCAGCGCGAAGGCAACCTTGTCGGCGGGCTCGGCGGGGTCGCCGCAGATCAGGCCGACCGCATCCCAGGATTCAGCGAGGTGGGGCGGGTAAGCAGCCTCGAGGGCAGCGACGACGTCGGCGACGGTGGTTGCGGCAGTTTCGGCGGGCTGGGTGAGCTGAGCGGGCTGAGCGGTAGTTTCGGCAGCGGACACGGGGGTTCTCCTGGGGACGGCTAAATTCTCTGTCCCACCCAGCCTAGCTAGATCTGACAGACTGGAAAGGTGCGCGATTTACCAATTCTGCTTATAGATGTAGACGGAACCTTGATGGATAGCTACCCCGGCATCCGAGCCAGCTTCGTTAAGGCGCTGGAAACACACGGTGTGCCGGTACCACCCGAGGAACGGGTGCGGCAGATCCCCGGCCCGCCGATGGTCGAGACTCTGGCGGACATTGGGCTCGAAGGCGAGCTGCTGCAGAAGGTCTTCGACACATATCTGGCAGACCAGCAGGACGGGCGCTGGCGCGAGGCCACCCCTTTCCCGGGAATGCGCGAGCTGCTGGAGAAGTGGTCCGGCGAGGGCATTGTGCTGTCCACGGCGACGTCGAAGTCCGAGGTTTCCGCAGAGCGGATCCTGCGCGAGCACGACATGATGAAGTACTTCGCTGTGCTTGGCGCTGCACAGGAGGACGGCACCCGCCGCTCGAAAGCCGCCGTGATTGAATATGCGCTAGAGCAGCTGAAAGAGGCTGACGAGGTGCGCGAGCTGCTGGCTCACATGAGTGCGGAAGAGGGGCTGCAGGCCCTCGACCCGACGAAGATGCTGCTGATCGGTGACCGCATCCACGATGTGGAGGGCGCCGCGCAATCGGGCATTCCGACAGTGCTGGTGGGCTGGGGATATGGCTCGGATGAAGAGCGCGCAAAGGCCGCCTACACCGTAGACACTCCCGCGGAGCTGGACGCGCTGGTGCAGCGCTGGGCCAACGAGGGGTAAAGGTCCGGACTAGGAGGCTGCTCTAGAAGTCGGTCCTACGAATCAGGGCAAGAAAATCAGAGCAAAAGAATCCGGACAAAGGAATCAGGGCAAGAAAGGATTTCAATGCACATTACTGTCGTTTGCACGGGCAATATCTGCCGTTCTCCGATGGGCGAGGTCATCCTCCGTGCTGGCCTCGAGGACGCCGGGATCGCCACCAGCAACTCCCCAGCCGCGGAATCCACTGGTGCTACCGGTTCCACTGGAGCTACCGGTTCCGCGGGTGCTGCCGGTTCCGCTGACGCGCCCGTGACCCTGAACTCCTGCGGACTCGGCGGCTGGCACATCGGCGACGGCGCTGACGATCGGGCCGTGGACGAGTTGGCGTCATTGGGCTACGACGGCACCACCCACCGCGCGGCACAGCTCGGACCTGCGCATTTGGGCGCCGACCTTTTCCTGGCCATGGACGACGGGCATGTGCGCGGCCTGCGCAATGCGGGTGTGGATGCGGATCGTATTCGCCTGTTCCGTAGCTTCGACGCCGACTCCCCCGCCGGTGCCGAAGTCGCCGACCCGTACTACGGCCACCGCTCGGATTTTGCCGAGGTCGGGCAACAGATTGAGGCCGCTGTGCCGGGAATTGTGGCGTATGTGCAGGAGCAGCTGGGGCAGTAGGAAGTTGGCTGCGGTACTTGGTGGCTGACGGCGGCAATACCCGGGTGCCCGACTGCCCGCCCCTGCCAAATGTCGCTAGATCGGGAATGTGTTACCACAAACCGTTTTCATCCAGATAAACCTGCAGGTCAGGACGTTGCGCAAATTTGCAAAACGATCCGAGCGCTGACAGATTCCCGATTCAACGACATTCCCACCCCTAGAAGCCCCACACATTCCCGATCTAACGACATCAGGATGAAAGACTCAGTGCGATACGCCCAAGCCCCCCGGTGAGATTAACCAGCGGAATTAGAAACGCTCCTTGCCACGCTTTTCGGCGCGGAGTTCCTCAAACCGGGAGCGGGTTCCTCCGTAACGATCAGCCAGGTCAGTGTGCTTTCTGGGCTCCTTTTGAGACTTCTCGCCGGAAGCACTTTCGTCCCTGATCAAGGAGGATTTCGCGTCGCTTCGCTGGGATTTGGCATCGGCTGCAGCAGCTGCTTCAGCACCGTCACCTGTGGAAGCGCCAACACCGTCAGCGCCACCAGCACCGTCACCGACGTCAGCGCCACCAGCACCGTCCCCGCCAGCACCCCCGCTGACCTGGGCATTGAGGCGGGCGACCTCGGCGCTTTCCTCGCGCTCACGCCGGCGCTCCCGCATCTCTGCATACACAAACCACCCCAGCCCCACCGGCGCCAGAATGCCGAACGCAATCCACTGAATCCCGTAGGACAAGTTCGTGCTGCCATCCAAATGCGGCAGCGGTAGCGCCTGCAGATCCGGCGCACCCGCACCGTCACCAGCCATACCGTTCAGCCGGTCCACGCTCTCCGAATCCAACTGCACATAATCCGCAGCCAGCTTCTCCTGCGTCGCCTCGGAAATCTGCTTCGTCGACATACCTGTGACCTGCGTATACCCTTGAGCCTTCGTCGGCTTCGCATCCGGCACAGCCTCGCTCATGCGGATAAACCCGGTCACTTTCACGTCGTCCCGCGGCGCATCCTTCAACCGCGGCGCAGCCCCGTTCCCCTCCACGGCAACCCACCCGCGATGCACCAGAACAGTCTGGCCGCTGTCGAGGCGAAAGGGCGTCAACGATTGATAAGAATGAGTCGAGTCGACCGGACGGTTGCGCAGCAGCACCTCTTTGTTCGGCAGGAAATGGCCCTGTAGCGCGACTCTGGTCCATTCTTTTTCGACGCCCACTGATCCCCCGTCGCCCGGGATCACCTCGTTGATCGGGGCGGGATCAACCTGCAGGGATTGTTCAAGACGCTGGTTGAAGGCGTTTTTATCCTTGTTCTTTCCCAGTTGCCAGGGGGCCAAGAAGCTGAATGCGGTGTAGGTGAAGGCGATGATCAGGATGGCAGTGATGACCCATCCGGGTGTGAGGAAGTTTCGCCAACCGCTGCGCTTCGTGGAAGTCATGAATCCCATTATTCTCACGACGCGCGAAGTGGCCAAATGTTTCCCTAGGCGCGCTAAGCAAACCTCCGGCCAAAAACAAACCACCCCGCAGTCAAAAGTGACTGCGGGGTGAAATCTGTGCGCCCTGACGGGTTCGAACCGCCGACCTGCTGGGTGTAAACCAGCTGCTCTTCCAGCTGAGCTAAAGGCGCGCACTGCTTCGATTACGTCGAAACCGCGGCTTCGCTTGAAGCGTTAATGACTCTAGCACGTCCAGTACCAAAACAACGAAACCGCAGGTAAAAGCGCCAAAAGCACCAAAAGCACGCAAGGTGATTAGCGCTAAATCGCTAACGCTTAGGGAAATTAGCGCTTAGTGCCGGAGGAAACCAAGCAGGCGCCCTGCCAGTTACCCAGTCGCTCGGACTTGGTCTGCACCAGGCCAGCCAGCTGTGCGGACTCGGCGATGACGCCCGGCTCCACTCGGCCAGCATCTGCCTTCGCGGGGGTCAGCAGCCAAATGCTGCCGTCCTCCCCCAGGCTGCGGGTCGCGTCGACTAGACCGTCGACCAAGTCGCCGTCCTCGTCGCGCCACCAGAGAAGTACAACGTCGACGACCTCGTCGGTGTCGATGTCCAACAGTGCGTCGCCAATAGCGTCTTCCAGGGCTTCGCTGATGCTGCTGTCACAGTCCTCGTCCCACCCGATCTCCTGGATCAGGTAGTCGGACTCCACGTTGAGCACCTTGGCCCAATCGCGTCCGTCCTGCGACTGTGCGCCTTTGGTGCCCTGTGCGCTCTTGGTGTCGATGCCTTGTGCAACGCCAGCGGAGCCTGCAGAGCTCGAAGCCGAACCGGGGGCTATTGCCACTGTTTTTTCGTACCTTTCTGGGAAAGCCAGCCGTGTATAGTTCCGCCGTCTAGCTAGTAGCGAAGTTATCGCAGCTGGTGTGGTTAAAAATCTTCATTTTTGAACCTAACACAATCCCGTTATCTCCGAAGGTTTTCTAACGGGACTTTGACGTAGTGTGGGAAACACAAGGGGCTTACCCTCAAGCGCCCGTAACCCATGGAACCTAGGAGGACGAAACACATGTCCGCTTCGGCAGAAGAAAACAATAGCGCTTACGATTCCAGCAACTTTGCTTTAATCCGCGATGGAGTGGCCTCGTACCTGGCCGACTCCGACCCGGAGGAAACCCAGGAATGGATGGATTCCCTGGACGGGCTGCTGGAATCCACAGGCCCCGATCGCGGTCGCTACCTGATGTTGCGCCTGCTCGAGCGTGCAACCGCCAAGCGAGTCCCCCTCCCTCCGCTGCTTTCCACCGACTACGTCAACACCATTCCCACCACCCAGGAACCGGAATTCCCCGGTGATGAGGAAATCGAAAAGCGCTACCGCCGTTGGATCCGCTGGAACGCGGCCATCATGGTGCACCGCGCGCAGCGCCCGGGTATTGGGGTGGGTGGCCACATCTCCACCTACGCCGGCGCCGCCCCGCTGTACGAGGTCGGCCTAAACCACTTCTTCCGCGGCAAGGATCACCCAGGCGGCGGCGATCAGATTTTCTTCCAGGGGCACGCCTCCCCGGGCATGTACGCCCGCGCTTTCCTTGAGGGGCGCCTCAGCGAGGAGGACCTGGATGCCTTCCGCCAGGAGGCCTCCAAGCCCGGCCATGGCCTCCCCTCCTACCCGCACCCGCACGGCATGCCGGAGTTCTGGGAGTTCCCAACCGTTTCCATGGGTCTGGGTCCGATGGATGCCATCTACCAGGCGCGCTTCAACCGTTACCTGCATGACCGTGGCATCAAGGACACCTCCGAGCAGCACGTCTGGGCTTTCCTCGGCGATGGCGAGATGGATGAGCCGGAGTCTCGCGGCCTGATCCAAACCGCTGCGCTAAATAACCTGGATAACCTCACGTTCGTCATCAACTGCAACCTGCAGCGTCTGGACGGCCCGGTGCGCGGTAACACGAAGATCATCCAGGAGTTGGAGAGCTTCTTCCGCGGCGCGGGCTGGAATGTCATCAAGGTTGTGTGGGGTCGCGAGTGGGACGAGCTGTTCGCCCGCGACGAAGAGGGTGCCTTGGTTCACGCCATGAACACCACTCCGGATGGCGACTTCCAGACGTTCAAGGCCAACGACGGCGCTTACGTCCGCGAGTACTTCTTCAACAAGGATCCGCGCACCGCCAAGCTGGTGGAGAACATGACGGACGAGGAGATTTGGCATCTGCGCCGCGGCGGCCACGACTACCGCAAGATTTACGCCGCCTACAAGCGTGCCCTGGAGACCAAGGATCAGCCGACCGTCATCCTGGCGCACACCATTAAGGGCTACGGCCTGGGTCACAACTTCGAGGGGCGCAATGCTACCCACCAGATGAAGAAGCTCACGCTGGACGATCTGAAGCTCTTCCGCGATAAGCAGGACATTCCGATCTCCGACGAGGAGCTGGAGAAGGATCCGTACCTGCCGCCGTACTTCCACCCCGGCCCGGACGCCGAGGAGATCAAGTACATGGTGAATCGCCGCAAGGAACTCGGTGGCTTCCTGCCGGAGCGCCGCGAAAAGTTCACCCCGCTGAAGATGCCGGATCTATCCATCGCCAAGCTGGCCCGCAAGGGTTCCGGCAAGCAGGAAGTCGCCACCACCATGGCGTTGGTTCGTGTGTTCAAGGATCTTATGCGCGACGATGAACTGAAGAAGCGCATTGTGCCGATCGTGCCTGATGAGGCGCGTACTTTCGGCATGGACTCCTGGTTCCCGACGTTGAAGATCTACAACCCGCACGGCCAGAGCTACACGCCGGTGGATCACGACCTGATGCTTTCCTACCGCGAGGCCACCGACGGCCACATCCTGCACGAGGGCATCTCGGAGGCCGGTTCTCTGGCGTCCTTCATTGCCGCGGGCACCAGCTACGCCACGCACGGCGAGGTCATGATCCCGCTGTACATCTTCTACTCCATGTTCGGCTTCCAGCGCGTCGGCGATGAAATCTGGGCGGCGGGCGACCAGATGTCTCGCGGATTCCTGATCGGCGCCACCGCAGGCCGCACCACGCTGACAGGCGAGGGCTTGCAGCATATGGACGGCAACTCCCCCGTGTTGGCGTCCACAAACCCTGCCGTGGTGACCTACGACCCGGCGTTTGCCTTCGAGATCGCCCACATCGTGCACCGTGGCATCGAGCGCATGTACGGCGAGAACAGCAACGATGGCCGCGGCGAGGACGTGATCTACTACATCACGGCCTACAATGAGCCGATCCACCAGCCGGCGGAGCCGGAGGACCTCGACGTGGAGGGGCTGCACAAGGGTATTTACCTTTATGACGCCGCCTCGGATTCAGCGGAGTTGCAGGCCAATATTCTGGCCTCTGGCGTGGCCATGACGGCAGCGTTGAAGGCGAAGGAACTGCTGAAGGAGTTCGACGTCGACGCAAACGTGTTCTCTGTGACCAGCTGGAACGAGCTGGCCCGCGATGGCCAGGCCGTGGAGTTGGAGCAGCTTCGCGATCCGTCGGCGGAGCCGCGCACGGCGTTCATCACTCAGCAGCTGGAGGCTGCGGAAGGTCCGTTCGTGGCCGTCAGCGACTACGCCACCACCGTGGCGGAGCAGGTGCGCAAGTGGGTGCCGGGCGAATACGTTGTGCTGGGCGCCGATGGCTTCGGCTTTGCGGATACCCGCGAGGCGGCGCGTCGTTACTTCAACGTAGATGCGGAGTCCATCGTGGTGGGCGTGCTGCTGGGGCTGGCGCGCGAGGGCAAGATCGATCGCTCTGTGGCTGCGGAGGCGGCCGAGCGTTTCCAGATCGACGACCCGACCGCTACCAACTAGCCCAGCAGGTTTAGTAGCGCCCGGTTGACATCCTCCGGGCGTTCAACCGGCAGCATGTGCCCGGACTCCGGGTATTCGTGCAGGTCGGCGCGGGGCCACAGCTCGTGGATGCGTCGGCTCTGGCTGGGCGGGGTGACGTCATCCATTGCGCCGACCAGAATCTCCCCGGGGATGTCGGCAAGCAGCTCGGCGGTGGCGAGTTCGTCGTGATCCGTCAGGTCGTCGAGGTAGCCCAGCAGGGTGGGCATGGGGGTGTTGGCGATCTCGTTGGCGTGGAAACTCAGCACATCGAAGTCGTCGGAGGCGCCGTCGTCCAACGAGCCGTGGTAAATAAAGGCGGCGATAACGGGCTTGATGGCCCACTCCACCAGGCTTTTTGCCCATTCCAATTGGCTGGGGCTCTGTGCCCCCAGCCAACGCACCGCACGCACCATCGGGGAGTGCAGAATCCGCGATACGCCCTTGGAGGCGAAAGTATCAATCGCCCCGTTGACCAGCGCGATGCCGCCGATCCGCTGGCGGTCTTCCCTATTTAGGTGGCGCAATACGCCCAGGACTGTCATCGCACCCATCGAGTGGCCCGCCAGGATCAGCCTGCCCGTGGGTGCAAGCGTACGGATGGTTTCGGCTAAGTCGATGGCGGTGCGTTCAATATCCAAGCCCGGCATGGGCTGCGGGCCGTTCGGCCCAGGGGTGGTTTCGCTGGCGCCGTGGCCGCGCAGATCCGGCAGCAGGATGCGCAGGTTCGGTAGCTCGCGCACCGCGGCCAGTTGGAAAAACCAGGAGGCGGCCGTCAGGTTGAAGCCGTGTACGAGGATGAGGGTGGTGGGTGCGGACGAGGGGGCGTCCTCATAAGAAAAAGAATAAGAACGCACCTCGTGGACCGCGACCTTGGCGCCGTCGTCCATGGCGAGGCGGTGGATCCACCGGGCGCGTGGCAGTCCGGGGACGGCGGGCGGGTCGCGCAGCACAATGCTGGCGAGGTTGCGGACGGCGGTGGTAAGACGCATGGGAAGGACCTCCGCAAGATTGTTAGGATGAGTGTACAAACGCCAAAGCGCGCACGACTTGGTCGAGCTGAAGCGAGCTATAGCGAGCTAACGGTTGCTATAGATTTTGTAGCTTAGTGCGCAGCGCGCGGGTCGCGTTAGTTGCAGGAGAAGGAACGAAGATGGCTGAGGAAAACAACCAGCTGGCAGCAGCGCTGTCGAAGAAGTTGAAGCAGGACAGCGCCAACGCCGAGGCCGGCAATAAGACTGACAGCAAGGCTAACTCTGCAGGCAAGGCCGATAAAGCAGATAAGCGCGGAACCGTGCTCGACATCGTGGAGGACGCGACCGGCATCGAGCGCGACGAGTTGGAAGGCTCGAAGCGCCTGGGCGATGACCTGAACATCGACTCGCTCTCCCTGATGGATATTGCCGTGCGCTTGGAAGAGGAGTTCGGTGTGGAAGTGCCGGATGAGGACATCAACCGAGTGAAGACCATCGACGAGCTGGTTGGCCTGGTGGATAAGTGAGCGGACAAGTGAGTGCGGAGGCGGCTGGCACGGCCAGCACTGTGGAGAACGTACTCGCCGAGCTGCAGGAATGGCCTGTAGACAACGTAGCCGCGGCGGCGCTGTGGGACGGCACTACGGCGACTTATGGTGACACAGCAGCGCGGTTCCCTCTGGCCAGCGTAAGCAAGCTGATCACCGCTTATGCCGCCCTTTTGGCCGTGGAGGAAGGCGCCTTCGAGCTGGATCAGCAGGTTCCGGCGGAGTTGCTGCCCGAGTTCGACGACCTGCCGACGGTGCGCGAGTTGCTGGCGCACACGAGTGGCATTGGTTTCCGCGACCGCTCCCCGGAAAAGCCGCGCGGTGCTCGGAGGATCTACTCTTCGGCGGGCTACGAGGTGCTGGCGGACTTCATCACCGCGGAAGCCGACATGCCTTTCGCCGACTACGTGGCCGAGGGCGTGTGCGCGCCGTTGGGGATTGAGGTCACGGTCGAGGGCAGCGCGGGGCACGGTTTTTCCGCCTCGGTTGACGCTCTTTCGGCGCTGTGTGCGGAATTTTTGACGCCCACAGTGTTGGCTCCCACCACTCTGCGCGAGGCACTGGAACCGCAGTGGCCGGAGCTTTCCGGAGTGGTCCCCGGCTATGGAATGCAGAAGCCCTGCCCGTGGGGACTGGGCTTTGAACTGCACGGTGAAAAGTCGCCGCACTGGTTGGGCGAAAAGATGCCCGTGGCGGTAGCGGGGCACTTCGGGCAGTCGGGAACATTTTTATGGTTCCACCCGGAAACAAAGAAAGCCGCCGTCGTCCTCACGGATGAGGACTTCGGCGACTGGGCCAAGCAGCGCTGGGATGGTTTCAACCAGCGACTGTGGGAGGCCATGGGTTAGGCCCGGCTGCGCTAGAGGCACAGCCGGGTAGGGGGTTATTCGAAGGTGGTACGCAGGTCCTTGTGGCCCTCTGCGTGCCAGTCCACGTAGGCATTGTCCTTCGTCTCGATACCCTGTTCCTTCTGGTGCGGCACCTTTGCAACAATGTTGCGGCGTGCACGGCCAGAGCGCAGCTGGGATTCGATACGCTCGGCCAGCTTCGCCAGACCCATGTTGATCAGGATCATGATTACAGCAATCAGCATCAGCGCCGGGATCATCGCACCGTAGTACTCACCCAGCTGGCGGCCGGAGCGGACAACCTCCACGAAGCCGATCATGTAACCCAGCGCGGAGTCCTTTAGCGCAATGACCATCTGGGAAATGATCGCAGGCAACATAGCTGCCACGGCCTGCGGCAGCAGGATCAGGAAGATGGACTGGCGGTGGCTCAAGCCCAAAGCGATAGCGGCTTCGCGCTGGCCGCGCGGTAGCGATTCGATACCCGAGCGCAGGGTCTCGGCGATCACAGAGCCGTTGTACATCGTCAGGCCGAACACCACTGCCGTGAAGCCTAGCCAGTTAGAAGGCACTAGCTGCAGCAGGGAGAATACGGCGTAGGCGAAAAGCATCAGCACCAGCACCGGGATGGAGCGGAAGAATTCCACGATGATGCCGCAGATCCAGCGGACCGGGGCGGCCATGGATAGGCGCCCCACGCCCAGCAGAGCGCCGATGGCAATGGCCAGGACGATGGAGACCACGGCCGCACCGATGGTGGAGATCAAACCGGGGATGATGTACGTCGTCCAGGTTGATCCTTCCAGGAAGAAGGACCACTTTGCGGATTCGAACTGGCCCTTCTCGTTGAGCTTCAAGCCAACTAGAACCAGGATTGCTGCGACTACTACGACCGTGATCACGGTCAGGATTGAGTTGAGCCTGCGGCCCTTGGGGCCTGGGGCGTCATACAAAACAGTTGCGCGTACAGACATTAGCGCTTCACCGCCCATCGCTTACCTGCCCAACCGAAGAACAAACCGGTGGGGAGCGTCAAGATAATAAACCCAATTGCGATGACTCCGAAGATCACCAGGATGTCGCTGGCGTAGTCCTCCGTCAGGGTCTTCATCAACAGGGAGGCTTCAGCCACACCAATCACGGATGCGATGGTGGTGTTCTTCGTCAACGCGATCAGGGTGTTGCCCAGTGGCACGATCGCGCCGCGCAGAGCCTGCGGGAAGATCACGTGGCGGAAATTCTGGCCAAAGCTAAGGCCCAGGGAACGGGCGGCTTCGGCCTGGCCGAAGGGCACGGTATTGATGCCGGAGCGTAGTGACTCGGCCACGAAGCAGGAGGTGTAGGCCACGAAGGCCAGGACCGCCAGCCGGAAGTTCTGCTTTTCGATGAAGGAATCGTTCTCCACCGCCAGCAGCAGGCCGAGGTTGTAGTACAGGCCCATGGAGGCCAGCAGAATGATCAACGTCAGCGGGGTGTTACGAACGATGTTGATGTACCACGCGGACAGGTTGCGCAGGATGGCCACGGGGCTCACGCGCATTGCGGTCAGGATGATTCCGAAGATCATTGATCCCACCGCAGAGAAGAACGTCAACTTGATGGTTACCCAGAATGCCGGTAGCAGTTCGGGCTTCATCTCGGACCATAGTTCGGGATTCATAGTGCGTTCCTCCTTCCCTACTTCTTATCGACGAACGACAGGTCGCCGATCTCCGGCTTTTCGCCGAGATCCACGTTGTCGCCCAGGTTCTTGGCGACGATCTTTTGGAACTCGCCGGAATCGTGCATTTCGTTCAGCGCTTCATTGACCTCAGCCTTGGCTTCGTTATCGCCCTTGGGCAGGCCGATGCCGTAGCGCTCGTTGGTCCAGTAGCTGCCGTCTTCCTTCTTGAGCTGGATCACGCTGTAGTTTTCGCCGTAGCGCTGCTGGTAGCGCTGGGCAAAGCCCGCGAGAATGGTCGCGTCTGTCGTAGTGGCATCCACCACGCCCTGCTTAAGGCCCTCGGCGCAGGCGGCGTAGGTATCGAACTCCTGCAGCTGCACCTCCGGCAGCGCGGACTTCACCTTCTGCGCTGGGGTGGAGCCGGATACGGAGCACAGGCGAGTGCCCGGTGCGATGTCCTTGAGCCCCTTAATGCCGGAATCTTCGCGTACCAGCAGCGCCTGGTGGGTCACCACGTACGGGCCGGCGAAGTCGACGGCCTTGAGGCGACCCTTATTGATGGAGTAGGTCGCGGTGATCATGTTGACCTCACCGTTGTTGATGAGGGTCTCGCGCTGTGCGGATGGGGTTTCGCGCCACTTGATTTCTGGCGTGGCCCAGCCGTGCTTCTTTGCGATGTATTCCACGACGTAGCGGGATACGTCGGTATCCAGGCCGGCGAATTGCTTATCGGGGGTGCGCTCGCCCAGGTTGGGTTGGTCGTATTTGGTGCCCAGGACAACGTGGCCGGATTCGATGTCCGCCAGTAGGTCGCGGGCGCCACCGGATCCACACGCGGCAAGCGTCACCACCGTTGTGGTGGCAACCACTGCAGCCGTGAGGCGCTTGATTGCGCTTTTCAAAGTAGACATGTGCAAACTCGCTTCCCGAACTAGTGGCCTACGATCTTCGCCAGGAAGTCCTTGGCGCGATCGGATTGCGGGTTCGTGAAGAAGGTCTCCGGGTCAGTGTCCTCGACGATGGCACCCTCGGCCATAAACAGGATGCGGTCGGCTACGCGGCGAGCAAAGCTCATCTCATGGGTGACGACCACCATGGTCATGCCGCCCTTAGCCAGGTCGGTCATGACGTCCAGGACCTCGTTGATCATCTCTGGGTCCAGGGCGGAAGTCGGCTCGTCGAAGAGCATCACCTTCGGATCCATGGCCAGGGCGCGGGCGATGGCCACGCGCTGCTGCTGGCCGCCAGAGAGCTGGGCCGGGTACTTGTCAGCCTGCGCTGCGATACCCACGCGATCCAGCAACTCGTCGGCGGTTTTGCGCGCGGCTTCCTTGCTGATCTTGCGGACTTTAGTGGGAGCCAGCGTCACATTGTCCCGGATGGTCATGTGGCTGAATAGGTTGAATTGCTGGAACACCATGCCAACTTCCGCACGCAGCTTGGCAAGTTCCTTGCCCTCTTCTGGCAGCAGATCGCCGTCGATGCGGATTTCGCCATCGTCGATGGTCTCGAGGCGGTTGATGGTGCGGCACAGCGTGGACTTACCGGATCCGGAGGGGCCGAGGATGACGACGACCTGACCTGCCGGTACTTCGAGGTTGATGTCCCGAAGGGCGTGGTACTCGCCGAAGTGCTTGTTCACTCCTTTGAGTTCAATCATTGGTTTGGAAACAGTGGGTGTAGACATAAAAGACATATTAAGTAATGCGCATCACTTTTAAGTAATCAAAGGAAGATGGCTCACCCTTGTTCGGCATTGTGTGGCGTTTTAGCTCTTCAAGCGGGGACGATGCCGGATGAAAGTCGGCGGGGTCGCTACTCAATGAAGCGGGGAGGCGTACGGTGGCGGTCATGAATTTTTCTGAATTTATACGTAACCGTCACTCCCCTCGCGCGTTCCTGCCGGACCCTATCCCGGCGGCGGACATCAAGGAGATTCTTCTTGACGCCCAATCCGCACCCTCGAACTCCAACACACAGCCGTGGAATGTCCACGTGATTGGTGGCCAGAAGTTGAAGGACTTAAGTACTGCCTTGATTGAGGAGTTCGACACCAATGGTCTGAACCCTGACTTCACTACTGACTATGGCGAGGGTGTGCACCCGCAGCGCTCGCAGGAGCTGGCAGCGAAGATGTACGGGCTGCTGGGCATTGCGCGTGAGGATAAGGAGGCGCGCACGGAGTTCGTCCGCGAGAACCTGCGTTTCTTTGGCGCGCCGCACTCGGCTTTGATGTTTATTCCGCCGATGGGCGACCGTATTCGCGCAGCGTTTGACCAGGGGACGTACGCGGAGAACTTCCTGCTTTCCCTGACTGCCCACGGCTACCACGGTGTGCCGCAGGGCATGATCTCGCTACTGGCGCCGACGGTGCGCGAGTTCCTGGGCGTGGATGAGGAGTACAAGCTGGTGACGGCACTGACCTTCGGCCGGGCGGATGAATCCAGCCCGGTGTTCAAGACTGATCCGGGCCGTGTGGCGCTCTCTGAGACCGTGACGGTGCACGGGATTGAGGGGTTGAGCCTTTAGGGCGTTAAGCACTGGCTTCTTACAAATCCCCGCTGGCGCGGGGAGGATGTGATCCCATGTTCTGAACCATGCAAGGCCAACGGCTCATCCCAGCTGTCGCAGGGAGACATGGGTATCACCAGTTCCCCACCCTACAAAACTGCAGACTTCACCCAGCTCGCGACACACTTCATATTATTTCTAACTTGGCATTGCATGGTTTGAAATCCTCTGCTAACTTCGTTTGTAGAACACAACACTACGAAAGCCAGCGGACATGACAGACCCCCACAGCGCACCAGTGTTCGATTTAGATTCCTGGAATGGCGTGGTCGACAGTTTCTCCCCCACAGCCAGCGCCTTCCTAGCTAAATCGGGAGACGAGCATGGACCAATGTCCCTCGTTCAGCACATGGTCGATTCCGGCGCGGTCGCAACCTATCTTTGGGATTCCTGGCTCTCCCCACAGATCAGGAGCTTCCTCAGTCGCAGCACACGACTCTCCCCCGAACACATCCGCTCACTCACGGTTTTCCTCGTTTCCGCACATGATTGCGGAAAATTGTCAGCACCCTTTATCCGAAAGCTTCGCTCCCCAGAGACCAACACCCCACTGCTCTATCCACTCGAGGACGCTGACATCCCTATCCCAGACCTTACTCCCGACGAGGAGATCGCCAACCTCGCCCACCCGCTTTATTCTCGGGAACTGCTTAAGCGCTGGCTAAAGACACATGGACTCAAAGCTCCCGTTGCTTTGTCACTAACCCAAACGGTGGAAGCTCACCACGGTTGGCTCACCACGGCTGGCCGGAAGGCAGCAACCACCTTCGTCAATAACTATCCTCCCGAGTGGCTAAGCGCCGTCAACGAGATTCTGGATGCTTTCGCCGCTACCACTAACGTTCAACTTGCCCTTGACACCGTAGAAGGCAAGCCACCAACAACAGCCATTCAGATCATCACCGGGTTCACCGTTATGTGCGACTGGCTGGCTTCCAATACCGAGTTCTTCCCTCTTCGCTTTAGCGGTTCTCAAGCTGATCGCATCAAGCTGGGAATGGCGAAAGCTAAGTTCGACCTCCACACCGAGTTCAAACACTTCAGCGAAGATCCTGCTCAGGTTGCCGAAAACTATCGCGCGAGCTTCTCCTGGCCAGAAAGCGCCACTCCACGCCCCGTTCAAACCGCAATTGCAGAACTACTGAGCTCTAAGCCCCCCGGCCCGGCCCTACTCATAATCGAAGCTCCAACCGGAGAAGGGAAGACTGAAGGTGCCCTCCAAGCGGCTCTACTATTCGCCCAGCACAATCGCGCCAGCGGCGCGATTCTAGCGGCACCCACAATGGCAACGGCCAACGGACTTTTCAAACGGTTTTCCCGCTGGGTTGAGAACATCACGGAAAGCTCTGCTGTGTCGTCTCTCTATCTAGCCCACAGCAAGAACCGCCTCAATAAGGATTACCGCAAGCTCCGCTACCGCGACATCGGCGAGGATTGTGCTGGCCATGGGTCTGTCATCGCCACCGACTGGCTATCCGGCCGCAAGAACGGCCTGTTATCCAACTTCGTGGTCGGAACCATCGACCAGGTTCTAATGATGGCACTTCAAATTCGACACTCCATGCTGCGGCACCTGGCGCTCGCTGGGAAGGTGGTGATATTCGATGAGGTTCACGCCTACTCGACCTACACCAACGAATATCTCGCCGAAACCTTGCGGTGGCTCGCCGCATACGGCGTTCCGGTTATCCTCCTGTCCGCCACCTTGCCGACCAGCCGCAAAGAGGAGCTCGTTGCAGCTTACGGTGGCCAGATAGGTACGGAAAACCTTCCTCTAGCCGGTGAAGGTTATCCACTTCTCACTCTTGTGTCCGAGGAAGGTATCAGAGAACAGGCCGTCGCCCCACGTCCCGACGGCATGCACGCCAAAGTCGAGATCGTCGATAACTCCGTTGAGGAGCTAACACAACTCGTCACCGAGCTCTGTTCCGACGGCGGCGTGGTTCTTGTCATTTGCAACACCATCAAGCGCGCCCAAGAAGCTTTCGCGGCTCTGGACTCAGTATTTCCTGGTGAGGTTCGCCTCCATCACTCCGCATTCACCAGCCTCGATCGGGCCCGTCACGAAGAAGAACTCCTCAACGAGCTGGGGCCGGCGTCACATAGAAAACAAGGACGCCCTACCCTGCGCATCGTATGCGGTACGCAGACTCTCGAGCAGAGCCTTGATATCGACGCCGATGCACTGATCACCGACATTGCACCGATGGACCTGATTATTCAACGAGCTGGGCGCTTGCATCGCCACAAGCGGCCTGACAGCGATCGGCCGGAAAAACTACGTGATGCCCGCATCTACATTCGTGGTGTCGAAGAAACGACCCCAGTTCCCGTATGGGATTCCGGCACAGAATACATCTACGACGATGCATTGCTACTCACGACTTACCAACTGCTCTCCACAGAGGTCGTGGATAAAGGATTCCGACGCCCCTCCGACGTTCCAGAACTAGTTCAAAGAGCATACGACCTCGACGCGGATCATAACTTTCCGGAAACGTGTGCAGCCCGGTGGGAAGAATCCAAAACAAGTAGTCGAGGCAAGGACGACTCCGATAAGTCACGATCGAAGGTCTTCCGTATACCGAGCCCCGATGAAACTGGCAAACGGTTGGATTCACTCTTTGAGATGCTCATCCACGATCACTCAGAGGAGGAGATCAAAGCAACGGCCTCCGTCCGCGATGCCGATAACAGCATCGAGGTCATTCCGATCGTCGATGATGAATACGGCTATCGCCCTCTCCCCGTACCAGGTAACGAGCAATCTGAGTGCGTAGTGGAAGACACGACAATCCCTAACTACGATACAGCCTTTCAGCTTGCTGCTTCCACTGTTCGTCTACCCACGATGTTCACACGCTCCGACAAGGTGTGGGATCGCACAGTCGATGCTTTGGAAGACCAAACGCCAGAAGGATGGAAGGACCACTACCTCCTCCGGGGACAAGTAGCGCTACGCCTAGACCAAAACCTTGAGGCCAGCTTGGCGGACGTGAAGATTAGCTACTCAGAGCTCCTCGGCCTGCGAACCGAGGGGTTCCCTGGATCTCGCAAAGGCGCCTGAAATGTTTGATTTACAAGTAGCTTTAGTGACAAATGAAAAGCTGTTTCGACCTCCCTAGAAAGGGATATGCCCAAAACTGCATACCGAAAGTACACAGCAGAACTACACACGAAAGGAAGAATTATCGTGACGGAGAGCTTTAGCCTCCTCGATCAGCCGTGGATTCTCACTACGCTGACCGATGGCTCCGCTGCAGAGCTCAGCCTGCGCGAGATCTTCGACGGTTCCCATTCAGTCGCATCCATTCGTGGTGACAATCCTTTGCAGGACGTCGCCATCTATCGCCTGCTGCTAACAGTTTACTGGTGCGCACATCGCCAGGAATTGCAGAGTGCTCCAGGTACAGAGCTGGATATGGCTGAATGGATTCCCGACAGGCTGGAAGCCGCTGCGGAGAACGAACCAGACAATGCCGTGCTGAACTATCTGGAGCGCTACGCTGATCGTTTTGACCTTCTCGATCCAAAGCAACCCTTTATGCAGGTTGCTGACCTGCATACAAGCAAGAACGCGACTACTGATGTGCGACGGATCGTACCGGATTTCGAAGACGACTACTTTACGCTCCGAGCCGGCGATGGCTTATTGTCGCTCACCTTTGCAGAGGCAACTCGCTGGCTGATTTACGTTCAGGCCTACGACTATTCTGGGATCAAATCCGGTGTCGTTGGTGACCCCCGTGTCAAGGGCGGAAGGGGCTACCCAATCGGCACCGGTTGGACCGGCGCTATCACTGCAACGATCATTCTTGGGGAAAACCTCCAGGAAACCCTGGCAATGAACACCACCGGTGGAGTCCTCCAAGCAAAGGATGACTATCCCGTGTGGGAACGCAAACCAGACACCTCCGCTCAACGCTTGGATCCTACAAACAAGGATGGCATTTACCCCAAGGGGCCGGCTGAGATTCTGACCTGGCAATCTAGGCGAATCCGGCTTTTCCCGAACGAAGGTCTGATCACTCAGGTTCTTGTCTCGAATGGGGATCGCATTCCCAATGCAAATGCAAATATCCAGGACGATCCGATGACGCCCTACCGTTTCAGCAAGAACAAGTCCACGAAAACTCTGGACGTCTACTACCCCAAGCCTCTCGATTCCCAGCGGACAATGTGGCGCAGTTTGGAACCGTTGATCGCGTTGGAAACCGACCCGGTTTACGACGTTAAAAACCGAGCCCCTAAACGTCCTAAGACGATCGACCAGCTTGCTTACCTCAAGGAGAACGAGGTTGATCTGCCGGAAACCCTGAACGTCTCCATGACTTCCATGGAGTACGGGCCCAATAGCGCCGTCGTGGGCATTAGCATCAGCACGCAAATCGAGTTGCCGCTCGAAATTCTTCCTAAGTCCGCGCTCGACCAACGTCAGGCAGTGCTCAACCTAGCAGCAGCGACTAGCCAGGCTGGAACAATGCTGGGCAGCTTTGCAGGTCAGCTCTTCCAGGCTGCGGGTGGAGACTACGAATTCCAGCCAGCTGCAACGGACACTCTCCTAGCCGAGCTAGAACCGAAATTCAGCGAATGGATGAAGTCTCTGCACGGCACAGATCTAGAGCCCCGGCTGAAAGCTTGGGAGATGACCGTTCGCAACGCTGTCCTAGAACACGCAGACGTGCTTCTCGTCGGTGCCGGCCCCAAGGCACTGGTCGGCAGGATCATCGAGTCTAACGATGATGAGCGCTTCGTGTCCGCTGGAACAGTCATGAGCTGGCTGCAGAGGAAGCTCCGTGAAATTCTTCCGCGTACCGTTCCGCGCTAAGCATTCTCAACTTTCACCGCTAGATACACCAAGAATAGGAAAATCATGGAACAAGTAACTGATGACCGGCCACGGCTGAGTTCAGCGGTCGCTGCCACCTGTAGCCAGCTTCAGACCGACTATCTCGGCCGGACTGGTTACCCCAACCAGGCCAGGGCTCGCGGCACGCTCGCTGAACTTCGGAAGTCGGCTGGCCAGTCCGTAGACAGAAACCCTCTAGTTTTCGAAAGCGTTCTTTCTTCCCTAGTTGTACCTCTGTCCGAAAAGGAGGTTGGACGTGGTGATACCCCTTCCCCATCCGAGGAGGCTGCATTTCACGCGATTACGTTCTTCGCGCTCCACATGCAAGGCGCGACTCACGAGGTACACGATGAATCCCATTCGTTTGCCAGTGCCTGTGGTCGGCTAGCTCAGACCAGCGAATCGAAATCTATCAAGGGTCGCTTCGACGCGCTGGTGCTTGCTCGGACCGCCCAGTCCCGGCTGATCCAAACCCGCTGCCTCATTTCGCTGCTCCGATCCAACGACCTCCGTTTTAACTACGGCTGGTTCGCCGCGGATCTGCGCAAACTCTCGAACCCACGCACTCGCAATGGCGTGCTACTGCGGTGGGGTCGCGACTTCGCCTTTGCACGCTACCCGCGCGACATCGACGGCTTCGCTACTACCCAAGAAAACTAAAACTGTTCATTTCGAAAGGAATCTCTCCATGTCCATCACCATTGATTTCCACGTCCTGCAGACCCTTCCACCGAGCCTGATTAACCGTGACGATACGGGCGCTCCGAAGACTGCGATTTTCGGCGGTGCGCCACGCCAGCGTGTTTCCTCCCAAGCCTGGAAGCGTGCCATCCGCAAGGATTTCGGCAAGAAGTTCCCCACTGGCTTCGTGGGATACCGTACCCGTCGCGCAATCGAGCTGATTGCAGACCGCATCCAAGAGCTGGATACTTCCATCGAAGAGGCCGAAGCAACCACCCTTTCCGAGAAAGTCTTCACCGCTGCTGGCTTCAAGCTGACCAAGAGGAAAAGCGCAAAGGCTGAAGGTGAGGAAGTAGAACAGAAATCTGAACTCGGGTACTTGCTCTTCCTAAGCGTCCGACAGGTGAGCAACCTGGCCCAGTACGCAATCGACCACCGCGAAGAAAGTAAGTTCCCCAAGAGGGAGGTATCTGTGCTGTTCGACCAAGAACATGGCGTGGACATCAGCATGTTCGGCCGTATGGTCGCAGAAGCTCCGGACTTCAACGTCGACGCATCCGTCCAGGTCGCACACGCTATTGGCGTGCATGAATCCGAGCCGGAGTTCGACTTCTACACCGCGGTCGACGACATGGTGGAAGCTGACGAAGAAGTCGGTGCAGCCATGATGGGCACCGTACAGATGATGTCCTCCACCCTGTACCGATTCGCCACGCTCGACGTCGACTCACTGGCGGAGAATCTCGGCAACCAGGATGTGCTGGCTGAAGCCATTAAGGCTTTCACAGAGAGCTTCATCACGTCGCTACCCACGGGTAAGCAGAATACCTTCGCACACAACAGTGTGCCGGAGCTCATCTACGTGACTGTGCGCGATGACCGCTCTATCTCCATGGTCAACGCATTCGAAGAGCCGGTGGCCTCCGAAAACAACCAGGGCCGCCGCAAGTCCGCTGCCGATCGTCTGGCCTGCGAAGCCGAGCAGATCCAGAACACCTACGGATTCGTCCCACAGGCCGCCTTCGTGATGTCCTTGGGCGACCTAGCGGGCGCTTTCATCGAGATGGATCTGGCCAAGAAGACCACTCTGCCCGAGCTCGTCGAAGCTGTCGCAGAGGCTGCCACCCAGGAGCACTAATGCCTTCCACCCTTCTACTTAGGCTTTCTGGCCCTATGCAATCGTGGGGCGCGAGTAGCCGATTCAAGCAACGCGCCACCGAGCAGGTTCCTACCAAGTCCGGTGTGCTGGGGCTTCTAGCCGCAGCACAAGGGCGCCAGCGCACTGACGATCTGCAAGACCTTGCAGCTCTAACGTTCGCCGTTCGTGTGGATCAGCCTGGTTCCCTACTGCGGGATTACCAGACTGCCCAGCCCTGGCAGAAAAGGCCAAAGGACAACGCGAACCTGGTCACGCGCTACTACCTTGAGGATGCTGTTTTCGTCGCGGCCATCGAATCAGACAATGATTCCTTCATCGACGAACTCGCCGGCGCCGTCCAACGACCACGTTTCCCGTTGTTCCTTGGGCGTCGTTCGTGCCCCGCTCCCCCGAATCTCTACCTCGGAACGTTCCGCGGCTCGGCCGTCGACGCACTGCGCGCAACCGACTGGCAGGCTACCCGCGCGCACAGGAAAACTCGGGCGCCGAAGCTCTCACTGCCTATTTTTCGTGACGCCACACAGGGTGAAACCGGCATTGCCAGACGCGACGTACCAATCTCATTCTCCCAAGAACATCGGGAGTACGGTTGGCGAGACGTCGTCCAAGACAAAACTGGGGTGCCCGTCGAAAATGACCTTGGTTCAACCAACGACCCATTTATGGAGGCGGTGATGCAGGCATGACGACCTTCACTCGACTTCACCTCAATCCCAGCAGCCGTCAAGCACGAAAACTGCTGGGAAATCCGCAGGCTATGCATGCGGCAGTGCTGAGCTGCTTCCCCAAGGAGGTCAGCGATAAAGAACGAATCCTCTGGCGCCATGACGGCAAGATTCGGGGTGCCGACGGGCATTCTGTGTACATCGTCGGACCGGATAGCTGCGATCCGGCCAAGATCGCCGAGCAAACCGGTTCCGAACACGATCCACAGAAGGCAAGCTACAACCGCCTGCTGGAAGCTCTCGCGGATGGCCAACAGTGGCGTTACGAAGTCGTGCTAAACCCCGTGGCGGCCAAAAAGGCTCCTGACTCCCCGCGGGATACCCGTGGCAAACTCACAGCGCTGGTGGGCGAGGAAGCTCAGTTGGAATGGTTTCGCAACAAGGCCAAAATCTGTGGCTTCACCCCGCTGGAAACCCTGATCGTAGAGCGGAAGACACTACGCTTTTCGAAGCTGGCGAAGAATCCGAAAGGCCGCCAGGTTGTGATTGGCACGGTGCGCTACCGAGGTACTCTGCAGATCGACGATGTTGAATCCTTTAGAAAGTCACTTGTCGAGGGCATTGGTCGGGGCAAGGCCTATGGTTGTGGCCTATTGACGCTGGCCAAGCCCACCCCGAGGAAGACAAGATGAGGCTTGAGCTATGGTGCCACACCCCTCGAAATCACCCATGGAGCGCCCCATCTTGCCACGCGTGCAGGATCGGATTTCCTTTCTGTACGCCGAGCGATGCGTGGTCAATCGTGACAACAACGCTGTTACCTTCGCGGATGAACGCGGCATCACCCACATGCCTGCGGCGGGTATTGCTGCCTTAATGCTTGGCCCAGGCACGAAGGTAACTTATGCTGCGATGGCGCTTCTGGGAGATTCAGGGGTTTCTGTCGTATGGGTTGGAGAAAAGGGGGTGCGCTACTACGCATCCGGTCGTTCGCTATCGAATTCTTCGGCAGCGGCGGAGGCGCAGGCGTCCATAGTGAGTAACCAGCGCCGCAGGCTTTTCTGTGCCAGACAGATGTACGCCATGCGCTTCCCTGGTGAAGATATTTCACGTGCGACGATGGCGCAGCTTCGCGGACGTGAGGGATCCCGGATGAAGAAGGTCTACCTAGCGGAGGCCGAGCGCACCGGGGTGCCGTGGAAGAAACGGATGTATGATCCGCAGAATTTTTCCAGTAGCGACCCGATCAACCGAACCCTGACGGCGGCGAATGCAGCCCTATACGGAGTGGCCCATGCGGTCATCGCGTCGCTGGGGTTCATTCCTGCCTTAGGCGTAATTCACCAAGGCACGGAACGCGCTTTTGTCTACGACATTGCGGACCTGTACAAGGCCGAAATTTCGATTCCGGCTGCGTTTGATGCAGTTGCGGAGAACGAGCTGACCGCCGACGTGAACATTCGAAGGGTGATCCGTGACTATGTGGTGAAAAAGAACCTTATACCGACCATGACTCGGGATTTGATGTTCCTTATGGAGATGAGCTCTGAGGCTCAGAATATAGATGCTGAGCTGGTGCTGTGGTCGGACTTGGAGATCGTGGCTTCCAAGCGCAATTGGTCAGACGATGGGCCAATCAGATGATGGTCTTAGTTGTATCTGCGTGCCCTGCGGGTCTTCGCGGTGACCTCACAAGGTGGCTGTTGGAGATTTCTCCCGGCGTGTTTGTAGGGCGCCCCAGTGCCAGGGTGCGCGACCAGGTTTGGGAGCGAACATGCGACCTGGTGAAGGACGGACGCGCAATCATGGTTTTTCAGGCCGCGAACGAGCAAGGCTTTGACTTCAAGACCCACCGACATAACTGGGTTCCAACTGATTTCGATGGAGTGAACCTGATTACGCGGCCCAATAACCGGGCGCCTTCGGCGAGGCGACGCGGGTGGAGCAAAGCCCGGCGGAGGTGAATATCAGTCAGAGTTCTGCTTACCCCTAGCCTCCGGTGACAAAAACAAGTTGAAGTAGAATCGGCTTAACGGCTCAACGAACCACAGCTCAGAGAGTGTGCTCCCCGCGCCAGCGGGGATGAGCCGAAAAGAAAGGAACCCCCAAATGACCACCCACAGTGCTCCCCGCGCCAGCGGGGATGAGCCGGAACCCATCATGGGACAGCGGAGCCAAATCATGTGCTCCCCGCGCCAGCGGGGATGAGCCGGCGCCTCATCGACGGGTCGAGGTTCGCGCTGTGTGCTCCCCGCGCCAGCGGGGATGAGCCGCTGACCACGCAGTTCCAGCAGCTGCAGAATATGTGCTCCCCGCGCCAGCGGGGATGAGCCGGGCATGTCGAAGGCGTTTGCGGAGCGGTTGGAGTGCTCCCCGCGCCAGCGGGGATGAGCCGGATCAGACAAGGCAATTTTCATCTGCGAATCCGTGCTCCCCGCGCCAGCGGGGATGAGCCGTCGCACCAGCCCAATCAAGCACACGACGAGTAGTGCTCCCCGCGCCAGCGGGGATGAGCCGCCCGCGACCGCCGTAGCGATGCCGCCGATGATGTGCTCCCCGCGCCAGCGGGGATGAGCCGACACGTAGAAACGCAAAAAAGACCCCCACCACGTGCTCCCCGCGCCAGCGGGGATGAGCCGGGCAGTTTCGCTAACGAGTATCGCGGCCAACTGTGCTCCCCGCGCCAGCGGGGATGAGCCGAATTCCATTCTTAGTGCCGTGGCGCTGGTTCCGTGCTCCCCGCGCCAGCGGGGATGAGCCGGAACAGCGAAAACAAGGGGCTTCCGAATCAACGTGCTCCCCGCGCCAGCGGGGATGAGCCGGGGCTTTAAAACACTGGTGGGTTGGGGCGGGGGTGCTCCCCGCGCCAGCGGGGATGAGCCGGCATCAAGATTTTCGGCTACAGCACGAAGAAAGTGCTCCCCGCGCCAGCGGGGATGAGCCGTTCTGCACGCCCGTTCGCTTCTCTTCGCGCAGGTGCTCCCCGCGCCAGCGGGGATGAGCCTCATATCCACAAAGAATTTGACCAGGTCAATGCGTGCTCCCCGCGCCAGCGGGGATGAGCCGAAGCCGTGCTGAAGCAGCAGATCGCGCAGTTCGTGCTCCCCGCGCCAGCGGGGATGAGCCGGTCAACGAGTCGCTGAAGCCGATCTACGAGGCGTGCTCCCCGCGCCAGCGGGGATGAGCCGCACCTTCGGCCTCTGCGACGAGGCGATCCTGCGTGCTCCCCGCGCCAGCGGGGATGAGCCGGCGCTACAGGGGGAGCTTCAGGCACGTATCGAGTGCTCCCCGCGCCAGCGGGGATGAGCCTTGATGTGCTGGGCGATCTGTGTAAACGACTGTGTGCTCCCCGCGCCAGCGGGGATGAGCCGGAAACAAGCAATACAGGATGCCCTTACCATCTGTGCTCCCCGCGCCAGCGGGGATGAGCCGAATTTCACGCCAGGCCGCGCTGGCCTATCCATGTGCTCCCCGCGCCAGCGGGGATGAGCCGTTCCCCCACGGTGGGGCTAGTCAGGTCTGTCAGTGCTCCCCGCGCCAGCGGGGATGAGCCGCAACGGCGGTGCCGCGTGGCACCATGTCATCTGTGCTCCCCGCGCCAGCGGGGATGAGCCGCACGGCCAGCAACGTCGGCCAGTTGGCAGACAGTGCTCCCCGCGCCAGCGGGGATGAGCCGGTCAAGAAGGCGGATAAGCGTGCCGAGGCTATGTGCTCCCCGCGCCAGCGGGGATGAGCCGGAGACGAAGCCGTCCCTGCGGCTGACTTTCGAGTGCTCCCCGCGCCAGCGGGGATGAGCCGGAGCTAGAAGGCTTCATTTTCCCGAACGATGAGTGCTCCCCGCGCCAGCGGGGATGAGCCGTAGGGTTGCCCCCACTTTGCGCCCGGTTTAGCGTGCTCCCCGCGCCAGCGGGGATGAGCCGCCCAGCCTGCGCCTGACATTCGAGAAGGAGGCGTGCTCCCCGCGCCAGCGGGGATGAGCCGCCTTCTTCGCCTCTTCGCGGTTAGCGATAGCTGTGCTCCCCGCGCCAGCGGGGATGAGCCGCACGGCGGGCACCTTATCGGCGTCAACGGTCAGTGCTCCCCGCGCCAGCGGGGATGAGCCGGGGATTCATAGGGCACGGTATCCCAGCCAGCGGTGCTCCCCGCGCCAGCGGGGATGAGCCGTCAGTCATCGCACCATCACAGGCTGGCGGCCTGTGCTCCCCGCGCCAGCGGGGATGAGCCGATCGACAACATCGCAAAGGAGAACTAGACATGGTGCTCCCCGCGCCAGCGGGGATGAGCCGGTCGCGGCGGAGTCTTATGATTCGGGAGATAAGTGCTCCCCGCGCCAGCGGGGATGAGCCGGTCGCGGCGGAGTCTTTTGATTCGGGAGATAAGTGCTCCCCGCGCCAGCGGGGATGAGCCGGTGGTTAGCTCTTTGATGCGCTTCTCGCTCCGGTGCTCCCCGCGCCAGCGGGGATGAGCCGAGAAAAGTTTTCCCGCGAAATAAGCGAGCGGAGTGCTCCCCGCGCCAGCGGGGATGAGCCGGAAGTGGCGGGGTTGTGCTCCGCCTGCTCGGCGTGCTCCCCCGCGCCAGCGGGGATGAGCCGGTACCGAGCTCACCGGCGGCGGCGCGGCGCTCGTGCTCCCCGCGCCAGCGGGGATGAGCCGCAGGAGCAGAAGAAGCAAGACCTGAAGGTCGTGTGCTCCCCGCGCCAGCGGGGATGAGCCGTACCACCAGCGCTGGATGGATCGCGCGGTCTACGTGCTCCCCGCGCCAGCGGGGATGAGCCGGAATGCCGGCGACCAACGGGAGCAGGGCTTGCGTGCTCCCCGCGCCAGCGGGGATGAGCCCGACCACAAGCACCACCACCACAAAGGAATAGTGTGCTCCCCGCGCCAGCGGGGATGAGCCGTCCACCAGTTCTAGATTTCTGGATACCTGGCTGTGCTCCCCGCGCCAGCGGGGATGAGCCGGCTGCCTATGACCTGGGCGCGTCTTTCGATGAGTGCTCCCCGCGCCAGCGGGGATGAGCCGTCCGCTGAAGCCGAGAAGAAGCGGAAGGAGGAGTGCTCCCCGCGCCAGCGGGGATGAGCCGGAAACTGGCCAGACCAGTTGCCCGTATCACCTGTGCTCCCCGCGCCAGCGGGGATGAGCCGCGGCCTTCCCTAAGCCACCGATAGCGCCAATCGTGCTCCCCGCGCCAGCGGGGATGAGCCGCAGGTCAACGCTTTCGAGAAGTACATGGCGAAGTGCTCCCCGCGCCAGCGGGGATGAGCCGAACTCGTTTTTCAGCGCCTCCTCGAATGCGTCGTGCTCCCCGCGCCAGCGGGGATGAGCCGGGGTGAACCGGTTAAACGGGCACACGAAAAGAGTGCTCCCCGCGCCAGCGGGGATGAGCCTTCACCAACGCCCACGCGCCGGGCACGGATTCGGTGCTCCCCGCGCCAGCGGGGATGAGCCGCAGGTATCCGGTGAGTTTGGCGATATTGATCTGTGCTCCCCGCGCCAGCGGGGATGAGCCGTACCTCATGCCACGGCGTTGACTCGGCCCATTGTGCTCCCCGCGCCAGCGGGGATGAGCCGTCTAGCCCGGCGTGGAAAGTACCCCAGCGTGGGTGCTCCCCGCGTCAGCGGGGATGATCCCACCGACCCAAAAAGAGTAAGGACTATGACCACCGATAACCGCACCGAAGATCAGAAGGTCGCTGCCGTCCGCGCCTCCATGACGATGGCCGGATACACCATGACAGACCAAGATGAAAGAGACATTCGCCGCATCTTCCGAGGAGAACTCACTGGCGACGAAGCCGTACTGCAAGTACTGGAACGCGATGGCTACGGCGACAGCGAACGCGCCGAAGTCCTCCGCCAGCGCATCGCCAAGGCGAAAAACACGGAGTAGTGAAAAAGAAAAGCACCCAAGCACCAGACAAGCTCTTTGGTATCACTGACATTGATGACCTCAAAAAGGTCGCGGCAAAGCGTGCAACTTGCCAGCGGGGATACCCTTGAGAACTAACGTCAACCCCTACCCCACTGGCACCTCGCGCCGCAGGAATGCCAACTGCTCCTCAATGATCCGCGAGAACAGCGGCACCACATACGGGTCCGAAGTGTTCACCGCTGCACACCCACACAAGTGCACACCGTCCTTCTTTATGGTGGGGCCAGCGGGGCTCGAACCCGCGACCAGCGGATTATGAGTCCGCGGCTCTAACCGACTGAGCTATAGCCCCAGTAAAGCCATGCCACTCTACGAGAGCGGCTCGCTCACAGAAGATTCAACCACACCGACCTACACACGCACGCATATACCCCACCTTCGGCGCTTTATACACCTTTAACTAACCCTCTGAACTGCCGATTTGTCTGTTTGCACCACTGGCATATAGAGTATGTTCTCGTTGCACAGGGCAAGGGCATTCGCTCCGAAGCTCATACAACTTAATCCCCTATAGCTCAGTTGGCAGAGCATTCGACTGTTAATCGAAAGGTCACTGGTTCGAGCCCAGTTGGGGGAGCAAATTAGAGCCCCGATCGGCTGCAAGAGATGCAGACGGTCGGGATTTTTTATGCTTTCACTAGAGCACTCCTCAACACCGATTTCCCTGTAGCTCGCAAACCGGGAACAAAACACCCCGCCCAGCGAATCCCTAACTACAGCCGGGCAAAGTGCCTGCGCCACTTGCCCCCTTACTCCCCCTTTCGAACCCCAGGAATCTAGACAGATGAACTCCCCCGACAAAGCACCTAAAAACAAGCTCGCTTTCCTACTCATCGGCGCCATTGTCCTTATCGGCATTGCTGTCGCCGCAGTTTGGTACACGACGAACGAGAAAGACCACAGCCAGGACGGCGAGGCGAAACCCGCTGTGACGTCCACTGAGAACTCAGACGGTGGCACAGTCGGCGAAACTTCCGAAGCTAACAGTGGCGCCATGGATTCCACTACTTCCACGGCTCCCGCCGTTCCAGCAGCTTCCGGTGCGACGTCCGGCACTCCGGGAATTCCCACCGACTTGGAAGATCCGAATCTCATCCCGCCCGTCGACGAATCTAAGACTCAGCAAGAAGCCGATGATGCCGCCCAGATGGCTCTAGATTTCTTCTCTTCCGAAAAGATGCTTCGCTTCCAATTGAAAATGCAAGGCTTCTCCGAAGAGCAGATTAAAAAGTCCATCGAAAAACTCGACCCAGACTGGAACCAGCAAGCTCTAAAGGCCGCGCGCAAGATCAACGAGCAGGGGCCGCCGCTGCCGAAAGACCAGCTCAAGTACATGCTGAAGGTTCATCAACGCTTTACCGAGGAGCAGGCCCAGTACGCCATCGACCACCTGTAACGCAGCCCTGCCCCCTGCCCCTGCTAACCCCTACCTACCCAGCAACCTAACGAACCAACCGCTTTACGGCCTGAGATACCTCCGCCAGCTTCTCCTCGGCCTCTTCTCCCCCAGCCTCCGCGGCATGCCGCACACAGTGGTTCATGTGGTCGTCCAGCAACCCCAGCGCCACGCCCTTTAGCGCAGACTGCAGCGCGCTGACCTGCGTGAGGATGTCGATGCAATACTGCTCCTCATCCACCATCCGCTGCAGCCCGCGCACCTGCCCCTCGATCCGCTTCAGCCGCGCCAAGTAGCGCTCCTTGTCGCTCAAGTAACCGTGCATTATTTGAATCCTTTCAGCCGCAGGCTGTTGCTCACCACAAACACACTAGATAGCGCCATCGCCGCCCCGGCCAGCATCGGGTTTAGCAGCCCGAATGCGGCCAGCGGGATCGCCGCCACATTGTAGGCAAACGCCCAGAACAGGTTCATCTTGATCGTCCGCAGCGTCTTTCGTGCCAGTCGCAGCGCATCCGCCACCGCCAGCAGGTCGTCGCGCATCACCGTGATGTCCGCCGCCTCGATCGCCGCGTCCGTCCCCGAACCCATCGCGATGCCCAGGTCGGCAGTTGCCAACGCCGCCGCGTCATTCACGCCATCGCCCACCATCGCCACATTCTCCAGCGAACGGATGTGCGCCACCTTATCCTCCGGCATCACCCCGGCGATCACCTCGTCGATGCCGACCTCGCGCGCCACGGCGTCCGCCACCTGCTGATTGTCACCGGTCAGCAGCACGGTCTTTAGACCCATCTGGTGCATCTTCCGCACCGCTTCGGCACTGGTGGGGCGCACCGTATCTGCCACGCTGATGGTGCCGATCGCCCGCCCATCGGCGCTAATGCTGACTGTGGTTGCCTTATTTCTGGACGCCCCCTCGTCCCCCCGACCAACCCGAATCACCTGGCCGTCGACGGTTCCCTCTACGCCGTGTCCAGGCAGATTCTTAAAGCCGGTGACCTCCGGCAGACTGCCGAATTCCTCCCGGCCGGCCTCTGCAATGGCCCGGCCAATGGGGTGCTCCGAGTACGCCTCCACCGCCGCCGCAGCGCGCAGAACCTCCTCGCGACTGCCGCCTGCCGGCTCCACGTCGACTACCCGCATCGTGCCCGTCGTCACCGTGCCAGTCTTATCCATCACAACGGTGGTGATGGCATGCGCGCCCTCCAAAACCTCGGGTCCGCGAATCAGAATGCCCTGCTCGGCCCCACGGCCCGTGCCAACCAGCAAGGCTGTGGGCGTCGCTAAACCAAGGGCGCAAGGGCACGCGATAATCAGCACCGCGACCGCATTGCTGAAGCCCGCGAACAGCAGCGTTAACAGCGCAATCACGATGACGACCGGAACGAAAATGCCGGAGACCTTATCGGCCAGGCGCTGCACGTCGGCCTTACCAGACTGGGCCTCGTCGATCAGCTTCGCCATCTGCGCGAGTTTCGTCTGCTCGCCCACATGGGTGGCTTCCACAACTAGGCGACCGGAGGTGTTGATGGTGGCACCCGTGACCTCATCGCCGGGGCCAACGTCAACTGGTACGGACTCGCCGGTGAGCATGGACTGATCAATGGCGGACATGCCGTCCAGGATGCGGCCGTCCGTGGCGATCTTCTCGCCCGGGCGGGCCAGGAACCGGTCGCCGATCTGCAGCTGCTCGATGGGGATCAGCTGCTCCTGCGCACCAGCATCATCCACACCACCCCGCAGCACGGTGACCTGCTTGGCGCCCATGTCCGTCAGCGCACGGATGGCATCCCCGGCGCGCTGCTTGGAGCGCTTCTCAAAGTACCGGCCCGCCAATACGAACGTCACCACGCCCGCAGCGACCTCGAAGTAGATGTCCCCCATCGGGTCGCCCGCATGGTTCAGGATGGACCAGCCGTGGCGCATACCGGGATCGCCCGCATGGCCAAAGAACAGCGCATACAGCGACCACAGATAGGCCGCCGAGGTGCCGACGGTGATGAGGGTATCCATCGTCGCCGCACCGTGCTTCAGGTTCACCCACGTGGCCTTGTGGAAAGGCCAGCCCGCCCACAAGATCACCGGGGTGGCCAGGGCGAAGCTGATCCACTGCCAGTAGTCGAACTGCAGCGGCGGGATCATCGCCAGCAGGATCACCGGGGTGGCCAACGCGATGGCGACCACTAGGCGGCGCTTCAGGCCGCGCAGCTCTACGGCGGCCGGGTCGTCGGCGGGTGCTACCGGCGCGGGCACGCTACCGCCGTAGCCGAGCTTCTCCACAATGGCGATGTAGGCGTTCGCGTCAGTGGCCGCCCCCTCCCCCGTTTCAATGTGCGCCTTCTCGGTGGCGTAGTTGACGGTGGCAGTCACGCCCTCCTGCTTGTTTAGCTTCTTCTCGATGCGATTCGCACAGGAAGCGCAGGTCATACCTGTGATGTCAAGATCTATTATAGCCATGCCCCCAGTATACCCCTAGGGGGTATCAGTATCCACGTTCGATGTACTCCTCGATGCGCGCGGCCTCAGCACCCACTGTGGTGGTATCGCCGTGGCCGGGGTACACCTTCATATCGTGCGGCAGCTTAAACACCGTCGACTGCAGCGATTCGATGATCGTCGGGAAGCTGGAGTATTTGCGTCCCGTTGCTCCCGGCCCACCGTTGAACAGCGTGTCGCCGGATAGCAGCGCGTTGCGCCCCGGAACTTCTACGACAATGCAGCCCGGCGAATGCCCCGGGGTGTGGAACAGGCGCACGCCCCAATTCGCCCAGCGCGGGTCCGCTGCGTCGATTGGGGTGAAGGGGGCATCACCATTGGATTCCTCCCACAGCATCTGGTCGTTCGGGTGCAGGTAGACCTCTACGCCCCACTTCTGCGCCAGCTCCGGGGCCAGCTCGCAGTGGTCGTTGTGCGCATGGGTCAGCAGAATCGCTTCCACGGTGCGGTCGCCTACGTGGTCGATCACTGCCTGCGCGTCGTGTGCCGGATCCACCACGATGCAACGGTCGCCCTCGACCAGCAGGTAGACGTTGTTATCCACGTCCCACTCGCCGCCGTCTAGCCGGAACTTCCCGGAGGTCACAAACTGCTCGATCTGCGGGTTTTCAAACTTCTGCTCGCTCATGTCTTACCTCTCTTGGTCTCTGACGCTGCGTCGTGCGCGGCTTACTTGAACTCCACTACGGAACGCAGAACCTCGCCCTGCTTCATCTTCTCGAAGGCCTCTTCCACCCCTTCAATGCCAATGCGCTCATCCACGAAGCGATCCAGCGGGAAACGCCCCTCCTGGTACAGGTCCACGTACATTGGGAAGTCGCGCTCCGGCAGGCAGTCGCCATACCACGATGACTTCAGCGCACCGCCGTGGCTGAACACGTCCAGGAACGGCAGCTCCAGAGTCATGTCCGGAGTCGGCACGCCCACCAGCACCACACGGCCAGCCAGGTCTCGCAGGTAGAACGCTTGCTTAAACGTCTGCGGCACGCCCACGGCGTCCACCACCACGTCCACGCCGAATCCCCCGTTGATCTCCTGGACCTTCGCCACCAGCTCTTCGTCCGAAAGCTCCGAGCTGTTGATCGTGTGGGTTGCACCGAACTCCTCAACGGCACGGGCGAGTTTGGCGTCCGAAATATCGATAGCAATGATCTTCGTCGCACCTGCAACGGCTGCACCGGCGATCGCGGCCATGCCCACGCCACCTACACCGATGACGGCGATGGATTCGCCGCGCTTGACCTCACCGGTGTTCACTGCGGCACCGAGACCGGCCATGACGCCACATCCCAGCAGACCCGCAACGGCAGGATCGGCATCCGGATTCACCTTGGTGCACTGTCCTTCGTGAACCAGCGTCTTTTCAGCGAAAGCTCCAATACCCAGGGCGGCCTCTAGCTCCGTGCCATCGGCCAGGGTCATCTTCTTCGAGGCATTGTGGGTATCGAAGCAGTACTTCGGCTCGCCCTTCTTGCAGGCGCGACACTGGCCGCACACGGCGCGCCAGTTCAGCACCACATAGTCGCCGACCTCCACGTGGGTCACGCGGTCACCGACCTGCTCAACCACGCCGGCGGCCTCATGCCCCAGCAAGAATGGGTAGTCGTCGGTGATGCCGCCATCGCGGTAGGCCAGGTCGGTGTGGCACACGCCGCAGGCCTGGATGCGCACGATCACGTCGTTATCGCCCGGGTCGGGAATCACAATGTCAGTCAGTTCGACGGGTTCGTTTTTCGCGCGGGAAATTACCGCTTTAACAGTTGTAGTCATGTCACCCACTGTACTAGCTTCTTTGCCTTTGGTGGGTTCGCGTAAGCTTGAGCTATTAGCTAACGCAACCAACGCAAACCTCCAAGGAGCCAACATGATCCAGCTCGTCGTCGGCGCCGCCGCGGGTTACTTGATGGGCACGAAGGCCGGTCGCCGTCGCTACGAACAGATCCGCCGTGGCTATCAGACCGCAGTGAACTCGGATATCACCAAGGCAGTTGTGCGTTCCGGCCGTAAGGCACTGGCCAACCGGCTGGATCCGGAACCGCGCATGCACGAGGTGCGCGATCTGAACCGCTCTACCCGCGATTCCCTGGGTGAGGGCCACACCATCGTCGAGGCGGATGATGTGCACCCAAATGACCGCATTGAATCGCCCAAGGGAGCACCGAAGAACCCCTTTAAGAAGAAGCGTTAGCGCGTAAAGTCGCCGAAATCCGCCGCGCGCTCATGCAGCGAGCGCCGGTATTTCTCCAGCGCAATCACATCCGCAAACAGCGCATTGTACTCCTCTTTCTGCAGGTCGGGGCGCATGCGCTGCATCCGGGACTTCATGTCCGCAATCTCGCTGCCCACCCAGCGTTCCTGCATCCGCGCCATGATCGCATCGGCGTAATAGGGCAGCCGTTCCGGCGGGCAATGCAGATCCTCCACCGCCAGCTCCGAAACCACAGCCGCCCCCATCGGGTCCTGCATCTGGGTTGCGATCTTTTCAATCCAACCTGGCCCACCGTCGTTGTTCGCCGCCCCTCCGAGCGACGCCACCGCCTCCGCCATCGCCACGTATGTCGGATGCACAAAGCTCTCCGGGGGCATGAGGTCGAAAATGGTGGAAGCCAGCTGCGGTTCCTGCAAAGCTAGCTTCATTACCTCGCGCGGACCTTCCAAAAAGTCATCGTTCGGATTGGGGCGTTCCATACCCTTGACCACGTGCAAGTTGGGGCCGGTTGCATTTCCTGCACCGCCAGCGCCAGTACCACTCTGGGTTGCCACGCCATTAGCCTGGCCGGCGCCCTTCTTCAGCTTAAGGTTAGGCCGCTGTCCGCCGGACTTTCGCGCCTCCTTGCGCACCTCGTCCAGAACATCATTGGGGTTATCCCAGCCCTGTCTCTTATACACATCTCCGAGCCCACGAGACAAGAGGCAATCTCGT
>ERZ1031149.54-NODE-54-length-31268-cov-17.952808_pt1 | contig 31268 bp, 26 predicted proteins | sample MGYA00518223_ERZ1031149 | MGnify/ENA primary metagenome ERZ1031149 (study PRJEB33718, sample SAMN03159768) | human skin metagenome | collected 2014-05-20 | study: EMG produced TPA metagenomics assembly of the PRJNA266117 data set (Human skin bacterial metagenome...
AATTAACCCCGGCTAATCCACCCGCGAGGTTGACAAACTATATAGGAACACCCCCTAACCCCTACCAAAAGAAATAGCGAACGACTTAGAAAAGTTCGGGACGAAAACCTATTTTCCATATAAGACCTTGGCATGTTTGGCTCGTCTTGGTTCGCGTCAATCCAGTCCTAAAAGGATGCTCCTGTACAGGGAGCATCCTTTCAACTTTAGGTTCCTCTATTCGCAGGCGACGCCGTCACCGTCTCGATCCAAATTCGAGCTATAGCCTGGTTGACCGGCGTACAACGGCGCCACACCTGCAGCGCGAGCGGCTGCACAATTAGGGTAATAGCTGGCTGCTCCACCATCACCACCAGCCGATTCGCCACCACCATTATTGATTGACTGCTGTTGAATCACTGGCGCAGGAGCAACGAATCCATGCACACCACCATCAGCATCCGAATCGGCCTCCCCGTTCACTTCTACTACTTCTTCTTCTGCTGCTGCTTCGGCAGGACTTACCTGCGGATCCAGCGTTGGCTCCTCAAACTCAACTGGGGCAGTAGATTCCGGTGCTTGATTTAACGTCGAGCTTTGTACAGTTTCAGAAGCGGTAGTGGTTACCGTTGCAGTTTCTCGCACTGTAGTAGTTTCAGTGCTCTTCGTTTCATCGGCGTCGGAGCATTGACTGAGAAGAGAAGAGACGACAACAAGAGCAGCGATGCCGCCTACGATTTTCTTACCGGAGGCCATAATTTTCCCCAAGAAATGAGAGTGTATTTAATTGACACTTCAACTATAGCCTCGAGTGGCTCTCCCACCTATTTACATGCACGTGATTTAGAGCTCATTTTTTCGCTACCCTATACATTTTCCCACTCTGATGAGTTTCTGCCTGAATAGCTTTTCACCTCGTTGTCGGGGCTTTCCCAAAAGAGCCCTTACTCCAACTCACCCCGATACTTCTCTATCAGGGCCTCCAGGTCAGCGAACAGAGCCGGACCCTACTTCGGGTGGCGGAGGCCAAACTCTACGCTGGCGGGAATAAAGCCGGCGGGATTGCCGAGATCATGGCGAATGCCATCATGGACCACAACGTGGACGGGGTGCCCCTCGGAGATGAGGACGATGGCGTCGGTAAACTGCGGCTCCCCACCCTTGCCGAGAGTAATACGGCGGAGAGCGCCGAAAATCGCGCGGTCCAAAAGGTAGCGCCCCGCAGCCAGCAAATTCGACGGTACATCCTCAACCGCGGGCTTTTCCACCATGCCCACAACCTTCTTCACCCGATAATCGTCGGTAGCCTGCACATCAAAGACGCTATAATTCGCCACCTGCGACGGCTCCACCTCCACCGCCAACAACACCGAACTGCCATGCTCCTGGCTCACCCGAATCATCTCACTCATGACGACGTTGGGCGCAATAGCGCTATCCGGAAGTATTACCGCGGAATAGTGCTCATCAACGTCTAAGATTTCGCCCGCATCCTCTTCTATCCCTTAGCCCCGTCCCCGTTTCGCGCAAAGCCTAGATTTACATCACCGTGCTCTATTGGAACCTTATGCAAAGGAGGTTTGGGCTTTCCAGCAGCTGAATTCTCAAACCCGTTGTCTACGACGATTACTGCTTAGCGGCCCTAATTCACGGTTCCGCCTCCTCGTCGAGGTACATCACCAAAGCAGAACCGGGTCCCAAACGTCCCAGACCATCTTCCAATACTTTGCTCTCAGACCGAACAAACTCCAGCACAATCGCCGAGATTCCACCGGCCCCCAGACCCCAGAAAACCCGCCAGCCCTACTCTCCCTCTCCCCTCTTCCTAGCTTCCCTACGCTCACGCCTTCGAGCACGTTTCGCTTTGCGAATGTCAACGACCCAACGCGGAACAAAAGGCCACGGAAGCGGGATCCCGAAACCACCCGTCATCCCGACTACTCCGATGAAGACAGCTGTCAAGAACACAGCCCGCAGCACTGAGTCGACAAACTCAGGAGGGTTCATGCTTTCGACCAACCCTAGGACACCGCCAACACCCATAATTAGCGAGCAGTAAGGATAATAGAAGAGGACGCCATCACTTTCTGCACCTTCCCAGGCGCTTTCGTCGTACCACTCTTCCGATCGGGGATTCCTCCGCACGTCTAGGATGTAGTAGGCCCAGAAGAGCACCGCGACAAGCACTAGCCCGACGTATACGAGCAGCTCGGTAATATCCGCGTCCATAGAATATGGCCTCCTGTGGCTGCTGGTGGCGGTATGCAATAAAACGCTACCAGCGCCCTCTGAGTAAGGCATGAGACTAAACAAATTACGTCTGCAGAAAGCACACCGGCCACGGAGAAACTTATAGGCCCAAACGTTTGTCGCGCCTGTAGTCCTGCGCCCTTAAGGCCTTTAGCGTGTCCGATTTCCGCAGCATCCGCGCCGCGCGGACGCCCCTGCCTTCGCTCTGCCCACCATCGAGTACTCTGCCACAGCCTCGCTTGCCGACGCCCCTTTCCACCCCGCCCACAACAACCCAGTACTTTTGAGCCGCAGTCCGCGCCCCACTCGCCCGCCTAGTGGTGCACGATGTGGCCTGCCTGCCGCACGCCGCTTAGCACTGCCTCCTGCATAACCCTCTTCATCCGCACCGGCGCACCGACTTTCCATGAGGCTGTCGCCCTGCGCCCGGAGAAATTCTGGTCCATAGAGGAAACCAGCGCCAGTGAATCGAAACTCCGCAGCCTCAGTCAAACATTGGCCGCGCCGCGGGAGCTCGTTAGGGCCGGGGCATAAATGGAGCGGGCGCTTAGCGACGCCTCCCCCAAACCCTCTATCCCTATCCTGAAAACGCGCTTGCCCGCATTTCCGCGCCTTCACTTAAGGCCCTAAAGAAATCCCATTCGCACTAATTCAAAGGCAAGGTTGAGATTGCTGCCGACGCTGTCTTCTCCGACGTCTAGTTTCGCTCCAGCCAGTAGTTTTTCATGATCACTTCCATGTATGGAACAATGCCGGTCCGTACTCTGGGTGGCGGAGGCTGAATTCGACGCTGGCGGGAATGAAGCCGGCTTGATTCCCGAAGTCGTGGCGGATGCCATCATGGAACACGACGTGGACGGGGTGAACTTCGGAGATAAGCGGATCGATGGAGTCAGTAAGCTGCAGCTCCCCTCCCTTGCCTGGCTCGACGCGTCGGAGGCTTCGAAAATCGCGCGGTCCAATAGGTAGCGGCCCGTAGCCACCAAATTCGTCGGAGCACCCGCAACTGCTGCTAACACCAAACCGCCATGCTCCTTCCCCACTCAAATCATCTAACTCACGGCGGTGGTGAGCTCCATAACGTCATCAGGAGGCATGCCTGCGGAACAACCTACATCGTCATCCAATATCAACTCTGCCAAGCCAACGGCATGTCCCAGGCCGAAAAGGATCATCCTGAATCACCGCAATGGATAATAACTCTCCCTGTGTCTTTCGGCCTCGGATCCTGTGTATTTTTATCTCAGACATCGAAGACCTATACGACCGTAGAAAATTTCTCAAAGACCAGAAATATCAACAGATGCAAAAGCTTGTGGTTGCTACTGATTAGCAACTCAGACTTGAGGATAGAAATTCAGCTTCTCTTCTCTCATTGCATGTTCCCACTAGCTCTTGCACGGAGATACGGACCCCAGCCATGCGATAGCTAACTGGAGTCAACTGTGCTTCAGACTGACGAAGCTTCTCCAGCGCTTACAAGGCTTTGGTATGTTTAGGCGTCAGTAAAGTGGTGCAGAGTCAGGAAGCCAGATACCACCGTGCGCTTTAAAATTCTAGTTTCCTACGCACTAGGCCTTACCGACCTTGACTGCCGGTGAAAGCATGGCGCCTTCATCATGAACTTTTCAAAGCCGGAGCTAAGAGATTCCTCTCTGTAATCTATTGCATTTGACCACAACTCATGGAAACTCTGCCCCAACACTTCAGGCGCCAGCTACAAACCTAATTTGTAAACGAACAGGTATCTCACCCGAGGTGGAACGGAGTCACCGACTCAATTTTCCCGAGCACGGGCTGCCGTTCATCCTAGAATGTCGGGCCGGGGAAGGTGTGGAACAATTTCATGAACGATATTACTTCACGTAATTCGTCCCAGTCAGTTGACTTGTACGGAGTAATACCAAGTTCAGCCTTTCGACCGGCTAGCAGTTTCGAGATACTCGGAGGAGCATCCGCTACCAATTCCGGGTTCTCCCGCCAATAAAAATCGAGTGTCAGAGACTCAAACTTCTTTTTAAAAGCTACAGGAGCATCGATCCAACTACTTGCTGGTTCGCCCAAAAATTTTGTCATTCCAGGTGATAGAAAATCGGCAGCGAAAGCTTGACCAAGCTCCAAGTGATTTTTCCAACCGGGTTCGGGTATTGACCCACGTGCGATTTCGATGCCGGCCGACTCCTGGACTAGGTCTAGCATCAATAGTTTACGATAAAATTTTTCGCTTCTAACCGAAGCCAACGAGCAAAGTGAATCGACGATTGTATCCGGAAACTGTGTCGCAGCAACCTTTGCTGTCGCAAATTCCGTCAACCCCATAACCGGGTTAATTGCTTTAAGCCCTGCAGCTTGAAAAATAGGATGCTCCCTGATAGGACCTTTTCGCCGCAAAAAATGCCAAGGAGAAGCCTCAAAAATAGAACCAAACGAAAAGTAGTCAGCCTCAAAGTACTCTCGGAGAAGGATTACACCCAGACCCATAAATGTCCAAGAGCTTTCAAATTCTCGAGCATTAGTTTCGATGATTGCGGTTTCAAACTTTGAGTAATAGTTGCGCTCACGCTCAAAACCGGTGCCAAAATCGATAGAAACTAGTCGGGCTGAATCCCCCAACAGGGATAGAGCTGCCAATGAATCAAATCCGCCACTAAAACTTAGCGCCACTCCTTCTCCCGATCCAGAATCTGGAGCTTCCGAAATGTAGCGTGGAACATTCCATTTCGCACCGGTGACCGCACTTAATTTGGATACAACGGATTCGGTGAGTGGTTCATTAAAATTAACTTCACTGAATTGATTGCCAAATATTGCTCCCACAGCGACAGCGACTTGATCAGAATGAGGAACGAAGCCGTCTGGAAGTTGGAACCAAAGCATCTCGTCAAATGAATCCGATTTGATCCGCATCGAAACCAAACCAGCATCGGACTTCTCTAATTCGTCGACCACTAGAATTTTAGCCACAGAACTCTCCATTTCCAGGTTGATCTGTCTTCAGCACTCTTACCAACTCTATCCGTTTTATTGAAGTACTAGAGCAACGATGAACTGAAAACCTAAATGTTTTTAGCCTCAATGGCGGCTGAAGTTCCCAATCAAAAGGATCGTAGGTTTATTCACGGCGCTCCAAAGCCAAGACTTCGCTAGTCGAGACTAGGCGTCGAGTTTCCTGCCGCAACCAACCAATTCCACCAGTATCACTGAAGCAGTTTCGGTCGGTACTTTTCCATAATTGCTTCCAAATCCCGGAACAGCGCCGGACCGTACTTTGGATGACGCAAACCAAACTCCACGCTGGCGGGAATGAAGCCGGCTGGGTTGCCGAGGTCGTGGCGGATGCCATCGTGGACCACGACGTGGACGGGGTGGCCTTCGGAAATGAGCAGATCGATGGCGTCGGTAAGCTGCAGCTCCCCGCCCTTGCCTGGCTCGATGCGGCGAAGGGCGTCGAAAATCGCCCGATCCAATAAGTAGCGGCCCGTAGCCACCAAATTCGACGGCGCATCCTCAACCGCGGGCTTTTCTACCATGCCTACGACCTTCTTCACGCGGGCGTCGTCAGTAGCCTCAATATCGAATACTCCATAGCTGGACACGTGTGCGGGATCTACTTCCACCGCCAGCAACACGGAACCGCCGTGCTCCTGGCGCACCCGAATCATTTCACTCATGGCAGCAGTCGGCTCAATGACGTCATCTGGAAGCATGACGGCAAAGTAGTCTTCGTCGTCATCCAATACGGACTCGGCCAGCCCCACTGCATGTCCCAATCCCAAGGGCTTGTCTTGGGTTACGGCAACTGGATGAATGATCTCCGCGGCACGCTCAACCTTCGCCGCCTGCTCGTCTTTGCCACGGGCACGGAGAAGCTCCACAAGATCCGGGAATTCATCAAAGTGGCGCATGACTTCGTCTTTGCTTGGCGACGTCACAATGGCCAACCTCGATGCCCCCGCCGCCGCAGCTTCTTCCGCAATCATCTCGATACCAGGGGTGTCCACAACCGGTAGCAATTCCTTGGGAACCGTCTTGGTCGCAGGCAAGAAACGAGTACCCATGCCAGCAGCTGGGACAACGACGGTGCGGACAGATGGAGAAAAATTCATAGAGTCAGGATACCTTGCAATCGAAAAATATTAGCTTCCAGTGCCGTGGTGACGGAGGGAGTTCATTCACCATGTAACGAGTAGAGGAAAATTTTGGAGCTGTGCCAATTGACAGTCACGCACTAGGTCATGGAAGGACTTTTCCAAGCTCTTTACCTACGTGCCTTCCTGGATAACCGCGGCAAGCGGTTAGGACGAGCCAACGTGAGGCTCCACCAAAGCAGCTGTGGCATTCCCACCTGGTTAAATGGTGCAGTGCTTTTCGACGCCAAATCTCGGCCAATGCCCTCTTTGCTACTCACCGATCGACTTTGGACTTGAAGTATTCGACAGTTTGTCGAATGCCCTCGCTCAATGCCACTTCCACGCTCCAGCCCAAACGCTCTTGCGCCTTCTGGGAATTAAGGCAGGAACGCGGGACATCTCCCAGGCGTGCTGGTGCAAACTCAGGCTGATCCTCCGACCCAACAGCGGAAGCGATCTTGGAGTGCAGCTCGCGGTCACTGGTTTCAACTCCGGTGCCGATATTGAACCGCTCGCCGTTTCCACCGCGAAGCCAAGCCAAATAAAATGCTTTGGCAACGTCTTTCACGTATACGTAATCTCGGGTATTCCCACCAGCACCGAATACTCGGGTTGTTTCGCCTTTGAGAAGGCGCTCCGAAAAAATGGCGATTACGCCTGCTTCACCGTGAGGGTTCTGCCGCGGACCATAAACATTAGCTGGGGCGATGAAGGCACAGCCCAAGTCTGGATATAGCCGGCTAAACATTCCCAAATACAATTCTCCTGCAGCCTTACCTGCTGCATACGGGGATTCAGGCAGAACCGGGAAAGTCTCATCCACCGGGAATGATTCAGGCTGCCCATATATCGAACCGCCCGAAGACGTATGCACGATCTTTTGGACTCCGTGCCGTCGAGCTGCCTCCGCAAGGCGGACAGTTGATACTACGTTAGTCACGCAATCATCGACGGGATCCTCCACAGATTTGCGCACATCAATCTGAGCAGCGAGGTGAAATACCACGTCGGTTGGGTTCTCGGAAAAATGTTGCTCAAAATCAAAGTCACGGATATCCGATTCCAGAAGGTTGATTTTCCCAACTCGCTCTGCCTCCGAAAGGTTCTCCCGAGTTCCCGAAGACAAGTTATCTAAAATGTCGACTTCGTATCCATTGGATACAAGAAGATCGACTAGGTGCGAGCCGATAAAACCTGCTCCACCCGTGACCATTGCTCTCATGGTAGTCCGCCTTTCCGTTGATCCCTAGATATTGCTGACCGACAATCCGAGCCGAACTGCCGATAACAGACGCTGTACAGCCTTTAGAGTACTGTCATCAATTTGTTGGTTGATTACGATTTCATCGAGCCCTAAGTCTTCTGCGAAAAGCACGGCCGCACCGATGCTGGGCAACACGTCGTTCTCATGCCTCTTAAACATGAAGCTATTTGTACCTACGGCTAGAGAATTCAGCGAGCGAAGAGCTCCGTTGAACTCATGGCTAGGCAGGTCATAAAGTGCTCGAGACTTAAAATCGACGCCTTCGCCCAATTCATTGAATAAAGCACCCTGCGATACTCCTATAGGCAGACCTTTTGGATAGTACTCAATTGGTCCAATGTGGTTAGTTGTCGAGTTCGTATATTCGCGAATTTCGTGAGCCGTATTCGGCCCAATTCGCCCTGGAACGCTCATCTCATCCCCCACCCAAGGGGCGAAGATAAGTGTCAAGGCGACTGCCCGCCTATCCGGGTTCACAGACCGAGGCGCATGATCTGCGGTGAAAAACTCAGCTGGCGGAAAAGCATCGTACTCAGTACGTTCCCAACCAAAGCTAAACTGACCGAGTGAATTCGTCTGTTGAGTAAATTTCATCTACTTGACTCCAAAATAGGTATTCCCCAAGACGAAGCTCCCAGCCGGAAGGTCGTACTCGGACTTTTTTGGCAGGATGAGGGCTGAAAAGCTAAGTTCTCCCCGCTCCTTAAGCACTCGCCCGGTGAATCTTTCTACGTCATCAGCAGGAATCTGCGCGTCGTCCGGGAGAACGACGACGAAGTCCGAATCTTGTGCCTTCGCCGACATCAAGGCCGAAACTGAGGAAAGCCAACTTGCCGGTTTGTCGTCACGATCGGGCCTAGCCGAGAAGTCGAGTCCTAGCTGGCGGAGCTTTACCATGTCAGCGTAGCTTGCCCCATCAATCTTACTGACGAAAGTTGTTCCCAGGCCATCAATTTCAACGCTGAACGAACTCACTGCCCCATCCCAGCCTTCCTGTGGGATTACCTTCTCAGACCACACATCCACGGTTCGCTCGACGAGGTGATCTGGAAGATATGCCCGGGCCTCATCAACCAACGCTCCCCGGTCTTCGACCTTTGGCCAAGCACCTTCGTGGCTTCGCTGTTCTTCCAACCGCTTTTTGGTCCAGTTGCTGAGGTTCCATTTAAAAAACGCAAGTGCCGAAGTTGCCGCATCCGACTGATTCTTATTGTCAGTCACCGTAACCTGGCGAGAATGCTGCCGCCTTAGAGTGACAGGCTTTCCTGTATGCCCGAGCCGTACTCCGGCGCGAAGCATCCTGAGCATAATATTGTTGTCGACTCCACTAGAAATGGTTTCGTCGTACTTGAACCGACGGAGTACGTCAGTACGGATAAACCACGTGCCGTGTCCTGGTGCCGCCCCCTTTTCGAAGGCCGTGTATACAGCTGGGACCATCGAAATTTGAAGTTCCAGCTCACCCGAATCGTCCTGGAAGTTCATAAATGAACCAACGTTGCCATCAAGACCCTCATTGAGCGCCTCGAGGTGCCATTCGAGCCGACGAGGATGCATGAGGTCATCATCATCAATTACTGCAGTGTACAGACCCTTGGAGGCATCAAGTGCCTTGTTTCGCGCAGCAGAAATGCCCTTCTGCTTTTGGTGGAAATAGCGAATCCGGTGATCCTCGAAAGAGTCGAGCACCTCTTTGAGGTTATCGGAGCCACCATCGTCAACGACGACGATTTCGAAGTCTTGAACACTTTGGAAAAGAATCGATTGAATCGTCTCACCAATAATATCGGCGCGGTCTTTAGTAGCAATAGCTACAGTCACTAAAGGCGTTGCAAAAGCGGGCCGGTAAGTCCAGTCGACGAAATTGCGGACGAAAGTCTTGTCGTTGTAAACAACGTTTCGGTTGTCCTGTACAGCTTTGACCCCTTCTGGAGTCTTTGCTACTGCCTTGGCTGTCGGAGGGTGCCACATGTGGTACATGCGCACACCGGGGTCCTCAATCCAAAGAGTTTTATATCCCGCTCTGCGCGCGCGCTGAGCAAAATCAAGGTCTTCTCCGCCGTAAGTGTGAAGACGCTCATCAAATCCTCGAATGGAGTTAAACCCACGACGAGAGATAGCCATCATGCCGCCCATTCCCCATCGCGGACGAAGTCGGCTCGCCGCTTCCATTCTGTCCCAATCAGAAGGATGTGCCGCAACCCAGTCATCTGTCATATACTCCGGCAAATCCCGGCACTGCAGGAAGTAGGCAGCGGTCGGATTTCCCTTCGCTATCTCTACAATCCTTTCAAACGATCGGGGGGAAAAGACCATATCGGCATCGGTAGAGACTAAGAAGTCACCAGAGGCAATGGCAAAGCCTGCATTCAATGCTCGCGACCTTGACCATGGGCCAGTCCTCGGAGTGTATACGTACGAAATGCCAAGCTCTGCTGCTAATTGTTCGGTCTCCTGACGGCTGCTCGAACCGTAATCAGATAGGACTACCTCACCATCGATACCATTGAAAGAGTTCTGAATGCTGGTAACCGCCAGACGCAGGCGCTGAATGCCCCAGTCTCTAAAACCAATGACTACTGATACGTCCACCCTAAAGCTCCTTACCGATTATTGTTACACGGCTAGCTTCTTGGGCCGGCAATGCAGCGCCTAGCTGGAAGTCAAGCACGGAATCATCCAAATCTTTGGACTGCCAATTCGTAATTTCAACAGTCAATTGATCAGAGGACGTGTCCCATATGAATGCTCGAAGCTCGACCCACCCCGTGATATTCCGGACCCCACAATAATGAAAGTGAGTTCTCAGACCCGGTGACCAGCTGAGGTTTGTCTTGCCTTCTTCCGGAGCCTTCTCCTCATCAGAGACTCGGACGATAAAATCCTTTGCTTCAAGCGGTCGAGTGGTCTCGACGAGAACACGAAATTCCTGTACCCCTTCAGGAATCTTGAAAATTTTCTTCAAGGGTAAATCCTTTATCTGGTCAATTAGGGAACAAACGACCGCTCCGAAAGCGAAAAACATCAAAGACCTTTTATCCCTCGATGCGGTCGAGTACTTTGCTAACTGTAGCCGATTTGGACATGAAACGCACAGACTATTTTCGATCGACTCGACGTGCACGATACCCCAAAAAAGTTGTCCAGGTGACGCTATCTCTCTGCTATTAGTTTCGATTGAGAAAGCAGATTTGGTCAGTCACCCCTCCTATCCGAGGGGTTTCGGGTTCAACTCCAAAACTTCACTTCCTGGTCTTCAGGTTTTCAGCGACCCAGAAATAGAAATCATCCTGATAGTGATATTGAGCTTTACCCCACCTATGCTCTTTCGTCGATAAGCAAAGCTCTGCGGGGACCTCCATAATCTCAATCCCAGCCGCACTCACCGCATCGTAATACCGTGAGTATGCTTCATTCCACCACTTCGCGGGTCGACCATTCGTTTCGGGAACGTCTTCCCCTCCGAGAGTTTTCGCGGCAAAGTCGAACTTCAGAAGAACTGCATGTTTGTCTGCCAGTGCCTCCGCAACTTTAGGCACTGCGCCAGCAAATAACTCAAAATGGGCATCGGAGCCAAACTCGATTAGCTTCCCGTGCGGGATAGCCGGCAACCACCCGGAATGGTTGAGCTCGTTTAGCCAAGTCACATACCCCCCGCTATTGGTCGGGTAAACGCCCAATCGCTCATCAACTAGATCCAGCATGATCGTTTGGCATTCAGACCCCTTCACGCCACTCAGAGCACGCGACTGCAAATCATACTCAACCATTCTTTGCTGGAAGGCACTGTCTAGTTTCGACTTCTGCTCTGGTAAATCTACTGGCTTTGTTGTAGCCGAAATCCAAGAACTCCGCGCATAATAGCCCTCCAGTTCAAGATATTCTTCAGCTACTCTAACGACATCGCGGGCGACGCAGCTTCCATATACTGATACCTTCAACGGTTCCACCTTTGAGAAATAACTATTTCAAAATTCCATTATGCTTTAGCTGTCAATTGAGGAGTTTTAACAAGAGGCAGTCCTGCAGCATTGAGGAACTCGTTGAATCGTTCAAAGTTCTTGGGAACGTTCCGGAAAAAACTATCAAAATCAGCGCACTCGATGAGTTCCTCAACCGGAGCCGTTTTCAGCTTGCTCAGTGGAACTGAAGGCAGCGAAAGCGTTTCAGTAAGTTCTACAGTTCGAGCGTCATGGGTAACCCAAACCGCAGGTACCCCGGATAAAAGCGAAGCCATATTGACATGGAAGCGAGTGCCAATAGTCGCCGAGACAAACTCCCGGTTGAAATCAATCCACGGTTCGAAATGGCGAAATAGTCGGTACCGAGTAGTTATAAAGCTCTTTAGCTTGCTTTCACGCCCAGGGTCATTTGAATTGACAAAATCTAGAACCTCCGGCGGTTTCAAGGTAGTACCGCTTCGCATGCTCTCGACGTAGAAGCCATGCACAAACTTATTTTCCGGTTCTACTAGGTACAGGTCCTTATCCACGGCTTGTTGAATCAATGACTGGTCAGCTTCTCGAGCGTAGTTAGTCACGTTGACTGCCGTGGCGCGCCAAGAAGTTGGATTTTCTAACCGCTCTTGCATCCGTACAAATGCTTCCGGCCGACTGAAGTAACTTGGACAACCAGTAACAAAAATTTGGCCCTCTGCCGGCCCAGTCACTGACTCGATCAATTTCCGAGTGTAATCGCCTCGGACTGATACAGCTGCAGTTTTCTCGATAATCTTCTTCAGGCATCGTTGCCCTTCAATCGGAAGTGCATCAGGACCAATCGGAGCGCCTTCCTTGGCTTGAGACCCTAGCCCGAAGAGAATGATGGGTTTGTCATAGCCATCTAGCGCACGAGAAAAATAGTCATACCGCTTCCTCATTGTGGGCGAAAAATCTCCGACCCTGAAGAAATTCGCCATCGTAATGATTAGATGGGAACAGTTCTCGCTCACATACTCGCGAAATTTTCCAGATGGAGTGATGCGCCGCCACGACGTCTCCAAGGTAGACATCGTGTTACCAAATAAGTTGCGGGGGGCATTTCCATGGATGATATTGCCAGAATTTTCTGGAATTTCGAGTGGAAACTCGATAGGTAGGTCTAAACGGATTCCGTTAGTCGCAATAGTCGAATTCACTAGTACTTCCTGCTTTCTACGGCGTCGGTATGCAAACGCTTAGTGGTATAGGCAATCTGCGGTTCAGACTCCCCAGACTTCTTCTCATAGATTCGGAAAACGACACTCCCCGTAGGGAACTTGTCCCACTGCCAAGTATGGGAGGCGTTATACCATTCCATGGAAAATTGCTCGTTTCCACGGTGTACTCGTACGGCCAGGTGTGAATGAGAAAGCATTCTCGATACTGTAAGACGCAATGCTTCACCCACACGCGACACTGCGTAAAAGGCACGGTACTCATTTCCATTTTGGGCAGAAAAAGTCCTGAGCATCGACGCATAGACCAACCCAGTTTCACCATGATTAGCGCCCATTACGGGAAGCGTCTCAACATCTGCACCACCTCTCCTAAGAGAGTCTACGAGAGCAGGTACATGGGACTCTCTGTGCGGATCCTTATCTCCCACCATGATTCTCACCTTCCCGCGGAAAAGCGATGGATCGACAGTGCGCTCAAATGCCTTGTTTAACCAATCAATATCTTCTTGGCTTCGCCCACCTGTCATGTACTGCAGGATTCCCGGATGAGGCTTCCGCAAGAAGTTGCCGATCAGAAACTGGGGAGCTGCTACGACGATATTTCCCGAACCGAGAGTCAAGCCGTGCCACGTAGCTGCCGTTGCACCTTTTGAAGATCCAAAGTAGTAAACATCATCGGTGCTTACTGAGCTCTCTGCAATGACGCCCCGGAGGAAAGACTGCACGGACTTTGCAATCTTGAAATCACGGTTTTCACACAGGTAATAAGCACCTTGCTCCCGTGAATCATCCAATATGTAATACTGCGTGCCCGTAAACTCTTGCAGTGATGACTTGTAATTAAATGTTAAGTCTCCGACTGATGACATGGCAGAGAACACAAAAGCGATTTCTGGGCTCGTTCCAGGGATTTTTAGATAGCGAACCGGAACTTCGCCTTCAAAAGTTTCAACCTGTTGCAGCAGATCGAAAGAGCGCTCGTTGATTACGAAATCTCTGGTGCGAATTCTTAGAGAATGCTCAAACTCTGTGTGCTCTCCAAACGGGTACGCCAATGCGGATGCAGGTTCTTCGGTCCTTTTCGCACCTACGTTTTTAATGTCAGTTGAAGCTAAAGTACTAAGTTCAATTTCCGCTTTTCGTACTCCATCGGAATCCACTACGTGAATGAACCGACCTTGGCGGACTTGAGAAAACCCCGGGGTCTTGACGATGAAAGCTAGGTCAAGAGCCTGCGTACTCGAACCGAAAACGTGAACCCGCCCTGTGGATCTATCCACTGGGGTTTGACCGCCAATTATTTGACCAAACTGAAACGGAAAATAATCCCCGTAGCGTGACTGCCAGTAAAAGTCTAGTGGATCAGTGTGATCCAAAGATAGCTCTGTATTTTGGGGAACCTCGCAATATCCTTCGAGAATTTTGAAATTGTATTCGTCCGATAGCGGCCCAGAGTTTTTCACGCCCAGAGCTACGGTAATTTGGTCGAGCTTGATTTCGTTTGCTGTCATCTTCGATTTCTACTCTAAGGTTTTTAAATAGAACAGGACGTGGGGGCTTCTTCCACTCGCGAACCACGAGTCCATTACATTTCATTCCGTCTGGCAATCTGATCGAAATTGAGCCCGACCGGTTGCCTGCCCTTAGCGGAATGTATTTAAAGTACCCCACTGCGGGATTGGATGAGAGCGATAGCCCTTCAACTTTGATTGGTTTTTCAGTTTGCGCTTGTTCAGTCTCTTCCATAAAAGCCGGAGCAGAACCTGGAAGCTGGGTTCCATCGTTGTTGACCATAGAGAACTGCAGAATGTAGTTTCGCCTCTCTACCCCTTTGCTTGCACGATAGTCAAACTCAACGGAAAAGGTTGAAGCGGGAGATTCGAACAAGAAACTCTCAGACCGTTCAATCTTCTTTTCCGAATCGAGCAAAATTTGCTTCGCAGGAAATCGAACCGAATCAAGTGTCGGGAAAAGGCGCTGCAGTTCTTTTCGGTTCGGTAACTGTAAATTGTGGAGCTTCTCTACTAGGTGGGCAATCCTTTGTGCCGAAGGAACGTTAGTAAGCGTGTCTTGTTCTGGGGAGCGAAGCCAGAAGTAGCTTGGCTTTCGAGAATCAAGGACTACTGGGTTGTAACGGTCAACCTGATTATGCCCGCCCTTGTAGTTTGGACCTACGAAATCTCCTGGACCAATTTTCTGATGGATGTAAGTTAGGCCGATTGCAATTTTCGGCCATTGAATAGCCCTAGGGTAAATAATTTCTTCACCATCGACAATGGCCGTATAGCCACTGCCAAAGGAGACTACCATTGTCACAAATGGCTCTTCGATGTAAGCGCTCATATCATCGAAAAAGTCGTCCCCCAAGAGGTCGTCATCATCGAGTCGATAGAACCCGATGATTTCTCCGGTTTCAATTTGCTCATCAAGCAATTGTTGCCAAGGTGTTGCACCCTCACCGGCTGGACGCTTATCTAAAACTAGAAATCGGTGTTTCTCCGCTTCGGCCTCAAGTCTCTCCTGGTACTTATCCGGAAGATTATCCGAGTAAGAGATGACATGTATAAGCTTGTGCCGCTTAGCCGAACGGGCGAGCATTGGAATCGAGTGCTCGAAAAAAATCTCGGCTCTCAGCGCCATCCGTTCATCTGAATACAAATAGTCTAAATAGACTACACTGCTACGGAAGCGGCCGCCTGAACTAACTACCCAATCTGTAGCCCCAGGGCTAAAAAGACTGAATCGGGTTTGACCAATAAACAAAAGTACTCCTACAGGAATTATTTAGCTCGCCCAGGACTGCACGGGTTCTTCTACACTGCCAAAGGTTACACGGAAAAGCTGCTTTCCTGATTGATCTTCATTAAGAGGAATCGGGAACTCAAGCATCGAAGTTGGCGTTGACTGATAATTCTTTGGTGCCAAGAATCCAGCCGGGAGACCAGGTTTCCGCCTGACACCGCGTACCACCTTTACATCTACGTTGCCCAACGAACTCGTTAAGGTCATCCACGCCCGAGGGGTCCGGATAACAACAACTCCCTTACCCGTAATTTCGACTGATGCCGAGGGATCTAGAAGAAAGCGTGAAACCGGAGTCTTTGCGTCACCCTTAGATGAAACCGAATCACGAAGCATAAAATGCTTCGAGTCTACCCAGGTCACCGTCCTATCGACTCTAACCCCTCGATAGGCATAGGTACCCAAGACCTGAAAATCAAAAGGTGCATTGGATTTTCGCAGGTCGATCCCGGCAGAAACCTGCCGAGTACGAGGCCCGTAGGCGATCACTTTTTCCGCCCGTAAAGCGTCATATTCCTTAAAGAACACGCCAGAATGGCCCAGCTGACCACGCGCAGCGACTGCTATGTCATTTTGCGAGTCATAGGATACTAAGCCTGCGTCTTGTATAAGTGCGTCGCCGTTATGCCAGAGAAAAACCGATGAGTCATCAAGCTGTTTATGGAAGACCCCACGGTAGCCTGAGATAAAAGAAAAATATGTACGTTCATTTGAGCTTACAAGAAGGCCATTTTCTTTAGAGCACCAAAGACCTGGTAAAGGCGAAAAGGCAGATTGCTGTGAGTAAGAAGCATCTCCAAGCGGCGGTACTGCCCTATTCGGAAGGAGCATTCGGCGGTATGCCTTGGTCGCTAGCTCGTGAAGCTCAGCAAATTCAGACTTTACGGAACCATGAGCCCACATTTGAAAGTCGGCGATGCTTTCCAGTAGTTTAACGTAAAAAGCCTGATAAACAGGAGTATTTTCGTTAGCAACACCGTCTCGTCCCAAAACCTCGTTAAGGGTATCTAACAGAAACTTAGAAACCTTCTCTTGGCGTTCTCTGGACCCTGCCTCTTGAAACATATAAGAAGAATGGAGCATGCTAATAGCGAGCATTACACCGTGGTTATTAGGTCTCAAGAGCCCTAAAGTATCAACGTGGCCGTAAATCCGAGCGACGCATTCTTTAAGGACGTCCTCTTTCACCTCACTCTCGCCTACTTCTTCGACATTTGCGACTAGCCAAGCGCGAAGTTCACATAGGGTTCGCAATATCAACGCATACTGATGATCGAGACTTCCGCTAAACTGACCGTCTTTTCCACGAGGATCTTTAGCCAGATGCATCCGAAGCTGGCTTACCAGCGCCCAGACTGTGTCGACATCACCCGAGCCCAGAATTGGAACCACATAGCGAAGGGAATTAGCCCAAAGGCGAGACGAATCTCTATCTTTGGCAAACTCACCGTCGAATTCTATCCGTGGATTTGCAGTATCGATTGAAATCCTTCCGCCGTTAGGAAAGGATATTTCCCAAGAACGTCCCGCTTGACGAACATCCCACCTATCGGGAGAACCATCAGGAAATCTCATCCAATACTCGGCTGCGTGAGTCATTTGTACCTTTCTTCACCGACCTAATATTGCCGGCTAATCTTCTAAACCGACAATCTGTTCCCCAAAAGGAATGTCTAAGCACGCACGGCTTTAACTAATTCCTCAATTTTTGGCCAGACTTGGTCAATCGAATACAAAGAACGCATTAGATCTCGACCTACAGCTGATTCTGTTTCGAGGTCCACATCTCCACGTATGACCGCAGCCAGTGCGTCGGTCATCTCCTCTTCAGAATTGAAAACCCATTTTTGTGGATAGCCTTGCTCAGCTCCACGCCAATTTAAGGTCATGCCCAGACCTCCCGAGCAGAAGCCCTCGGCAACAGAGACCTGCATACCTTCGAAATCACTCATCGAAATGACAACGCCGACTTCACACAGCTCCTGTTTAGTATCGACCCACCCGTGGTGCTTAATATTTTGCTGGAGTCCGTAATCCTCAACGAGCTTTTGGCAATCAGAGTAGTAGCTCGCTTCTTCTGGCTTCTTCCATACCCATTCAAGCTCTTCCGGCCGCTTGCCATAGATGTGCAGCTCGACCTCAGGGAACTCATCCTTAAGTTGAGCAACTGCCTCTATGGCCTTTTTGTACCCTTTCAGACGTGGAACAGTTCCCACCATGGCAATCTTCTTGCGCCGATCCGCGTCATACACGCCTAACTCATATCCATCGACGTCAAGCGCGTTAGGAATTAGCCAAAGCTTTTCTCTGGGGATGTCGAACTTGTCAGCAATATCGCCCAGTACGTGGGGCGCAATGGAAATGATCGCGCTGACCTTGTCTAGATGAATTTCCTTTCCGTAATCAACAGTCACTTCGGAGCGGTGAGCTCTAACGACGAGGCGTTGGTCACCGCGAAGCTTTTTGGAGTACCAAACGGCCGCGCCAAGCAGCCATTCGACCCATACAAAATCTGCCCAATTGAGCAGTTCTTTAGAGCGCTTTTCATCATGGCCCCGGTGCCCGTCCCACTTGTCTAGTTTGAGCGGGAAGTTTTCCCCAAACTTCTCCTCAATTGCTCCCATGAACTTTAGATCATGGCCGGCGACCAGCACTCTAAGCTTCACTGCTTCATTGAAAGCGGCCCGGTCACGTTGAATGACGGTTTCCACAATTTCTTGGTAGCGTGGCTGAAAGTTGAACGAACGCAGGCTTGCTTTGTGCCTTTGAGCAAAATCAGCGAACAGTTCGAAAGCCTCTTCACTAAGCCTTTCAGACCGGAACCAAACAAATTGACGGAGTGCGTACTGCACCGCGGAAAAACCATGTTCGGCTACAAAGGATATGCCAATTTCTGAAAGGTTTTCCTCAACTTCATTCCAAGACTTCACAAAGTCCGCAAACTGGTCGGAGTTAATTTTCTGAGTTACGGATTCCTCACCCACAGAATTGCGCACGTAGGTTCTCGAAGGCAGCGCGCGGTAGCCGATTCGCTGACTGTGAAGCAACACCTCAGAGGTGAACTTGATATCCTCGCCAATCCGACGTTTTTCGTCAAAACGAATTTGTTGTTTCCGGATCAGCTCAGTCTTGGCAAAGAAACTACAGGTCAGGCTTTGGTACTTAGTAATCGCACGAATGCGTTCGACTGGGCTCTTTAGAGTATCCCACCGAGGGATTCTATCCCCTACTCGTTCTGATCCATCACCCATTCGAACACTCAAAGAAGTGCGGACTACGTCATAGTTATACTTCTTTGCGGTTCGAAGGGCATCTTCAATGCCCCTTGGTTCTAAAACGTCGTCTGAGTCGAGAAAATAGATCCATGTGCCTTTTGCTAGCTCAATTCCACGGTTTCGCGGAGCTGCAGCGGAGCCTGAGTTTGCTTCGAGCCGGTATACGCTCCAGTTGCTCTCATTTTCACAAATTTCTGCTAACCGATCGTAGGTGTCGTCCTTCGAGCAGTCGTCAATAAAAATGACTTCACAGGCAACCATTCGGCTGGTTTTACGCAGAGACTCAATAGTTTCGTCCATCTTAGCGATGGAATTATAGGTTGGGATCGCAATAGTTAGATCAAGAGTGCTCATTTTTCCTCACTAGATGCGGAAAGTAGGGACGGTACCGCCGCGCAGAGCGTCCTTTAAGAATTGCGCTGACGTCAGGGTGCCGTCGGATAGCGGTGCTTCTTCAACGATATATGGCTGTTCGCCCTCATTTGTGAAGCGAATTTGTCCGTCGAAATACGCGGTGTGCAACTGTAGTTCTTCCAATTCTTCCGTCGCCGGAAGTGCCTTTGCATTGCTGCTGTAGACGAATTTGTCTGCGCTCAAGAAGCTACGGGTGCGGTACTCATCATTCTCAATGCTACGAGCATTCAGAATGGTGACGTTTGGAACTCTCTTCTGAAGAAGTTTAAATTCTAGACTTTGTTCGGCACTCTCGCGGACAATAACAAGTAGTTCCTTGTAACCGCTCGATTCTTCGAAAGCCTCTACAAGTTCATCGAATTGCTGGAATGTGGAGACATGCGCAACCAACGCGGGAGCCTGGAGTCGCTTCTGGAAGTTGACTCCTACAGCCTCCAAAATAGTTTCCGCTCGATGAGTGTAGGTGTTTCGCAGCGCGACATTCATAGCATTCCGCTGCAGGGCTCGATACGACTCAGGGGTGAGGTTTTTTAAAGTCTGCGGATTCGAGTCAGCATAAATTACGGAATCCCCAAAGAAGTTCCGCACTCCCTTGGCTTCATTGGACAAAACAACGCAACCCGAAGCCGCCAGCTCAAAGACTCGGCGCGCAAACATCGTGTCAGAGTCTGCCACGGTATTCATGGTGATTCCGTATTTTGCTTCTTTATAAGCCTTAGCGGTCTCCTCGTAAACAATTGGTTCACGGGTAAACTTTTCGAACCGTTCAGGATAACGATATATAGGGTTAGGACTAGATTTCATCCTGTCGTAAATGACCAAGCTTAATCCTGCATCGAGCACTTGATCCATAATTTCGGCCTGTGCCTCACACCGCTCGGGGTACATTCCATACCAGGTACCCGCGAAATTTACAGCATCAGAAGCATTTTCTATGCCGATCGGGTTGAACAGCTTCGGCTGTACCGCAAACGGAAGTACGTCGACGTAGTTGCATCCCACGTCCTTCTTATACCCCTCGACACATTCAGCGGCGGTGGTAAAAACATAATCAAAAAGCGCAGCCGTGCGGAGGAAATCGTTAATACGATCCGAGAAGTGAGTTGGGTCTTCTTTATTCCAGAATACAGTCGGAATATTGTTCTTATGGCAGTAATCAAGAATCTCCAGAAGTACTGCACGGTTTTCCTTTGGCCACCTCACAGACGCATAGATTTTTCCCTGCCATGGGTGCTCTTGAGGGCTTCCCCCCTGCCATGCTGATTCACAGAAAAACACCTGGGGCTTGTGCTTAGTAAAAACCGATTTCCAGTTAGAGGGCGTTAAACGAAGAGTCTTAAATTCCTCGCGGAAAGAGTAATACGTAAAGTCATCGGCAATCATTGCGACTGGGACTTCACTTGCGAAAGGCACCGCTGCAGCGCGGTTAGGGATATCAGATTCGGCGGGAGTGAAGGATTCACCCCCCGTTCGTGATGCCACCCATTTCTCGGCTTCATCACCGTTGATTGTCACCCGACCACGCGCCGCAACAGCTTTTGGAACCACTTGGTTCACTGGAGCTCCAGTGCGACGCGATTTAGGATCTGCAGCGGGAAACGGCTTCGGTTCGACCTTCTTAGCAATCGACTTTACAGCGTCGCTCGGCTTGCTTTGGAGCCCCTTAGCCACGGTCTGAATGCTTAACAATTGGGACTCAAGGGAAGCAATACTTTGACCGGATAGCATTTCACGTCGTGCTTTCTCAGTCAGCATCCGAGTCTTACTTACTGCGCGGCCAAGGTTCAGATCGCCGAGGAATGAAGACGTTTGGGATGCCAGCACTGCGGACCCTGCCAACGAAGCTGCTGCCCACTTTTTTGTCGCCAGCCCCACTGCTGCTGTTGTAAAAACTGAAGATCCAACAGATGCTCCAAGCCTCAAAACGGTATTTTTCGAAGGTCGTATCACAAGTAAGTCTTTCGCTTTCGCGGACAAATGAACTTTGCTCAGGATACCTTAGGATGTGCGCTCATGCTGGACATCGAAAAGCAGCAAAGCTTTGACATAGGCTTCCGATTTTCGCATCTTCGGCGTCCTCACAATTACCGCCGACCACACTGCTGGAGTAACATTGCCGGATACATAACGAATACCGGTGACCAAAATAGCGGCTTACCCGCTTGGGTTTGTTCAGAACTAATCCCGATTGCTAAGGATTTTCTTCGTGGCAAGGCATAGAATCGCGCGATACCAAAAGGCGCAAAGCCCAAATCGTTCAAAGGCTCCTATGGAAAGTGATACAGGTCGGCCGCCACTAGTAGTTCAAATTGATGACGCCGGGCTTACAGCTACACAGCCGCGACCGCCGTTGAAGAACTATATCGCTCAACTTTGGCAACGGCGATTTTTTATCTGGGCAGAGTCGAAAAGCAAGTCTCTCACTGATGGCAGAGACATGTTTTTGGGAAATATCTGGATTTTCCTGAACCCCCTTATCCAAGTTGGAATTTACGCATTAGTCTTTGGGCTTATTCTCAAGACATCCAGAGGCATGGACAATTTCATCGGCTTTCTGGTAATAGGAGTAATCTATTTTGGCTTTATCACCAAAGGACTAAATGCAGGTACGGGGCTGATCCAAGCCGAGAGAAGTATGATTACTTCGTTCCATTTTCCCAAGGCTGCTCTAGTTGCTTCCGCGTCAGTAAAGCACATTCTAGACAACATTGTCCCGGCAATAATGGCAATTATCATCGCCTTGCTGTTCCAGGCACATAAGGTTCCAAGTTGGACAATCATTCTGGTAGTCCCACTTTTCGTGCTAATTCACCTTTTTACTGCGGGCGCGATGCTATTTATCGCTCGAGCAACTGCATTTGTCCCTGATTTAAAAGGACTAGTTGCTGTATGCCTGCGTGGACTGTTTTTTGTTTCCGGTATTTTCTTCACTGTGGATCGCTTTGACACCGCTCCAAAGCTGAAGGCAATCGTCGAAGCCAACCCCATCTACCAGTTCCTTTCTGCAATTCGAATGTGCGTTTTGGACGGTAGCGTTCCCCCTTTCCATATGTGGCTTTATCTCACTGTTTGGTCCGTAGTGCTTGTATTGGTTGGTTTTGTGTATTTCTGGATGGCAGAGGAGCGATATGCCAGTGTCCGATAAGCCGACTGTCGTACTTCGAAATGTTAAGAAGACGTACTACGTGTACCCTGGTGGTTCCAGTCGATCGCTCGTTTCGCGCAGAAAGAGAACCGAGGTTGAAGCACTCAAGGGTATTTCTTTCGCGACTTTCGCCGGCGAATCCATCGGCCTTTTAGGAAAAAACGGTTCAGGAAAGTCGACCCTCCTTTCCATTGTTGCAGGAAATGAATCCCCGACTTCCGGGGAAGTTTGGGTTTCCGCTCGTCCAACCTTGTTAGGAGTAGGCGCAGCACTGCAAGCTCACCTTTCTGGCCGCGAAAACGTCCGGCTTGGTTTGCTTGCCATGGGACTGACTCCTGCTGAAGTAGCTGAACTCGAGATGCCTGTAGCTGAGTGGGCAGACATCGGCGAGGCCATCGATCGTCCCCTGAACACATATTCCTCAGGAATGCGCGCCCGTTTACGATTCGCTATTTCTACCGCAGTTAAAAGAGACATCCTTTTGGTCGACGAAGCTTTATCAACCGGCGATGCTACTTTTGCTGCTCGGGCGAAGGAACGAATGGATAGCTTTTTGGATGATGCAGGCACAGTCTTTTTAGTTTCCCACGGGCCAGCAGCCATCAAAGCACACTGCACTAGAGCTATCTGGATTAATGAAGGCGAATTCGTCTGCGATGGCCCGGTCGATGAAGTTGCTGATGCTTACCGCGCTTGGAGCCACTTCTCAGCTCTAAAGCGTCCAGATAAAATGGATACCATCATTAATCGCGTACGCAATAAATATGGTCAGCCTCGCCAAATAGTTTTCGACAGCGAGTTGGCTAGAACCATCGACACTCACCCCGAATATTTTCGGCAGTAGTCGTACACTTGGGCATATTTCTCGGCATTGCGCGTCCAAGTTCGTTCCTCAACGAAGTTCAACGCTTCTTGCGTACGCCCTTCTGGGAGGGCGAGCGCTTGCCGAATACCTTCTGCCAGCATGCGAGAGTTTTCAGGCTCTACATAAATCCCCAATTCACCAGTAACCTCTCGAAGCGGTTCAAGATCGCTTGCCACCACTGGACAGCCAGCAGCCATAGCCATCAAAGGTTTGATGGGGGTTACAGCCCTGCAGACTTCTACGTTTTTGCGAGGGACAACGAAAACATCGAGACAAGAATACCAATCTCGGATATCGTCGGCTGGTTGCCTGCCAACGAAATGCACTCGGCTTGCTATTCCCTGCTCCATTGCCAACTCTTCGAGGCTACTTCTACTTGTCCCATCGCCTACAACCACCAATTCAACATCATCACTTAAGTAGACAATGGAGCGAACGAGATCATCTATACCTTCATAATCCACTAAAGACGAAATTATTCCAATCAACGCTACATCAGGAGGAAGTCCAAGCTTCCTTCTATGACGAGCCCGGTATTCGGCTGTGCCTACATCTGTGGAATAGTCAATTACGGATTCGGAAATAGCATTGGGAATTACAAACACCTTATCTGGGTCAATTCCCCGGGCAATCAAGCTTCGGCGTTGAACATGGCTTAGCGTAACTAGCGCTGTCGCCGATTGCATCACCTTAGTTTCTTGTGAGCGCGAAAGGCGATAGTATTCCGAGTTTTCCGCACCTTGTTCTCCCATCGCGGTACGGCGAGCCAGCCAGGTTTTCTCTGGTTCACCACGTACTTCGTATACCCACGGAAGCCTTAACACCTGCGCCAGTCTAGAAATGACAAGTCCATTCCTAAACGGTGTAGTGGTATGAAGTACATTTGGCGTAAAGCTATTCGCTAGTTGGGAAAGCATTTCAACGGTGATTTCTATAACCTTCACCGGAGAAGAAATAAACCTTCTTGGCATTAAGCGTAAGTAAGTAACCCCCGTATGCCGTTCTTCCCTACTACGTGCAAGCCGTCCGACAACCGCTGGATAGCCCAGCCGAGTAACAGCCAGGGTTTGGATGCCTGCACTTTTCTGAGCTTGGAGGATTCCCTGGCTCCGGACAGTGTAGCCAGAGGAGGTGTGTGGCTCACTATTGTTCAAGAAGTGAAGCACTCGAGTTAAGCTAGCTACCTTTTTCTCGGCAAGCCTAGCTTGTTTGGCTGTGTGTTCGTCGGTGTATGGAACTGATAGGTAAAGCTCACGGGCCTGTTCTCTCAAATGCTGTTCAAGTCTTGGTCTAAGGAACTTTAGTGCCCACTTTCTTTCCTGCGCGAGACGAAGCGCATCCGAAATCCGACCTTCGGCTGCGGCTCGATCCACCGGGTTTTCTGAAAATTCAGCAACGCGCTGGAGCAATGAGGCAATCGGGCTTTTCCCGACAATGTTCATGCTTTCAATTCTCTGGGCAAACAAACTAAAGAATTGCGGCGAATCAACAAGCGAGCGCACTCGAATAACCCCGGTTGCTATCCGGACTTGGCGAGCGATAAAAGCCAGATCAAGCAATGTAAATAAAATCCTCTCGCAGGACCTAATTATCCTTTTCGGCCAAAAGCAGCTCTGGAAATAGCAGTAAGCAGCCGTGGCGGTGCAACTTGCGATCGTTCTCGAGCTACCCACTCAGCCGCTTTTGTAGAGACTTTTAGCCGTTCTGGGTTCTGGGCGAGCTCGATCCAGAGTCTCGCTAATTTTTCCGGTGATTCAGGGGGAACTACGTCTCCTGCTTCTAACGAGCTGATTAAGTCTGCTGCTTCACCTGCCACTGCACCAGATATGTGAATTCCAATTTCCATGAGCTCATACGTTTTCGACGGCACTACTCGAGTAAGTGGCTCCCAGTCTGTCAAATGAACAAGCGCAGTATCCGCCCAAGAGTAATAATCTGCTAAATCATCCGCAGGACGCCTATTCTCAATAGATACGTGCCGACCCGAGTTGCAAATGAGTTCCGTCAACGAATCGCGCGCAGCTCCAGCTCCCACTAGGCGCAGGTTAATGTTAATTCCTTTGGAGGCAACAATATTCGCCGCTTCAATTGCATTGGCCAGATTTTGTGCTCTTCCTAAAGTACCTGCATATAGCACGTTTAACGAGTTCTTAGCAGTTGACAATTGAGGCTTTCGAGCAACTGGAGTCTTCGGTGGAAAGACATTTCGAATGGTGGAAATTTTCTTTCCACGACGCTGAATGGCAGGCCGTTCGTGCAACTGTCTCCGCAAATAGTCTGCGGTGACCAAAATTCCGTTGGAATTTTCCAGTACTCGGTCTATGACTATGCGCGTCAGTCGTGTGACTAATTGCAGCGGACCGTGCGACAAAACACGCTCCCGCATTGATTTTTCGCCAACGCCACGATTCCACTGGTTTGCCTCTTGCAGCAGGTCCGGCCAGGCATCGCGCAAATCTATTAGGTACGGTGCACGGTAAAGACATGCCAAGGTTGCAGCTACAACAGAAGTCGGAAGTGCAGGTACGGTGCCAATCACGATATCCGGCCTATAGCCCTGAAGAATTGCTGGCTTTCGAATTGCTAGCCAAACCATGCCTAAGGCGACCGATGCCTGGTTCAATGCACGCAACGTTAACGAGTTTCCTTCTGGGATGAAACCGCTCCGCACAATGGTTTCGCCAGATGGACCAGGAACATTTTCTGGTCGAGCTTCTTTGCGTTCGGTCCACCACTCTCTAAGCGATAGCTTCCGCTGGTAATGAGGTGGTGGAGCGATCACTGTGACTTCATAGCCTGCGTTAGTCAGTATCTGACTTAACCAAGTCCAGCGCCTTTGCGGGACACCGTTTTCTGGATACCAGTATTGGGAGACAACCAGAACTTTCAATCCGTCGCTATCCACCATATCTTCTGCCAACAATCTAAATACTCACGGCACTCGAGAGTCCTGCTTCTTTACAACTAATAGAAGCATACAACCGATAAACGGCTTCCTTAGCATCGGCCACAAGTCTATTCCGGCGCCCTCGGACTATTTTCCAGACCGCCGAAAAAGCCTATGCTATCGCGTCCGCTGCGGCAATTATCGCCAAATACCCTTGGTATCGATCACGGTCTTATCTTCTAGGTTCGAGGGGTCTAGTTCCAAAAATTCTTTGTGATTAACAAGCAGAAGGATGAGGTCTGCTTCTGCGACTGCACCCTGCAGATCCTGCTTCTTAACATTCGCGATCGCTGACAAGGAGTCAGGGAGCTCGTCTACGTTCGGCTCCACCACACGGACATCCAACTCAGGATTTTCTTCTCCTAGACGTTTCACAATGTTCAGTGATGGAGACTCACGAAGATCATCAATATCGTTCTTGAAGGCAATACCCAGGGCTGCAACAACTGGGTTGTCCAAGTCCTTTAAAGCTTCGGTCACTTTGGACATAACCCACTCAGGCTTGCCATCATTGACTTCGCGAGCAGTCTTAATAATCTTGGATTCTTCCGGAACCGAGGAAACGATAAACCAGGGATCTACGGCAATACAATGGCCACCCACACCGGGGCCTGGTTGAAGAATATTGACCCGCGGATGATGGTTAGCTAGCTCAATCAGTTCCCAAACATCGATTCCAAGTCGATCACTAATCAGGGATAGCTCGTTAGCAAAGGCAATGTTTACGTCACGGAATGAGTTCTCCGTAAGCTTTGCCATTTCGGCCGTTGTAGCATTAGTTTTCAATAGCTCAGCCGTGCAAAAAGTTCCGTACAACTCGCAGGCCATCTCAGTACCGCGTGGCGTCAAGCCGCCGATAACCCGATCATTATTCTCCATTTCTTCCATGATTTGACCAGGAAGGACACGTTCTGGGCAATGAGCGATAAAGATGGCATTTGGATCGTCTTCATTCAAGGAAAGGTCCGGGCGAAGCTTAAGAATATAGTTCGCCATTTCTTCAGTGGTACCTGGAGGTGAAGTAGACTCCAGTACAACTAGAGCCCCCGGACGAAGATGCGGCGCCAAAGATTCGGCAGCGGAGTTGATGGATTTCGTATCCACCTTGTAGTCATCTTTGAAGGGAGTAGGAACACAGACAATGTAAGCATCCGCCTCCGTCTGCTCAGTTTGTGCCACTAGGTAGCCCTCATCCACGACACGCTTCAGCAATGCATCGAAACCCGGCTCAAAGAAAGGAACTTCTCCCCTATTAATTGCCTCAACAGATGCCAAGTTGACGTCAACACCGGTTACTTTTACACCCTTAGAAGCAATGAACGCTGCGGTAGGGAGACCGATGTACCCAAGCCCTACAACGCATACCGAGTCAAACTTGGTCGCGGAATTGATTTCAGTGGCCATCCTAAACCTTTCTCAGTGCAATACGAACTCTCCCTATATTAGACACCTACGGCAACTTCCGCCGCATGAAAGTTCAAACTCGACTAATACCTAGCTGCGTTCAAAGGAACTTACACAAGCGTTTCCACGCAAACCCCCTCGTGAACTGGCGATTTGTAATAAAACCGCCACACACTATATAGTTAATTCTCGTTGCACAGAGAACAACAGTTCTTTTACCAACGAAGTATTCCTCCATAGCTCAGTTGGCAGAGCATTCGACTGTTAATCGAAGGGTCACTGGTTCGAGCCCAGTTGGAGGAGCAAACAGACACCGCCAAGCAAAATTGCTCGGCGGTGTTTTTAGCTGTGCCCACCCATGTGCCTGCTAGTGATTCTTCTACACGGTCACTTGGAAGTTTAAGATGATTAGTCCATCGTCAACCTGGTTTTGACTCCACCGAATGAATGTCCAGAAATCTGCCCCTCCGTTGAGAGTGGAAAATCACACTTGCACTGGTCTCAGCTATTTTGCTGATGCACCCATGTCATTCAACACTTCACCGGGTAATTCACAGTTGACAATCGGATTTCTACAGCTAACGAGGAATAGATCCGCAATCTATCCGTAGTACGCGGCCCTAAATCGCCCTATGAGAGCGACAAGAGTGTCGTCAAAATCGCCTTTTTACGCACCATAGCGGCGTCCCACATGCACATCCACTCCGCCAAAGAGGCTGTAGCAGTTGACGATGATTTCTGGTGCGTCCACGGGAAGGTCATTCGGGTGGATGGCGCCGTGCTCGACCTTGAGGTCATGCCCGCCAAAAAGACCAAAGCCACCAACGCGGACGCGGAAGCCCTCTGGGATGTAGACATCGGCACCACCGAAAACTCCTACCGCATTGATGGTGGTCGTACGGTTACGAAGGGCTACGCCGGTCAGGTCGATGTCAACACCGCCGAAAGCTCCAATAGCTGTCAGGGTACGGGCTACTGCCCCGCCATTGACCGTGGAGCCACCGAAGATGCCCAGTGCTAGGGATTGCGGCTGCCCCACCGAAGGCTGAATCTGCTTCATCGCCTGCTCAACTTTGGCTATGGCATTGGATTCTTGGTGGCCAGAGTAGACCTTGGTGACCTGGCTGTGGGCACCAAAGAGGATTGTTTCCGGGCTTTCAACAAGGTCAGCAAGGGGCTCGATAAGCTCGCCTCGGGTGGTGGCGCCCTCACAATCGGCCGAACGCTTTTCGAATTCAGTGAGGTCAATCTGACCTGCCGACAGTGCATCTCCCAAGATGTCGGCGGCCTTCATACGCTCTTGGTGGTTACAACGGATATCCAGCGGTTTCATGCCTTAATTATATCCGCTATAGCCACCATTCGCGCGGCTTATTCCTCGCTTCGAAAGGACTTGGAAGCGTCGATCTCCGGACGGAAATCAGCTTCACGCTCGCCCACACCTGTCAGCTCGGCAATGGCGGCGACGGCGCGCTGCGCGCCCTTGCCATCGCCATAAGGGTTAACGGCGTTGGCCATGGCTTGGAAAGCGGCGTCGTCGGAAAGCAAAAGCTTAGCCTCGGCCACGATGAGCTCACGGTTGGTACCCACCAGCTTCACTGTGCCGGCGACAACGGCCTCGGGGCGCTCCGTGTTTTGGCGCATAACCAGAACCGGCTTGCCCAGCGCGGGAGCCTCTTCCTGGACTCCGCCGGAATCAGTAAGGATGATGGTCGCGCGGTTTTGCAGCTGGGTGAACTGGTCATACGGCAGAGGATCGGTGATGATGATATTCGGCAGGTGCTCAACCTCAGGGAGAACCGCCTTACGCACCTTGGGATTAAGGTGCAGCGGCAGAGCGAAGTTAATCTCTGGGTAGGCCTCAGCCAGATCCTTGACTGCGCCGCCAATCTCCTTCATAGCTTCCAGGTTTTCGCGACGGTGGGTGGTCACAACGACGAGGCGCTTGTCGGAATCTGCGGCCTCCTGCAGAGCGGGATCCTCGAACTTGGTGTCCCAGGATGCTGCTTCCAATAGGGCATCGATAACAGTGTTGCCGGTGACCACAATGTCCTTGGAGCGCACGTTCTCGCGACGCAGGTTTTCCATCGATCCAGCGGTAGGAGCCAAGTGCAGCTCGGCTACCTGGCCGATGAGCTTACGGTTAGCCTCTTCAGGGAACGGCGAGTGGATATCGCCGGTACGCAAGCCTGCCTCCAGGTGCACAATCTTTACGCCGCGGTGGAAGCCAGCGAGTGCTGCGGCCATGGCGGTAGAGGTGTCACCCTGGGAGATAATGACGTCCGGCTGTTCTTCCTCAATGATGGAATCCAGACCCGCAATCGCGCGGGAGACAATTTCATTGAGCCCCTGGCCCGGCTTCATCAAGCCCAGGTCATACTTCGGGGTGATGCCGAACATGGAATTGACCTGCTCCAGCATTTCCTTGTGCTGACCCGTAGAAACCGGGATGGAGTCGAAGCGCTCATCGTTATCCAGCGCCTTGATAACTGGGGCAACCTTGATGGCCTCCGGGCGGGTGCCGTAGATAGTCATTACCTTGGGCTTAGTCAACTTAATTTTCCTTTTTGCTTGAGGGGGATACTTCTATATTGAACCATGTGCGGGAGCGTTGTACCCCCGCGCAGATTGTTGGAATCGCTCCCCGCTGACGCTCACGCCGCCGTCTGGGGTGATGGTCACCTTGGCAGCCATGGCGCGGGCTAGGTCGAGGCGCTGCCAGGAGCCGCCCTCTGCCTGCCAATCCAGCGGGTTACCGGCCGGTCGCGCGGTCTGGCGAAGCACCTCGGCGCGTTGGTCCCAGCTGAGCTCTGGATGGGATGCGGCAAGCAGCACAGGGGCGGCCTGTGGCACGACCATCGGGGCGTCGGTGCGGTAGCGCGGGGTGAAGTCATAGTCCATGAACTTCGAATATTCGGCGACCGCATCCTGGGTGGAGCGGTAGTCAGTACCCTCTTCCCTATCCTGGGCCACCAATTCTTCCACCGTTTTTCCGGTGCGCCACTTGATTTCTTTGCGCACTTCCATCGAGGCTTGCCACAGGGCATTGCGCATGCGCTTATCGTTGAGGCGGTCTGCTGCGGCAGCCTGGCCGGTCATGCGCCCACCAATGACATCTAGCGGGTAGTGCACACCGAGGACCACCCGGTGGTTACCGGCCTCCGCGCCGCGCAACATGAGCTGCGGGCCCACCTCCGGCAGCATGAAGGACATCAGCGTGGTAATCCAGGTTGCCTGATTAGTGTGGCCCGAGGGGAAGGCTGGCGAGGTGGGATAGAGATCCTTGGAGCCATCGTCATAGCGCTTAATCGCTTGCGGCGCGCGCTGGTACGGGCGCTGATAGTTGAAGTAGTACTTCTCAGACATCGTGGAATTGGCCAGTCCGCCTGCGCGGGCCGCATAGCCATTTCCTAGGAGGTATTCGGTCTTGGGCAGGCGGTGCTCGGCCAAGGCGGCGCGGAAGGCATCGCCTAGGTTTTTGCCCATGGAATCAGAGACGGCGTTGAGCACGCTGGTGGAGCTGGCCTTGGCGTCGGCCTGCGCGCGCCGGATCAGAGCGGGGTCGCCGGCTGCGGCGTTGTTGATGGCCACGGCCTTGTCCATATTTTCTTGGCGGATTTCTGGCTGGGCCTTGA
>ERZ1031149.57-NODE-57-length-30156-cov-22.118667_pt1 | contig 30156 bp, 28 predicted proteins | sample MGYA00518223_ERZ1031149 | MGnify/ENA primary metagenome ERZ1031149 (study PRJEB33718, sample SAMN03159768) | human skin metagenome | collected 2014-05-20 | study: EMG produced TPA metagenomics assembly of the PRJNA266117 data set (Human skin bacterial metagenome...
CGAGATTGCCTCTTGTCTCGTGGGCTCGGAGATGTGTATAAGAGACAGGCCCCGGTGCACCGCACTCCTCCCCTATCCCCCCAAGAAGCCCGTGGATAGGTGACCTTTTAGCGAACCTCTGCACCAGCAAGCGCGGCGAGCAGCGTGCTGATTTCGCCGTTGAGGATGGCGGTGTGCCACACCTGGTTACCCATCATCCTTGCGAAGTCCTGGTAGAGCACCAGGCACGCCAGCGCTTCTTCCGCACTGATGTTTTTGCTATCTGCTCCAGCCAAGAACTGCTGCAGCGTGCGTCCGCCGATTTTCTCACTCGGGTTCTCAACCTCGTGCTGAGTCACGGCATGCGCAAGGCTCTGGATCTCATCGGACATTTCCGACTGTGAGAGACTCGTCCCGGCAAACTCATCGATGAGCGGGCGCAGAGCTACCAGATCCGCATAGGGGGAAATTTCTGTCGTGTTATCGGCTTCAGCGGACTCGCCCTTCGCCTCTACAGGGCGCATGTAGAACAAGATCTCATCGGGATCGTAACCAATGGCCTGGCACACCTTGCGGAGCAGCGCTATCTTCGCGGTCGTCGAAATCCAGGTGAAGACTGCCAGCGCTGGATCAATCATTCGCCATCGTTGGTCCTCGTCGGTCAGCGCCCGAACGTCACTCGTCTCTAGATGGACGTTATCCTCGGCCATGCCGAGTGTGCCCTCACGGTTGTATTCGAGGAGGCTACGCAGAGTCTTTTCAACCACATCTGCCCAGGTGCGTACGGCACTCTTCGTGCCTTCGATTTCAACCGCGACGATTTTGCGCCCGACGAAACTACGGTCCATTCCCATCGGTTCGAATGGGATAACCTCCTTCTCCGGCTCGAAGTTCGTTTTCGGCGAAGGCCAGAGCTCAAGGGCACGGTCGGCCAGCAGCTTGCCCCGGGTTTCCAGCTGTTCCAAGCCCCAGCGCTCTTGGGTCTTGACATAGCTATTTAGCTGATAGGGCGACTGCTCAAACCCATCCTCCATTGTGAGTTTTTCCCGGAAGGAGCGGTTCGAATACTCCGAGTTATAGCCCGTGATCGTGAGGTTAGCGAGGCGGTTGACCCAGACCGAGTGAACCTCCTCATAGTTTGGTCCAAGGTCCTCACGCCATTGCTTGGTGAGGGTCTGCGGCATGATGTGCTCGATTGTGAGGTCGTTCGAGGCGATGCCACCAGCGATGTCACGGACGTCCTTCGAGGAGCCCTGCTCCAAAACGTCGAAGAAGTAGCTCCGGTACTTGTTCATCGCATAGAAGTTCCTGGTCTGGAAACCTTCCCAGAATTCACTATCGCTGGGGAATCGCCCGCCGCCTTGGCCGTTGAGCAGGACGTACGCCAGGATCTCGCTATATAGCTCCTCGTTCTTACGCAGCTTCTTAATGTCCCCGTAGGCGCCAGCGAAAATCTTGTTCAACGCATTAGTACCAAGGTTGGCGACAACTCGGCGGAAGATATAGCTTTCGACGATCGCCATGATGGACTCAAAGTCGTCCGCATCAATGACGCCATTTTTGTAGTCACGGTATGTCAGCCACAGCAGCGGTTTGGATATCCCGCCGAAAACAAGGTTGGCAGAACGCAGCCGGCGATCGATTTTCTTATTTCCGGTGGCTACAGTCTCCAGCTCCCTCGCATATACAGAGAAGTCGTGCAGCTCTTCAGCGAGCTTCCGCGAACTCTGGCCACTCTTCTTCGCGAAGTTTTTGAATGCCTCGTACACATCCGCCCGATTAGGGGTCTTCGAGGTCTGGGCGACGAGGAACCAGCGGATGAACTCGTCCGTGGCATAGTCCACGTTCTTTTCCATCTCGTTCCAGTACTTCTCGTAAACATCGTTCTGCTCGCGCTGCGAGAGGCCCATGAGGATGAAGTTTCGGATCTTGTCCGATTCCTTCAAAGCCAGGCCGGTGGAGTTGAGAGATTCGAAGATGCGCTGCGGGTTGTCCTGCTTTTCCAGATCGAGAAGCATGACCTCGAGGTTGGAGATGCCGTCATCCCACAGGGTTTTCGCATCGAATGAGGTTTTGCGAAGTCGGTCACGGAAGTAGCGGTAGTTCGAAGTGATCTTCGACCTCTCGTTGAAGTGCTCCTCCGGGCCAAAGAGTCGAGCATAGGAATCGCGGTCATCCTTCACCGGTTTGAGCTAGAATTTCTGGCCGCTCCGCTCGTTGAACTCCAGGTAGTTGCGCATGAGCTGACCGGCGAGGTCCTTATCCCCCGCCACGGTAAAAGCGCAAGCACAGTCCGCCACCAAGCACCTACCCAAAACAGCAACACACCAGCAGGGAAACCATATCGCTACGGGCGCAATTATCCGGAGGCTGTCTTACCCCCGACCAACAACCACCAACACGCCGAATCGAAAAGGCGACTGGGATTAACTGGTAGGACTCCGAGTGCTAGGCTCAACCCCATCGAAGACAGGCAACTCGGTTGCATAGAGGTCCACGCATTCGAACTAGCGTTCGAATTTCTACCCTTCAACTCGCCCTCACAGCCGTCGTCAACTTTGGGTGTCTGCCATAGCCACTACATTAATGGCAACGGCAACGTGACACCCCTAAAGGAGAGGTTCAACATGACCATCAAACCCAAGATCGTGTCCACATTCTCAGGCTGCGGAGGCATGGACCAAGGTCTCAAGGAGGTGGGCTACGAAACAGTATGGGCAAACGACTTCTCTGAAGAGGCCGTGGACACCTACAGGCACAATCTTGGCGACCACATCGTTTTGGGTGACATTACCCAGATAGATCCGTTCAATGATCCGACCATCCCTGAGGCAGATATGGTGACGGGAGGGTTCCCATGCCAAGACTTTTCAATGATCTGGAAGCGACCGGGACTGGACGGCAAACGAGGCACGCTCTACCAGGACTTCCGCGACTTTGTGGCAGCCAAGCGCCCTAAGGCATTTATCGCCGAAAACGTTAAGGGTTTGCTTACGGCCAACAAGAAGAAAGCAATTAAGGTCATCGTCGAGGACCTTGAGGCGGTTGCCCCGGGCTACATCGTTAAGCCACGCCTTTACAATTTCGCCGAATACGGGGTGCCACAGTTCAGGGAACGCGTGCTCATCGTGGGAATCCGAAGGGACACCGGCTTTGACTTTAAGCATCCCGCGCCAACTCACGGTCCCCGCGGAGACCTTCCATACACAACTGCGGGAGAAGCTCTCAAAGGCGTAGAGCAAGTAACCTTTAACAATAACCACATGCGCCAGATGCCACGCACCCGCGAAATATTGAAGCGGATCCCCGAGGGTGGAAACTTCGCAGATATCCCTAAGGAGGACCCATATTACGTAAAAGGAATGATTAGCCACGTCTACCGTCGACTAGACCGCAACGAGCCCTCAAAGACCCTCATCGCTGGCGGAGGTGGCGGAACCTGGGGCTACCACTTTACGGAACCAAGAGCTCTTACCAATCGCGAGCGAGCGCGAATCCAGTCGTTCCCAGACGACTTCGAGTTCTTGGGGTCGAATACTGAAGTGCGCCGACAGATCGGCAATGCTGTACCGCCACAAGGGATGCACGCGATCGGCGAGCGGCTTATGCCTCTTTTCACAGGCGACTACACCCCAATCGATCTCGAGGAAGAACACGCTTTCCTGCAGACTTTAAACATTCAAGAGCGCTTAAAGCTGGCAGATAAGGAAGTTTACTAATGTACGGTTCGATCGATGTCATAGGAAACTCCGCGAACCCAAATCTTAGCAAGCCTCTGAGTGAGACTTTTCTCAAAGAAATCCGGAAGACGCGAAATCTCGACATCGCAGTCGGATACATCAGCACCCCTTCCCTAGAGTATCTCCAAGATATCGTTGCAACGCACCCAGACATGAGCGTGCGCCTAGTCTGCGGTATGCACGCGCGTGAAGGCATGACCGAGAAACAGCACACTAGGGCAACCGAGCTGGATGACTTGCTAACCCAGCAATCGAGAGGTGGTTTATTCGTAACACCTCGGGTTTCATACCACGGAAAGGTCTACATCTTCGATAAAAACTCGCAGACCGCCGCGTATGTAGGAAGCTCAAACCTAAATGGCATACTCCCACACTATTCTCTAACATCCGAAACCGGACTTTACCTTTCGGATTGCGAGCAGCTAATTCGGTCGTATTGGGAAACGATGATTTGGCCACTTACCGCACCACTAAAGAATGTCGATATCCCGCTAATACCAGATGAGCGCTCCCCAATGTACGAGGTAGATGAAGCTCAGCCAGTATCAACCTCACATGTCGCACATGTCATGATGTCACCGGCGCAATACACCTTCGAATTGCCTCTAAAAACCCATGCTAAAAGCAGCTTGAATGCACATATGGGCGGAGGAGGCCAACGAAAAAACAAAACATCTGGCCTAGCGCGAAACTGGTACGAAGGGGAACTGATTGTCGGCGCTAAAGATCGCACGGAAGGGTACCCTGCGCCAGGAACAACTTTTAGGGTCATTACTGATGACGGGTGGAGCTTTGAGTGTAAGATCTCTGGTCAGGCAGGGAAGAACCTGCGTAGTCGCGGAAAACTTTCTACGTTCGGAACTTGGATGAAGTCCCGGCTAATAGAAGCTGGCGCTTTAGAGTTTGGCGACCTCGCCACCCAAGAAACGATTGAGAAATTCGGACGGGACACACTAACAATGCGCTACCACCCCAAGTTTGATGTTTGGTCATTCGATCTCTCTCGAATCGATCAGCGGAACTAGCAGAAAGGACACCCAGCAACTATGTCCTGGTTTAAAGATTATCAGCAAACAATCGATCACCCAGCCCTTCGCCAAGCCATCGAAGAAACTCGCGATGATTTCGTTAACAAGATTCTTGACGACTATGACTATATGAGTGACTTGCAAGTCTTACTTTACGGCGATGTACAGAGCGGTAAGACCTCGCACATGTTGGGAATCGTCGGTGAAGCTCTCGATCGTGACTTTCAAACAGTCATTATTCTGACGTCACCAAACACTAGGCTCGTCGACCAAACACATAGTCGTGTATTCACTTCACTTACAAATGTCCAGGTATGTAAAGCTGATCTAACCAACGATTTTCTTCTGAACCACAAGCGACCCATCCCGATGCCCACCATCATCGTACTCGGAAAGATCCCGACAGTTCTGGACAACTGGCTCGAAGTTTTTCGACAGACACGCGCGCTTGAGGGAAAGCCAGTGTTGGTTATTGATGACGAGGGAGATGCAACGAGCCAAAACACGAAAGTTAACAGCGACGATGTATCCCGTATCAATCACCAGCTAACCCAACTACGCCGGATGGCGACCGGCGCTATCTACATGCAGGTCACTGGCACACCCCAGGCAATCTTACTTCAAGGGGAATCATCGGGATGGGCTGCACAAAAGGCTCTCCACTTTAGTCCCGGAAATAACTATGTTGGAGGCTCCCTTTTCTTCAATCAGATTCCTAACCCATACCTTCGTGTATTTTCTGATTCCGACTCAGTCGAAAATCTAAATATCCGCGAGGCCGTTCAAACATTCCTTTTGACTTGTGGGATATTCGCCCATGAAGGCAAGGCCACTTGCAACATGATCGCTCACCCGAGCCACCGCACGCCAGACCACGACGACTATCAGCGAAAGATGCAGAAAGTCGTTTCTACAACCATGGCCAAGATCGATGATGACGCAGTTCGCGAAGAACTAAAGCGGTGCTACGAGCAATTGTGCCTTACTTATACCGAAGCACCAAGCTTCGAAACTACTCTTCAGTCTTTGAAGTCTTTGGACGGTAAGTTTAACTTTCCGATCATCAACGCTCACACGGAAACTGTCAGTGGCGACTGGGAGCAGGGATACAATCTCATTACTGGCGGTAATTCTCTCGGCCGTGGCCTTACATTTGATTGGCTGCAAACAGTGTTTTATGTCAGAGATGTTAAGAAGCCTCAAGCCGACACGCTATGGCAACACGCGCGCATGTTTGGGTATAAACGACACCGCCCTACTATGCGGGTTTTTATGCCGGCAACCATCGCTAATAATTTTCGAGAGACTCATGAAGGTAATGAGATAATTAAACGCGATTTAAGCCGTGGAGTTGCTGTAACAGACCTTCGAATCGGTCTTGGTGGGAATGTTTCTCCCACCCGGCAAAACGTGTTAGACAAGCGCATTATCGGAAATATCGTGGGCGGAGTCAATTACTTCGCAGCTAACCCTTTCATTAAGGATTTTGAGGGACTTGATGATCGACTCAATGATCTCCGAGGGCGCTTCGGCGATGATTTTGAGGTTTCGCCTCAAGCCGCGATTAAGCTTTCCGAATTCTTCACTACACGCGACGGTGACTTGGATCTTCAGTCATTTCGGATCGCGTTCGATGATTTTTCTCAGCGCCACCCCGACACACTCGTTCGCGTGATAATCCGTACTGCCCGCCAAGTACACCAAGGAACCGGAGTGTTGCTTTCCCCTAATGACCAAGTTCTCGCGAAGAGCGAAACCAAACGGCCTTTACTGATCCTCTACAGGATCGAAGGTGCAAACGCAACAGCCAATGCTAAGAAGGGGCATGGCAAATGGTCCCGAGACCCAATCTGGGTTCCCAATTTCAAGATGCCGGAAGGGCCAGTTTTTTGGCGTACCGTCGGCTAGCCAAGCAGTTGGTCCGGACCGAGGAAACCTGTTCTTACGTTGTTAGGCAACACCTCTGAACAGCGCGCCCGCGCCGTAGGTCAGCGCCAGACCCAGGCCACCACCAACGACCACGCGAATCACCAAGCGGGCCACACTGGTGCCCGCGATCTTCACAGAAATCAGGCCAGTCAGGGCCGGCGAGAACATCGTCACTGCGGTAACGACCGACGCCTGCGTTCCGGTTGGCACAACGAAGACCGAGAACATCGGCAGCACCCCGCCGGCGAGGAAAGACAGTGCAGAGAAAACGCCGCAGCCCACGCCCTGGTTGGTTCGTCCACGTCTATCCCCTGCTCCAGCTCCAGGTGGGCATGCAGGACGTCCTCCGTGTGGATCTCGCGAGCCACTTCCACGGCTGTGCCCCTGCTGATCCCGTAACCGGAGAGAATCCCCGCGAGCTCCTCCAGCTCCTCCTCCGGAGCCTCCCGCAGCTCCTTCTTCTCCTTGGCAATCGGGGGCTGCTCGGAGTCGCGTTAGGCTGAAACAGACACGTATTCGCCCAGCGCCATGGAGACCGCTCACACGATGGTGGGGGCCAGCCCCGCCATCAGATGACCTCCCCCCGCCCCGCTGGCGATCACGCCGATGAGCGGTGCAGCCACGGAGACGATGCCGTCGTTGATGCCCAGTACACCAGCGCGCAGCGAGTTCATCTTCGCTGCTTCATCGGAATCATGAAACTCCTAGTGAGCGCCGGGAACAGCGGGCTCGGTAGTTTTCCTCATGCTTGGAGTTTTAGCCGGCGGGCACACCATCACTGGCCCCAAAAGGACGCTACGCTGTTCCTCTGCCGGGTTGCTCAGCAGGTGACCCACTTTCCCTTCTTTTTTCGCGCTGCTTTATTCGGTTAAACTTGTCTTCCCGCATTTTTTGCCTGTTTTCTTCCTCCTTAGTAGGCTGCGTAGTCCGGTCTAGAAACTTTCCGAAATCCCTCACAAAAGCATCGCCGTATTTATCGATAGAACCACTTAGCTTTTCGATTGCCCTTCTCTGCTTCTTCGAGTCTCCATCCCGGAACATCTTTCCGGCCCAGATCGGAGGCTGTAGAGCGAACCTCTCTTCATATTGCTTCCCCTGCTCATCTCGGTACTTCACGATCACAGACTGATCAGCCGGAACCCCCTCAGCCGATACCGAGTTCCAATCCCCGACATCAAACTCCTTGTTGAGAATCCAAAACGGCGACGTTACAGACTGACCAGGAACCCATGTGGGAAACAGAGTGTCGACGAATATTCTCTTCGTAATCTCAAGCAAGGAAGTGCTTGCCTCGAGGCCGTCAGAATTAGCGTTCAGCGCTTCCCTACTCCCCTCCGGAAGTGGTGGATCAAAGTAAACCTTCACATCCAAGGCGGTCGATTTTCCAACGTTCGATACCTGTAGATCCAATGGATCTTTAGGGCGCGTAGGAGGCAAGAGGCAAGCGGACATCATTGGGCGTGTTGCTCGATCAATAGCTTCGCGCTGCAGAGAAGCCGAGATAGCCTGCTGCTTTACCGACTCAGCTGCCAACCTATTGTAGGTTTCCTGCCGTTCCTGCGATTTCAACATTTCGGCAGAATCTTGCGTTCTCTGCTCTTCGTTCTGTTTTATTATCTTCTTGGTTTGAAATATTGCTATCACCGCAGTGATAGCTGTAACAAGAGCAAGCACGAATGTCCCAATATTTACGACAGGGATTACCCACTCCGAAGCCAACCAGTCCCAATTCATCACGATTATGCCTCCCAGGTAAAATTCAAAGAGTCTGCTAAGCCGAAAGACACTTTAATCAATGAGGCTGCACTCTTTTGTTGAAAATACTAAGACTTATCAACTCCCCGCGTCCCGCCGCCAAAACTTGGGCTAGCGTCGGGGTAAGCCGCCCCGCCTCATGGAAGAAACAGCTCGACGAGTTCGCGCCCGGCGCGTCCGACGGGGGGTGTCAAGGCCGCGCTCGAAGACTAGAGGCCTGCCCCTCACACAGCACCCATGGAATAAGGGCACCCTAAGTAGGGTTATCCTCGTTTAGAACGATGAACCACACAAGTGACTAGGTGATTTTAAGGAGAGCGCGCACCACGGTGGCTAAGAAGGACACGCACGCAGCAAGCTCACGCCAGTACCTCAGACAGCAAGGTGCCGAGCAGCAAGGCACCGAGCAACAGGGCCCCAAGCAGCAGGCAGCAAACCCTCGCCCCGGCACGTCGGAAGCCACGATCCACTCCCCCGGCACCTATCCCCCGGGTGAGGATCCGCGCCGCTGGAAAGTTCTGGGCGTCATCCTCACGACGATCTTCATGTCGCTCATCAGCGTGTCCATCATCAACGTCGCCCTACCCTCCATCCAGCAGGGGCTGGGCGCCACCGAATCGGACATCCAGTGGGTACTCTCCGGCTACACGCTGACGTTCGGCGTGGTCCTCGTTGCCGCGGGTCGCGCCGGCGATCTGCTCGGCCGGGGCGGGATGTACCTCATTGGCTTGAGCGTCTACACCCTGTCGGCCATTACCGCTGGCTTTGCTCCCACCGCGGAAGCCCTGAACGTCACCCGCTTCATTCAAGGCGTGGGTGCGGGCATGCTCAACCCGCAGGCCGTGGGCATGATCCAGCAGTTCTTCCGCGGCAAGGAGCGCGGCCGGGCCTTCGGCTGGTTCGGCACCGTCGTGGGCGTAGCCGTGGCCATCGGGCCCGTCCTGGGCGGCTTCCTCATTCGCGTCGGCGGCCCGGAGCACGGCTGGCGCTGGACATTCCTGGTCAACGTCCCATTCGGCCTTCTCGCCTTCATCCTCGCACTCCTGTGGTTCCCGCGCCCACTGATGGGCAGGGTTAAGGATCTCGTCACCGGCCGTAACGTGGGCGTCATCCGCGCGGTGCGCAGCCTCGACCCCTTCGGCTCGCTCCTACTGGGCTTGGCCGTCCTGGCCTTCCTCTTCCCGTTCGTGGAATCCTCCGGCAGCGCGCGCACCTTCCTGCTCCTGCCCGTCGCCGTCGCCCTTCTGGCCGGATGGTTGGCGTGGGAGCGCCATGTGAAAAAGTCCAAGCCCTTCGACCCGATGGTGGACATGCAGATCTTCCGCTTCCCCAGCTTCCGCCTGGGCACCATGCTGGCGGGAGTGTACTTCATGGGCATAACCAGCATTTGGGTGCTCGTGGCCCTGTACTTCCAAAACGGCCTGGGTTACAGCGCGCTCGTCGCCGGTAGCGTTGGCATTCCTGCCGCGATCAGCAGCTCCTTCGCCGCTAACTGGGCTGGCAAGCGAGTCGCCGACCGGGGCCGCAGAGTTGTGATCGACGGCATCACCGTGGCGCTGACCGGCATCGTGCTGACCATCCTCGCCCTTGTGCTGCACCACGTTACGGGCCTTTCGGAGTGGTGGATGGTCCTCACCCTCTTCCTCGTCGGCACCGGCCAGGGCGCGGTTATCGGCCCGAACCAAACTCTCACACTCGCGGACGTCCCCCTCAACTACGCGGGCAGCTCTGGCGCGGTCTTGCAGACTGCACAACGCATCGGTACTGCCATGGGGCTTGCGCTGATCACCGCGATCGTCTTCGCCAGCTCGCGCGCCATCAACTGGCCCCTCGGCACCGCCATCGGCTTCGGCACCATCGGTTCACTCATGGCCGTCGCCCTCGTCATCGCTCTTTATGACAATCGCCTGCGCGCCCACCGATCCGCCCGTTAGTTACTGACGCCACCAGGCCTTTACAGCCATCGGATTCCGCCCTAAACTTAGGTGAATCAGTTAAGAGGGGAAGTGATTCAGGTGGTGCCAGAAGATTTTGGAACACGTCTGAGGACCCTAAGAGAGCTGCGAGGTTTGTCGACCCGTGAACTCTCTAGAGAGCTTGAGGGAGTGATTTCCCAATCTGGGATCTCACGCATGGAGAATGGGGCAAAACAACCAACGGTGAGCGATCTGGTGGCCCTGAGCTGGGTATTTGGAGTCAGCCTGAATGAGCTAACGGATGAAATTCCACTTTCTAAGCGCGCTCAGTGGGCTGCGCGTTCTTCAAAGGAGATCGACATCTCTGAAATAAAAAGCGGCCTGATGCCGTACCTCGAGCTCCGAAACACCCTGGACGAGGTGCTAGATGCCTAGTACGTTCTCCTTTGAGCAAAATGCCTCCCCAACCAGGCAAGGCAAAAGCCTCGCTGAACAATTTCGGCACTTCTACGAGCTTGGAAACGATCCCATCGATCGCATCGAATCGTTTACCGAGCACGTAAATGCTGATCTGCTCATTCGCCCTCTCCCAACGGACGTTGAAGCAATCTCCGTCAAGGATCCACAAACGGGCAACATCGTCATCGGCGTAGGAACAAGTGCCTCTCCTTATCGGCAACGTTTCACTGTAGCCCACGAGGTCGGACACATCCTGGCTGACGATATTGACCGATCTTCCGAGGTACCTCAATGCGAGCCAAACAGCCCTTCGGAGACTCGAGCCAATTCGTTTGCCCGCAACGTACTGTGCCCCTTGGATGGGGTGAAGAAAATTGCTCAGAACCTCTCTCCCGCAGCCCCCGAAACACTCTCCAAGATCATTCAACACTTCCGCGTCTCCCCTTCGGTAGCTGCCATCCAGCTGAAAGAGGCTGGATTGATTAGCGAGGAAGTCTGCGACGAATTATCTAAAGAATGGTCCGCTCCTAAATTGGCTTCCCTTTACGGCTGGCGGGAGCAATACAATGCGGATGCGCTAGTTTCAGACCAGCCACGACCATCTCCGCGCCTGGTTGCCGACGCAACCAAGGGCTATCGCAAGGGCGTCGTATCTTCTTCCGCAGTCGCACTAGCCCGTGGCATTTCCTCAGAGCAGGTGAAACAAGAACTAGATACGGCACCCGCGGACTTCAGATGAAGAAGCTTCGGACAAAGTCCGAAGTACGAAAGATCTGGGAGCAGCTCTCCGAGTTCGACACCCACGTACACTTCTCAAACACAAAACTATCTAACCCAAAAATCTACCACGATCTTTAGTTCCCCAATCCCAGCCTCACCTAATGAAAGGTACCCTGACCTGCGCAAAGGTAGCCTTCCAATGCTTGCGGCGCCTCTCCAACCCGGCAATACTTGAGTCATGAGCACTTCAGTATCTTGTCCTTGTGATCGCTACTACGACGGCAGCTGCGTGGCCGTCGACGCGTGCGAGCGCCAGACCGTCACCATTGCGACGACTGAAGTGACAACCTCTGCCGCACGCGCCAAGCACACCGGACGCGCCGTGATTGGTGGCGCCATATCCATGGCCCTGGGTGAATATGTCTCCGTCTCCTCCCAGCGCGATTCCGAGCGCACCATGGGAATGAGCCAGCTCGTTAACCCATGGTCGGCAGGCATCGCCTCCTTCATTTCCTTCATCCTGGGCGCCGCATTACCTTTTGCTGCTGCCCTCTTCGCTCCCGTCGCCGTCATCTTCGGCGTGACCCTCGTGGCTCTGGCGCTCACCGGCGCCCTGTCGGCTCACCTAAGTAACGTGCCAAAGACCCGCGCAATACTGCGCATCGTGATTGGCGGAATGCTCGCCTTGGCGGTGACCTTCGCGGTCGGCAGCATCTTCGGGGCGGCAATATAGCCAAGCGGCTACTGCCCAACACACTATAAACTAAGCGCTATACGGCAACGTATAGCGCTATTTCGCCACACCACAACGAAAATTGACGAAATCGTCAAAATCTACAAAAATACCCAGGGTGTCTGATGAAATAGACCGCGCTTCCCACTCTCCAAGAAATCAGGTAAAGCCATGTCTTCCTATGCAGTAGAAGCCCAGGATCTCGAGCTTAAAGGCGATGAGGGCAAAGTATTCGGCCCCCTTAGCTTCGCCGTGCCCAGCCAGGGGCTAACCAATCTGCTCGGCAAGGGCGGCTCCGGCCGCACGGCTCTCGCCCTGGTTCTTTCGGGTCGCATGAAGCCCACGGGCGGCTCGCTTAGTGTTCTCGGCGAATCCAAGCCTCGCCCAATTCGCTCCCGCGTCGCCATCGCCGGCGTGGAGCAAATCGACCTATTAGAGCGTTCAGTTACTGTCCAGGACATCCTCACCGAGTCCCTGTCGTGGTCAAAGCACTGGTTCATGCCAATGGGTAAGGCCACCCAGGAAGATCTGGAGCGTATCTGCTCCCACGTCTACGGCGATCGTGACCTTCCCCCGCTGGATGCCTACATCTCCCAGTTGGACAATCTCGACAAGATCATGCTTCGCATCAGCTTGGCTTTATCGCCCGCTGATAACAAGCCCGTCGAACTGCTGATCATGGACGATATTGAGCAGGTACACGAAAACGATGACCGAGCAATTCTGCTACAGGTGCTCGAACGCCTGTCGGAAGATATTCCGGTGATCGTCAACTCCGCTAACCCAATTGTTGGCCCCGTTGCACCGAACAAGGTTATTGAAATTGACGCCAACGCTGGCCACACGCACCCGATTCATACCGGACTGTGCGAATACAGTGACCCGATGGATAGTGAACCGGCCTATAGCGGTTCCCAAGACAGTCCACATGACAATTCGGAACCCAATCCGGAAAACGATCCGGAATACGATCCAGAACTAGACGACCTCGACATCCCCGAAGACACCTCCACCCACATCGCAGAGCCAAAGGAGAACCGTTAATGCTCGCCGGATTCAAACTCAACAGCGAAATCCGCAGCTTCAAGCGCAACCGGTTGACGCGAATTGCACTCGTGATCCTGGTACTCATGCCGCTGCTGTACTCCGCCCTGTACCTCTGGGCGTTTTGGAACCCTTTTGGGCACCTCAACTCGCTTCCCGTCGCCCTGGTCAACAGTGATAAGGGCGCGAATGTGAAGGGCGAGCAGCTCCGCGCCGGCGATAAGGTGATCGAGGGCTTAAAGGAAAACGATCAGATCAGTTGGATCGAAACCGACGCCGAGGATGCCCGTAAGGGCGTGGAATCCGGCGAATACTATTTCTCGCTTGAGCTACCGGAGAACTTCTCCGAAGCCGTGGCCTCCCCCACCTCTGAAACCCCGGAGAAGGCCAACCTCATCAGCACTTACAACGACGCCAATGGCTATCTGTCCACCATGATCGGCCAGAACGTCATGCGTGAGGTCATCAGTGTCGTTGGCGACAAGATCAGCACCGAGGCCGTGGACAAGGTCCTGGTCGGCGTGGTCGATGCCGGCAGCGGTATGCAAAAGGCTGCTCTCGGAGCAGGTAAACTCGCCGACGGCACCGCTGAACTGAAGGACGGCTCCAGCAAACTCGACGACGGCGCGAACAAACTCTCCGACGGCATCTCCAAGGCCAAGGATGGCTCCGGCAAGTTGCGCAAGGGCGCGACTGAACTCGACGATGGTATTTCCAAGCTGCACGACGGTGCCGGCAAACTCTCTGACGGCACGGGCGAGCTGGCCACGAAGGTAAACGCTGCGGCAAACAAGCTCAACGGTCAAAGTGGAAAGCTAAATCAGCTGGAAACTGGCGTCGATAAGCTCGGCGACGGTGCAAGCCAGGTGAACGACGGCGTACAGAAGCTACGCAACAAGCTCGGCACCGTCACGAAGGTGCAAAGCGACCAAGCAACAAACCTGCGCAATATCTCCCGCGACCTGCGAGCCACCGGTCTGCCCTCCGCCATCAATGCGGCAAATGAACTGGACAAGGCAGCTAACTCTTTGGATACCCAGGGGCTGGGGCCGAAGTCTCAAAACGCGGCCGACCTCAAACGTCTGGCCGATGGCTCGGCGCAGCTGTCCTACCAGCTGAATGACCCGAATGCCCCACTGCGCAAGGGCGTCGGCGAGCTTTCCGGCCTGCCGGCACAGTTCAAGCAGCTGCAAGACGGCGTAAACAAGATCGACGATGGCGCGCAGACCCTGAACACCAAGCTCGGCGATGCCTCGGACGGCGCTGGCAAGTTGAAGGATGGCATCATCCAACTCGACGACGGCAACACCAAGCTAAAGGATGGTGCCGACCAGCTCACCGACGCAACCTCCAAGGCCAAGGATGGCACCGTCAAGCTCAATAATGGCGCCACCGAGCTGCGTGACAAGCTCTCCGATGGTGCCAAGCAGGTGCCGAAGTGGAACGAGGGGCAGCGCCTCGCCACCGCATCCACCATCGGCGGACCTGTGCAGATGCAGTCCGACAACGATTCCGGCACCAACACCTTCGGCGCCGGTATGGCACCGTTCTTCTTCAGTATGGCGCTCTTCATCGGCGGTATCATGGTGTACGTCATGATTAAGCCACTGCAGGCTCGTACGGTGAACTCCGGCGTGCACTCGTGGCGCGCGGCACTTTCCGGCTTCCTGCCAACCGGCATTATCGCCATCCTGCAGGCCTGTGTAGTCGTGGCAGTAACCATCTGGGGCGTGGGCATGGATACCGCCAACATCCCAGGACTATTCCTCTTCGCCGCACTCGTGGCGCTCGTGTGGATGCTGATGAACCAGGCCTTTATCGCCTTCCTGGGCCCCGGACCAGGAAGAGTGGCGGCACTGGCGGTGCTCATGCTGCAGATCGTTGCCTCGGGTGGCCTCTACCCCATCGAGACACAGAACAAGTTCTTCCAATTCCTGCACCCATTCGATCCGATGACATACACAGTCAACGGCTTCAGGCAGCTGATCTACGGCTTCTACGATGAACGCCTACCGATCGCAGTCGGAGTGCTGATACTGGTCGGACTCGGCGCCTTCCTGGTCACCACGCTATCGGCGCGCAGCCAGCAAACGTGGACCATGAAGCGACTGCATCCAGTACTGAACGCCTAAGGTTCGCTGGGCCGAGGGGGCGTCACTACCCTTTCGGCACCCTCCACTCCCAACAACAAAGAAGGGTCGATCTCGTGACCCTCGCGCAGGGTGGAGATGGAACCATTGGACTCCAGCACCATGCAAGCGACTTCGCTCATATCCCGCACCCCAGCCTTGCGCAACGCAGTAGCGATTGCATTGTCGGTAATGTGCTGACGCTTGAGTGTCTCCTCGACCAACTCGCCGTGAGCGACCAACACCGTCGGGGGCGGGTTAATTGTGCGACGCAACCCCACAACGTCCTGCACCACCCCGAAGATGGCCTCCATGCCCATGAGGGTAAGAAGGCCAATGACGCCCGCAGCTAATGACGGCGGGTGCCCCAGCACGGCACGGCCCGCTACAGCGCCGAACATAAAAATAACGACGGCATCGAAGCCCCCTAGCGGGCTCAAAATGCGCTGGCCAAAGAGCCTCACCGCAATGAGGAAAGTGAAGTAGATGCCGATTGCGGCGACCATCACAATCGGAATACGCCACAGTTCGATGCCGAGTTGTTCCTTCAGCACCGGCCCCCATCCCTGTGGCGGGGCGAGATCCGCAGAACTGATTGCAGCCGTCACATATGCGTCACAAATCTCGCCCAACATGGATATTTAGCCTACTGGTCGATCTCGTCTTTCACCTCGTCGGTGATGGTCTTGTGCAGCGTTTTATCGTCGATATTGGATTCGCCAACCAGCTTGCGCATCTCCTGGCGATCCTTTTCCGTGTAGTCGCTATCCTTATGCTCGCGCGCGTGGGCGAGCTCGTGGATACGGTCGCGGCGCTTAGCCTCCACGAAAATGCGACGGCGGGAGCGCACCCACCACGCGATCATGATGACGATCATCACAATGCCGATGTAGCCGATCACCGGGTAGACGTACGTCATCAAGGTGTCGAAGCCTACGAAGCTGATGCCATAGCCAATCAGCGTCACCACAACGAACACCGGACGGAAAGACTTGTCCGTGCTGGCGGTTAGGCGCTTACCCAGGGCATAAAACATGCCGATCGCCGTGTTGAAGATCATGAAGAAGATGATGATTGCCATGATCACGCCCAAGGTCGGGTGGACCTGATTCATCAATTCCAACATCGGCACATCGCTGCCGGACACCTTCTCAATGTTGAGGTACAGCGTGATAGCCGCGATGATCAGCATTACCGTGTACAGCGCGCCACCCATCAGGCCACCGATACCGGCCTCCTTCGGCGAGGCATAGTTACCACCGATCACCAGAGACATCGATACACCCAGCAGCAGAGCCAGACCGTTGTAGTTCAGGGCCGATAGGAACCACGGGGAAACCGGTGAATCCTCCGCCATCGCCGCTTCGCTCAGGTGGGAAGTATCGGCGGGCATGTGTATCATCGTGTAAACGAAGGCGAACACGACAGCCACGATGATCAGCGGAGTGAGCGCTCCGATCACCTGGCTAACCTTCTCCACATCCAGCATTCCGGCTGCTAGCACCACGCCGGTCATGATCAGCGCACCCGCCCAGGCTGGCAGGCCAAATTGCTGTTCCAGGTTGGAGCCCGCACCGGCGAGCATCACGAAACCAACGGCGAACAGGGTCAGCGTTACAGAGATATCGAGGAACCGCGACACAATCGGATGCGCTACATTGCGGAACACCATCCGGTGCTCGTCGGCCAGGAAATAACTGCCGACCTGCAGGATCACACTGCCCGCGATAGTCATGACGATGCCGGCGAGCACGGCACCCCAGATTCCGTTCATTCCGAAGGAAACGAAGTACTGGATGACTTCTTGGCCAGTAGCGAAACCCGCGCCGACGGTTAGTCCGACGAAGGCCATAGCGATGGAGAATGTTCTCTTCACGCTTCAGGAACCCCTTTACGAAGATAGTTGTATTTTTAGTCCGAGAGTCGACCTTACTCCGCGGCCGCCTCTCGGGCACCTTTACAATGTGCGAATCACGCGCGAGGCCGCCGCTGTAGCCTCCCCCACGTAGCCACCACCGAAAACGGCCGCATGGAGCCATAGAAGGTGCTGTTGATGCAGATCAACACTTCGTGAACCTGTACCCCAACCAGGCTCATCTGCACCCAGCACGCCCTGTTCACTTGCCATCTCAAAGTACGCGCCCTCGATGCAGCTTAAGTGCGGTGCACCGAATAGCCGTAGCGCCGCCAAATCAGCACGCGGATGCCCGCCATGCGCGCTCGGGTCGATAAGGATTCCTCCTGTCCTATTTGTTGACGCCACCTTCCCCCACAACACATTCCCCGCCCACAGATCGCCGTGGATGCGGGCCGGAGGTGCGCCGTCATCCAACTGCCCGGCGCGCAAACTTTCTAGTAGCTGCGTGACCTCTGTTGGAGCATTGTCGAAAACCCGCTCGATCAGCGGTGCCAGGCACACGTTGGCATAAAACTCGCCCCAGTTTTCGTAAGTCTTGAGGGGAAGCTCCAAGAGGTTGTCGTTGGGGCCTTGGAATCCTGACTCTCCCGTCGGCGAGTAACCGAAGTGTGGCGCGCCCGCGGCGTGGGTTAACGCCAGCTTTCTTCCAAAATCTTCGGCCATGGCGCATGTGGGCGTCATCGAAGAAACACGATCAATCCCCAGACCGCGTTCATTGTGTTCGTGAACAGTGACGACGGGCACTCCGCTCGGAGCGTCGGCGAGCCAACGCAGGCCCGCGACTTCCCAGGCGCCAGGACGGCCGGGGTTGTCCTTCCAATAGATGTCAGAAGTAGCCATGCCTCCAGTGTTACAGGTTTGGCAGGACCAAACAGCGGAGCTGCTACGCATCTGAGGCTCCTGGATAATCGGCCTAGTATGGGTGGTGGAGGACGTCGCGCCGGTAGGAGCTGGACGGTCAGCTCAGCATCACCGGTGGGGCAAGTCGGAAGGAGAATCATGAAGATTGTCGATAACGGACCAGAAGCCAACGTCTTTGACATTGAAACTGCCACCCGAGAAAACACCAACTACCGAACCACCGCATGGACGGGTAAGTACCTGCAGGTAACCCTCATGTCTATCGCTCCCGGCGATTCGGTCGGCCTGGAGGTGCACCACGATACCGACCAGTTCCTGCGCCTGGATGCGGGAGTTGGCAAGTGCATCATGGGTCCGGACAAGGACAACATGACCATCCAGCAAGAGGTCTCCGACGGCTGGGCCGTACAGGTTCCGGCGGGCGTATGGCACGACATCATCAACACTGGTGAAGAGCCGATGCAGGTGTACGCCATCTATGCACCGAGCCACCACGCCAAGGGCATCGTTCAGGAAACGGCCGAGCAGGCAGAGCAGGACGAGGAATCCGGCAAGGACGTGCCACCGGAGTGGACGGTTCAGCCTTCCAACCAGCAGGCTGACGAGCACGCATAAAACTCGCTTCAGTTCTTCAATGTGGCGCTTCTCCTTGGGGGGCGCCACATTATTTTTGCACCGTGCATGTTCCCCGCTTGCTCCCCCACCCCCGCGAGGTTCCCTGAGCGCCCGGTATGTCGCACGCCGCAATGGCAGTAAGTTAGCATGTGAAACTAAACAGCGTTCAAGAGCGATACGCCACCATAACTCGCACGAGAACTAGAGGAGACCGACGATGACGACCACTGAAGCTACCAAGGCCACCGATACCCCCGAGATCCTAAAGCTCGCGCGCACGAAGGTGCTGGAAAATGGCGAGCCCCTGAACTACGAGGAAACCCTGCAGGTTCTGCAGCTCGGCGATGAGCACCTGGACGAGCTGCTGGACCTCGCCCACCAAGTGCGTCTGAAGTGGTGTGGTGATGCCGTGGAGATGGAGGGCATTATCTCCCTGCAGACTGGTGGCTGCCCCGAGGACTGCCACTTCTGCGCACAGTCGGGACTTTTCGAATCTCCGGTGCGTTCCATCCAGTTGGATATTGCCCAGCTGATCGAGGCCGCAAAGCAGACCGCCAAGACCGGTGCCACTGAGTTCTGCATCGTCGCCGCTGTTAAGGGGCCTGACGAGGATCTGATGAACCAAATGGCTAAGGCTATCGCCGCCATCCAGGCAGAGGTGGACATCAACATCGCCGCCTCCATCGGCATCCTCACCCAGGAGCAGGTTGACCGCCTCAAGGAACTCGGTGTACACCGCTACAACCACAACTTGGAGACCTGCAAGAGCTACTTCCCGGAAGTTGTTACGACCCACACGTGGGAGGAGCGCACCTCCACCCTGGAGATGGTGCGCGACGCAGGTATGGAAGTGTGCTGCGGCGGCATCGTCGGCATGGGCGAGACGGTCGAGCAGCGTGCAGAGTTCGCCATCGACCTGCAGAACCTCGATCCCACCGAGGTTCCGCTGAACTTCTTCGACCCGCGCCCGGGCACCCCCTTCGCCGATATCGAACCAATGCCCGTCAATGATGCGCTGCGCACCATCGGCGCCTTCCGTCTGGCGCTACCCCGCCAGCTTCTGCGTTTCGCCGGTGGTCGCGAGCTGACTCTGGGCGACCTGGGCGCAGAAAAGGGTCTACTCGGCGGCATTAATGCTGTCATTGTGGGCAACTACCTGACCACGCTGGGCCGCCCCGCTGAGCGCGACGTGGACATGCTCGGCAAGCTGCAGCTGCCGATCAAGGCTCTGAACGCAACACTGTAGGCTCACCACGATGTCCTCTAGTACTCCCCTCAGCGAACTCACCGCTCTCTATGTTCTCGGCGGTACTCCGCTGTATGACGCCCATACGGGCCAACCCCTCGATTCTTCTGATAAGTCTTTGCGCGTCGGCCGCGGGGCACTTGCACAGGCGAGTCGCGGGGCGATGGCGGGTTTGGAACCGCCGCGCTTCTGCCCACTGTGTGGCCGCCGCATGAAGGTTCAGGTGAACCCGATGGGATGGACCGCAGAGTGTTCCCGGCATGGCGAGATGGATTCCGCGCTAGTCATGGACGTTTAACGCGAACCCGACAGATTCTGCAGCGCGTTATCAACCTCACCGCAATGGGAGACCGCAGCCCACAGTGCAAGAAAATGATTGTGCTAAACCACAAGCGCTCCAGCGGTTCGAGCACCTCGAGCAACTCGGGCAGCACCCCTACGCCAGGTACGATCTACCTCAACATCAATCGCCAAGGCCTGTTGTGGTGGCCCACGTGGGCAGTAGTCACAGAAGTCGTGCCGGAGAAGGTCTTCGAGTTCAAGATCCCCCTCAACCGCTCGCGTTGGCGTTTCGAACTAGAGACTTCCGCCGACGGAACCGCCACGCTCACAGAGAAGCGGCTCGTGGCAGGAGGGAAGACCTCACTGGTGTCGCGAGCGTTGGTGGCTGCATTTCTCGGTGGGGAGGAAAAATTCGAAGCTGGCCTTGCTCAAGGAATTCAGCAGACCATCCGTGCCATTGCTATGGAAGCAGAAGAGTCTTAGGTACAGTTCACTTCTGTGCATGATCAGCAAAACCTATCCTCCGCCCACTGGACTCGATCCCGAATCATCGGCGCGTGGGCGTTGGTGCAGGCGATTCTGATCAGCGTTTTGGTCTTCTGGCCTTTCGCCAAGGGCGATCCGCTGTATTACTTCCGTAATTCAGTACATGAACCCACGAAACCACTCCACGGAGCGGTGCCACTCACTGAGTATCCGGATGCGGGATTATGGCCGGTACGCACCATCGTGTGGCTGTGCGGCGACCACACCCACACATTCCTCGTCGTTTTCTCGGGCTTCTTGATCCTGCTCAGCACCGCATTCTTCTTCTATCTGCTGAATCAAAGCCATCGGGCGGCGTTATTCTGGACGGCTTTTTGCGCGGCTACAGGCCCCATTGCGTATTCCCGTCTAGATCTCATCCCTGGCCTCTTGGTGGCTATCGCTGCTGCTGCATTGTTCAATCACCCCAAGGTAGCCTCCGCACTATTGGGATTTGCGGCGATGTCGAAACTCTGGCCTGCTGCCCTAGCTGCCGGGCTCGTGGATAAGTGGAATCGCTCCACCACGTGGGCTCGGCTGGCCACGTTCGCCGGCACCATGGTGGTTGTCGGCCTGGTCACAGTACTGACGTCTGGTTGGGATCGTCTGGTCTCCCCACTCACTTACCAGGACGTCCGCGGCTTGCAGATCGAGTCGGTCCTCGCCACTCCCCTCATCCTCGCTGCTGTCTTTGCACCCGGCCAATGGCATATCGCGAAAGCCCCGTCGAAGAGCTTTGAGATTTTCGGCCCCGGCGTGGATCAAATGCTCACACTGAGCAGCATCCTTATGCTCGCCACAATGCTGTTCGGCCTGGGGTGGGCCTTGTGGCGCTTTATTTATGACGGCTGGTCCCCGCGAAGCACCAGCGCGTTCCTCCTGACGATGGTGCTACTCCTGATCGTCTCCAACAAGGTGTTCTCGCCACAGTACGTGGTGTGGTTCGGCCCCGTGCTGGCCGTGATGATCGCCAAGTTGCCGACAGCTGCCCCTTCCGAGCAGGGCACCCCGGCACCACTATCCCGGTCAATGGTGTTCGGCAAACACGAGGTTCTCGGCTACCTGCCAGGCCTTAGCGTGCTCGCGGCAGCACTGACGATGGTGGTTTTCCCCTTCACCTATAACCTCCTTTTCGAAGGCCCACACTGGTTCGCGGCGCTTGTACTCACGGCACGGAACATCCTTATGGTCGTCATTACTTTCTTGACGCTGCGCCTCGCCATCCGCGAAGGGTTTAAGGACCTTCCGACAACGGAGGCGGTGGGCGTCCTCAAGAACAACCCCCTGAAAAACAGCCCTAAGAATGGCGCCGAACGTTTCGATCGCGTGAAAGCCACATTCCGCAGAAGCCAAACGCCCACACAGTAGCCACGGCAATCCAGGCCACACCGAAGTCGCCCCACACGTAATGCCCATCCGGAGCCCGCAGGTTGAGCAGCACGCCAACTGCTTGGGCGCCGATCATGCCCGCGATCCAGCCACCCATATTCGCCAAGCCGGTGCCGGTGGCGACGAAGCGGCGGTCCACTTTCTCACGCACAGAGTCAAAGCCCAGGTTCGCGACGGGGCCGGTGAAACCCATGATGATGTTCATCAGGCACGCAGCCCACAACACACCGGTGGGAGCAGCGGTAAAGAACCACAACCAGCCCAACCATCCGGTAACAGAAAAGAGCATCACGACCTGCATGCGGTGGTTGTAGAAGCGTGCAGAAAGCAGACCCACAATCGGCCCCACCATCACCGAGGCCAAGGTGCCAAGGGATAGTGCCAATCCAGCCTTATCCGCGGTCAGCCCCAGGCCAAGAGTCATGATCGGAAGCCCCCAGAGCAGGGTGAACACCACCAGCGCACCCAGACCCGTCCAGTGAACAAAGAAGCCGTGCCAGCACACGCGGTTGGTCAGCACATTAGCCAGGATCGTTTTAACGGACATCCGCTGCGTGGCCGCAGAGGGCTGCGTCGGGGCAGGCTTCGCAGTCTCCGGCGCATCTTTCACCAAGACCCCCGCTGCCAAGGCCACCAGCGCCCCCACTGCTCCAAGGCTGACGAACCCTACCTGCCAGCTTGTTGCGTGCAGCAAGCTCAAAAACGGCACCGCCGAGAGAAATTGGCCAAACTGCCCCACCGCGCCCGTCAGCTGACCCAACAGCGGGGCATGACGCAGTGGAATCCACGCGGGGATCAGGCGCATGACGGATAGGAAGGCCGTCGCATCGCCTGCACCGATGAGCATGCGGGCGCCGATCGCCACGGGGTAGCTGGAGGTGAAAGCCAGAGTCACCTGCCCTAACGCCATCACGAAAGCACCGGCAACCATCAGCTTGCGCGGGCCAAAGCGATCCACCAGCAACCCCACCGGGATCTGTGCAAACGCGTACACGGCCAGCTGTAGTGTGGTGAACACGGCCAGCTGCGCGGCATTGATGTGGAAGCGGTCGATTGCGTCCACACTGGCCACACCAAAGGAAGTGCGTCCCGTGACCGCCAGGGTGTAGCACAGCACCCCGGCTCCCCATACCAGCAGCGCGCGGCTGCTGAGTTTCTCTTTGTCTGTCGCCGTCACGCGTCCTACGCTACCCGGTCGATATATGGATAAACTTATTCACTATGAGCTTTACCCGCCCTTTTACTAATCGCCGCCGAGCTGTAGCCGCCGTTGTGGCTCTACTCGTCGTCATCGCACTGATTGTTTGGGCTGTTTTAGCTCTTTCGGGTGATGACGCCCCCTCGGCCTCCAACGGTGCTAGCTCCAGTGAGGAGACTGGCAGCTCTGCATCTTCGAGCGCGGAGAAGCCCAACGACAAGAAGAAAGATAAAGACGGCAACCACGAGGACGGGGACAAAGACAAGAAGAAGGATCGCTCACTTGTCCCGGGGCCACTCGGACAGAATGGTTCCTTCACCATGGACGGTCCCGCACCGGTGAATGGGGCGACATATGCCTCGATGCCCTATGCCCTACCGCTCAACCCAGCCGGTCCGCAGAACACGATGGTGCGCTGGGTAGATGGCTGGGGAGTCTCCCCGAACAATGCGGAAAAGGGCACAATGTATGTGCTGGGGCACGCCTGGGGCGCTGCTCCGTTGGTGTTTAACCCGCTGAGCGAAGCCGTGACTGCGGATGTGAACCTCAATGCTCCGCCGAAGAATGTCACCGGAACCGACGGTAAACCGGTGAAACGCTACTCCTCCGATGTGCTTAATGGCGCCCGCATCACCATGCGCGATGGCGCGAACCACGGGCACACGTGGAAGGTCACCCGCAGCTGGCTGGTGGATAAGAACGAGGCGATCGTCGATCCGGACATCATGGACGACAAGCGACCAGGCCGCATTGTTTTGATCGCCTGCTCCGTTTCTGGTTCCAGCGACCTGGGCTACAACGTCATCGTCGAGGGGCAGCTGGACTAGCCACCGTAGTCAATGCCGACATCCTCACCCCAGAAGATCCGGTCGACCACGCGGTGTGCTTTGCGGGTCTTCTTAAGGTAGTCGTCAAGGAACTCCTGTGCCTGCTCTGGCTGCCAATGGGCCGCCGCCGCAACGTGACGAAGTTGGTCTCCGTGGCTAGGCAATTGATCCTTGCGTTTGCCCTTCACCAGCACAATTGCGTTGCGGGCGATGGTGGCGGTGATCCAGGCATCACGCAAGATTTCCGCATCGGCCTCGGCGATAAACTCACCGCTGGCCAGCTCGCGCAACGTTTCAAGGGTGGAGGTGTTGCGCAGGTTCTGAGCATCATCGCCGTGCTGCATGGTAAGCAGCTGGACAGTCCACTCCACGTCGGTCAGCGCACCGCGGCCTAGCTTGGTGTGAGTTTTGCGGTCTGCACCCCGCGGCAAGCGTTCTGAATCCACGCGCGCCTTCATACGGCGAACCTCTTGCACGACCTTGTCATCCACGCCTCCCGGCGGATAGCGGAAGTCGTCGATCATGTGCAGGAACTCAATGCCCAGGTCTTTATCGCCGGCGATCCAGGTGGCACGCAACAGGGCTTGCATCTCCCACGTCTCGCCCCACTGCTCGTAGTAGCGGCGGTAGGAATCCAGCGTGCGCACGACCGGCCCGTTGCGTCCCTCGGGGCGCAGGTCAATGTCCACGTCCAATGGCGGATCCTGGCTGGGTCTGCCCAGGCGAGTTCGCACCGTGTCGCAAATATGAGTGGCCCACTTCAGCGCCTCTGATTCGTCGGCGCCTTCTACAGGTTGGGCGACGAACATCACGTCGGCGTCGGAACCATAGCCCAGCTCCGCGCCACCCAACCGTCCCATGCCAATAACGGTGATGCGGGCAGGCGCATTGGCTACGTTCTCGTCCTCCCAATAGCGAATCTCAGCGCGCAAAGCCGCTTCGAGTACCGCGTCCCACACCCAAGACAGGGAGACGCACACCTGTTCGACATCCATGAAGCCCAATAGGTCGGCCGCTGCAATGCGGGCGAGCTCTGCTCGGCGGAGCGAACGCGCGACGGAGATGGCCTTGTCCGGGTGGCGATGTCTGCCTGCGGCGGCCACCAGGGAGTGGGTAACAACCTGATGAGCCTGCTCCAGGAACTTCGGCCCGGTAGCGCCGTCGGAAAGCAGTTTCACCGAATCGACAGAGTTCAGGAACAGCTCCGAGGCATAGGGAGACGTGCCCAGGATGTGCATGAGGCGTTTGCCCACGATGTTTTCGTCGCGCAGCAGGCGCAAGAACCAGCTGTACTCATGCGCAGCCTCCGACATTTTGCGATAGTTCAGCAGGCCGGCATCCGGATCAACGGTTTTGCCGAGCCATTCCAGCAACGTGGGCAGGATGATGGCCTGGAGCTTTGCCTTGCGGCTCTTCCCCGCTGCTAGCGCACTCAAGTGCTCAAATGCACGATCCGGGTACGCATATCCCAAGGCGGCAAGCTGGCGCTTGGCGGCCTCCGGAGACAGGCGAATCGTATCTGCCTCCATCGCCGCCACCGAGGTAAGCAATGGGCGGTAGAACAGTTTCGAATGCAGGTGGCTGACCTGCAGGTTAACGCGCTTGACGTCCGCGGATAGCTGCTCGTCCATCGACCTGGTGCCCTCCGGTCGGCAGCCGGCTGTGCGACCCAGCCATACACGTGCGCGGATGTCCTCCTTGGGCGGCAGGGTGTGGGTGCGCTTAAGACGCTGCAATTGCAGGCGGTGCTCAAGCAGGCGCATAAACGCATAGTCTTCCTGCAGGCTCTGGCAATCTGCCCGGCCGATATAGCCGCCCGCGGCCAGAGCATTCAATGCGGAGACGGTGGAGCGGGTACGCAAAGATTCGTCGGTGCGCCCGTGCACCATCTGCAGCAGTTGGACGGCGAACTCAATGTCACGCAAGCCGCCCGGCCCCAACTTCAACTCGCGGGCGCGGATATCATCCGGAATATTCTCAATGACGCGGCGGCGCATAGCCTGCACATCCGTCACGAAGTCCTCACGCTCGGTAGCAGACCACACCTTGCTGGCCAGCGCATCGACGTACTCCTGCCCCAATGCCAGATCGCCCGTCATCGGGCGGGCCTTGAGCTGCGCCTGGAACTCCCAGGTCTCGGCCCAACGGTTGTAGTAGTTCACATGTGATTCCAGGGTGCGCACCAGCGCACCGCTCTTGCCCTCTGGGCGCAGTGCCGCATCCACCTCAAAGAACACGCGAGTGCCGATGTTGATGAACTCCCCTGCCCAGCGCGTGGCCTTCGGGTCTGCGGGTTCGGCAACAAAGATGACGTCCACGTCCGAGATGTAGTTCAACTCCTGCGCACCGCATTTGCCCATGGCTAGTACGGCAAGCCGGGCAGGTTCCTCGTCGGCGTCATAAACCTGCGCACAAGCCACTGCCAGCGCGGCGGTCAGGGCAGCGTCCGCAGCATCCGACAGACGTCGGGAGACCAGCTCGAAGCTGACTGGTTTGCATGGCTTCTGCCCGCGCTGAACAAAAGTGCCCGCCACATCCACGGCAGCGATGCGGGCCAGGATTGTGCGATAGGCAAGGCGCATGGCGTCGTCGGCCTGCGAACCGGTAACGGCAGCGCGGAACACCCGTTCACCCGCTCCCTCAACGCGCGTCGCCTCGACGCTGCCCAGCATCAGCTCCATCATCTCTTGAGAGGTGGGCATGCCCGATTCCAGCTGCTTCCACTCCTGCGGATGGGCGACAATGTGATCGCCCAACATCGACGATGCACCGAAAAGCCCCAGTAGCCGCACGGCGAAGGTGCGGGACTCGGCAATTCGATCCAGCAGCTCAGATGCCTCATCACCCAGTGCGTTCACCAGGCGGATCAGGTTATTCAGCGCCAGATCCGGGTCCCCCGTCGCCGCGAGAATCCACATCTGTTCGGCGTGTTTGGCGTCCACCCATCCCAGCTGTTGAAGGTCCTCCTGAGCCTTCGGGTGGGTAAGGCCCAAGTTGCGGGCGGTGGGCACGGAGGAACGCGAACTGCGGGGACGGGTCATGAGGTACGGGTGCTCCTGGGATCTAAGTGAAGGTGGGGCGTGAGGGCGTCACGAAAAAAGACCTAGAACGGCAGATTATTTCGCAGCTCCCACGGCGTGATCTGTGCTTGGTACTCGTACCACTCACGCCACTTGTTGCGTAGGAAGAACTCAAAGACGTGCTCGCCGAGGGCATCGGCGACCAGCTCGGAGCGCTCCATCTCTCGCAATGCGCTGTTTAGGTCGGAGGGCAGATCCTTGTAACCGGCGGCAATCCGCTCGCGGCGGGTCATCAGGGAAACGTCCTCCTCCGCTGGGGCAGGCAACTCGTAGTCATCCTTAATGCCCTTCAGGCCAGCTGCCAACAACACTGAATAAGCCAAGTACGGGTTGCAGGCGCTATCCGGCGAGCGCACCTCCACGCGACGGGATGCCGCTTTGTGCTGCGTGTACATCGGCAGGCGAACCATCGCTGAACGGTTCGACGCACCCCATGCCGCCGCGCGCGGAGCCTCATCGCCAGACGTAATGCGCTTGTACGAGTTCACCCATTGGTTGGTGACCGCAGAAATCTCCGGGGCATGCTCCAAGATGCCCGCGATGAAGGACTTCGCAGTTCTGGAAAGGCGCAACTCGTCATCCGGGTCGTGGAACGCATTGTTATCGCCCTCGAACAAGGACATGTGAGTGTGCATGGCCGAACCGGCGTGCTCCTGGAACGGCTTCGGCATGAACGTCGCAGCCACTCCATTGCGACGGGCGACCTGCTTGATCAGGTAGCGGAACGTCATTACGTTATCGGCCATTGTCAGCGCATCGGCGTAGCGCAGGTCGATCTCCTGCTGCCCCGGCGCGTTCTCGTGATGGGAAAACTCCACGGAGATTCCCATGTGCTCCAATGCGCTGATCGCATGGGCGCGGAAAGCCGGAGCATCGTCGGTGACGGCCTGGTCGAAGTAACCACCACTATCCGTCGGCACTGGCGGGTAGCCCTTCGTCTCCAGCTCCTTGACCAGGAAGAACTCAATCTCCGGGTGGACATAGCAGCTGAATCCCTGGTCCGCGGCAGCCTTGATTTGTCGGCGCAGCACCTGGCGCGGGTCTGCCCACGACGGCGTGCCATCCGGCATCGCAATATCGCAGAACATGCGTGCCGATAGCTCCCCGGTGTCGGATTTAAACGGCAGAATCTGGAACGTCGACGGGTCCGGCTGCGCAATAGTGTCAGACTCCGCAATACGGGAAAAGCCCTCGATCGCCGAACCGTCGAAGCCAATGCCCTCCTCAAAAGCTCCCTCTAGCTCTGCTGGCACCACTGCCACGGATTTCAGATACCCCTGGATATCTGTAAACCAAAGGCGAACAAAGCGGATGTCGCGTTCTTCCAGCGTGCGCAGAACATATTCCTGTTGGCGATTCATAGCCTCCATTGTAGAAGTTTCGCCCTGCCTGCTGTGCCACTCTGGCAATCGCTTCACCCAGGCACATTGGCAGGCCCCGTGCTGAGGCCGCTTCGTTGGGGAGGCCGAGGTGGCGTCACTATAGTGAACAGCATGACTGCAACATCTGGAACATCGGCCTCGACCCCCAACGGCTACCTGGTGCCCACCAAGAAGGTGCGCATCGCGGATCTGAAGGCGCGCAAGGGCTCCGGCGAGCCGTTCGCGATGCTGACGGCCTACGACTATTCCACCGCCGTGGCCTTTGCGGAGGCGGGCGTGGAGATCATGCTGGTCGGCGATTCTGCCGCGAATGTCGTCTTTGGCTATGACGCGACCCAGCGGATCAGTATGGATGAGATGGTGTACTTGGTCGCTGCCGTTGTGCGCGGCGCTGGTAATGCGGCTGTGGTCGCTGACCTGCCCTTCGGCACCTATGAGGCTTCGGATGAGCAGGCTGTGAAGGCTGCTTCCGAGATGCTGCACCGCACGGGCGCGCACGCGGTGAAGATCGAGGGTGGGGTGCGGATGGCGGATCGTATTCGCGCTATTACTGACGCCGGTATCTCCGTGTGTGCACACATCGGATTTACTCCGCAGTCGGTGAACCAGCTGGGCGGCTTCAAGGTGCAGGGTCGCGGGGATGGCGCCGAGCAGTTGCTGGCTGATGCGCGTGCCGTGCAGGAGGCCGGTGCCGACATGGTTGTTCTGGAGATGGTGCCGGCGGACGTGGCTGCTGCGGTGACTAAGGAGCTGATCATCCCGACGATTGGCATTGGCGCAGGTCCGGACTGCGATGGGCAGGTTCTGGTGTGGCACGACATGGCTGCATTCCCGGCTGGAGGTCACCGTCCGCGCTTCGCTAAGCAGTGGGCTTCGGTGGGTGCGGATATGACCGCCGCTGCGGCGGCCTACAAGCGCGAGGTCGCTGAGGGGACGTTCCCGGCGGAGGAGCACTGCTTCTAGCTGGTATTTTGCCGGCAGCCCTCGCCCTCACTGCCCCTTTCCCACACCCCATCAAAGACTAAATGTCGCTGAATCGGGATTCTGCTGCACCCCGGCAGGTCACACCCCCGAGCCCCAACTCTCTGACCTGCAGTTTCTCACACTTGCAAACCATAACCAATAACACATTCCCGATCTAGCGACATTCCGCACTTCGTGGCACCCAGCGTCCGCCAAAATCAATACCAAAATCCCATTTTGGCGAAACCAAACTTTATTGAAACTAGCTCTTGGTGGCGGCTCTCTCCATGACGTAGACGTGGAACCGGACCGCCAAACCTTCGTCCGCGGAGTTTTCCAGACTCACCCCCTCGGCTCTTCGGACAAAGCCTGGATCCTCACCGAACTGAACTGCTCCCCATTAGTTGGACTGAGAAATCAGTTACCGACTAGTGGGGA
>ERZ1031149.62-NODE-62-length-28706-cov-57.455098_pt1 | contig 28706 bp, 30 predicted proteins | sample MGYA00518223_ERZ1031149 | MGnify/ENA primary metagenome ERZ1031149 (study PRJEB33718, sample SAMN03159768) | human skin metagenome | collected 2014-05-20 | study: EMG produced TPA metagenomics assembly of the PRJNA266117 data set (Human skin bacterial metagenome...
CAATTGCTAATCCTAGGCCAGTGCCTCCGGTCTGCCGCGACCGGGCTTGGTCTACACGGAAGAAGCGTTCAAAAACACGTTTCTGGTCATCCGGTGCGATGCCAATGCCGCGGTCCGTGACGCGGATGAGTACGACCCCACCATCCACCACCTTTTGGGAGACGGACACCGGCATTTTCTCCGGCGAGTAGTTAATCGCATTGGAGACCAGGTTGGATAGTGCTGTTACCAGCAGGGATCGATCGCCTTTAACCTGCACGCCGACAGAGGCGCCGCGGTTGAGCTCGATGGAACGGGCTTCGGCAGCAAGGTGGTTGCGCGAGAGGGCTTCATCGATGAGATCATCTACGGCCAGCGGTTCCATCTCCGGCAGGGCCTCGGCGCCCTGCAGCTTGGACAGGGAGATAAGTTCGCTGACCATATCGGCCATGCGGTTGGCTTCCTTATAGACCTTATTGCCAAAGTACTCCACGGTCTCTTGGTCGCCGGGGTCTTGTAGCAGGGCCTCTGCCAGCAAGGCAATGCCGCCGACGGGCGTCTTGAGCTCGTGGGAGACGTTCGCCACGAAGTCACGGCGGGCGGACTCCATGCGGACATTTTCGCTTTCATCGGTGCCGTAGACGATGACAAAGCGGCCGTCATTAAGAGTCAGTGGCTTAATCACCGCCCTGACCTGCGTGACGCGGTGTCCCGTGCGCCGCTTGGGAATAGCTATGTCGACGGTGCGGGTCTCCTTGTCTTCGAAGACCTCCTGCGCGGTCTCCCATACCTCTGGGTTAACGGCGCGGTCATGCACCAAGGACATCTCATGCGCGGCCGGATTAGACATGATGATTTCCTGGCTGCGGTCCAGCACCGTCAGCGCCGTCGGCGATCCTTGCACGGCCAAGTGCAGCACCTGGCTAACCGTCGTGACCTGATTGGCCCCGACATCGGTAGCCTGGCGGTAGCGTGCAATGCGCCCGCGCGCCCAGGAAATCGCCGGCAGCGCCAACCCGCAGGCCACCACGCCGGCGGCAAAGGAAAGAATCAGTTCCACGTGTCTAGCCTATCCATCACAAAGTCCCCAGGGAATACTCCCCGGGGACTTTAGCGCAGTTACTTACTTACCGCCCTGCGCAGCAACGGCGGCGGCACCGGCAGCAGCAGCTTCCGGATCCAGGTAGGTACCGCCTGGGTTTATTACCGAGCCGTCCTCGGTAATCTCATAAACCAGCGGGATGCCGGTGGGGATATTCAATCCGGCAATATCATCATCAGAGATATTGTCCAGGTGCTTGACCAGTGCGCGCAGGGAGTTGCCGTGAGCGGCGATGAGCACGGTCTCGCCCTTCTTGGCGCGCGGAAGGATTTCCTCTTCAAAGTACGGCACAAAGCGGGCGACAACATCCTTGAGGCACTCGGTCTGCGGGACCTTGTCTAGGTCTGCGTAGCGCGGGTCATTGGCCTGGGAGTACTCGGAGTCATCAGCCAGCTCTGGCGGGCGCGTGTCATAGGAGCGGCGCCATGCCATGAACTTTTCCTCGCCGTACTCTTCCTTGGTCTCAGCCTTATTCAGGCCTTGCAGGGCGCCGTAGTGGCGCTCATTGAGGCGCCAATCGCGCACTACTGGGATCCAGTGACGATCGGCGGCATTGAGCGCGATATTTGCGGTGCGGATAGCGCGGCGCAGAAGAGAGGTATAAAGGACGTCCGGCAGAATGCCTTCCTGCGCGAGCAGCTCGCCGCCGCGCTTGGCTTCCGCCTCACCCTTTTCGGTCAGGTCTACATCGACCCAGCCAGTGAACTGGTTGGACTCGTTCCACTTGGATTGGCCATGGCGAAGGAGAATTAGCTTTCCGTTAGTCATGTTTCCAGCATGCCACGAAATGGCTCCCGGCGTAGGAGGTTTAATCACCACTTGCCCGCCGTTGATGGCAGTCTGGAACCTCGATATGGCTGGCCTCGTCATAGATTTCTGCGAGCGCGGCGGCGGAGCTGGCCCAGCTAAAACGCGCGGCGTGGGCGACGGCGGCTTCGCCCATGGCGATGCGCATGGGGTCGTCGTCAAGCAGGCGGGCCAAGGCATCAGCCCAATCCTCCGGATCGTGCGAGTGCACCAGCAGGCCAGTTTCCCCGTCGGCCACGGCAATGGGCAGGCCGCCGACGGCGGCAGCAACCACCGGCGTGCCAGAGGCTTGGGCCTCCAGAGACACCAAGCCGAAGGACTCGTTATAGCTGGGCACCGCCACAATATCGGCTGCGCGGTAGACCCCTACCAGTTCCTCCGGCGGGCGGGCACCTAGGAAGCGCACGCGTTTATCGACGCCCAACTCACGCGCCAACTCCCTATAAGCTTCCGGTGCTGTATTAGCCCCCGAAGGGCCACCGCAGATAAGCACCCGCAGGTTGCGGGCCGGCTCGCGGCGGAAGAGTTCGGCCGTGGCGCGGATGAGGACCTCCGGGCCTTTGAATTTTTGTAAGCGGCCGACAAAGGCCACCACCTTGGTGTGCAGCGGAATGCCCAACTCTCGGCGGGAGCGCTCGGTATTGCGGTCCGTGCCAGGGGTAAAAAGCTCTACGTCGGCGCCGGGCGAGACCACGCGAATGATGTCTCGCTCGGCATCATAGTGTTCGGCCAAGTCGCGGGCTTCTTGCTCGGTATTGACCACCAGCAAGTCCGCGTTATCCACCAATTGCTGTTCGCAGATGCGGCGGGCTTCGGATTCCAAGGTGTCATCCGCCGTCCGCGAGGCGTTTTTCACCGCGGCCAGGGTATGCGCCGTATGAATGAGCGGGATACCCCAGAGATCCCGCAACAGCCAGCCCACCTGGCCAGAAAGCCAGTAGTGGGAGTGAATAAGGTCATATTTTTTACCCTGCCATTTGGCAAATTGCACCATGCCGCCGGCGAAAGCGGCCAGCTGGGTAGGGAGATCCTCTTTGTCTAGCCCCTCGTACGGGCCCGCGACGATATTGATAACGCGCAGGCTAGGCTCCACCGCAATGATTTCGCCTTGGCTGGGCCGGGTGGCGCGGGTATAGACGTCTACCTCGATTCCCCGGCGGGCCAATTGGCGGGCAATATTGAGGACGTAGACGTTCATTCCACCCGCATCCCCTGAGCCAGGCTGCTCGATAGGGGAAGTATGCATAGAGATCATGGCGATGCGCATGGCGCTCCATTCTAGCGGCGCTATACTGGCCCCTGCCAGAAACCTACGCTACCGAAAGGTCACGTTTTGTCCGCATATGAAACAAAGGCTTGGCTCCAGTATTACCCGGAATGGACACCGCATACGCTGGACTACGGCGATACCACGCTGCTGGATATTTATGACAACAACCTAAAACTCAACGCGGATCGGCCGGCAACCTATTTCTTTGGCCGTACGCAGTCCTATGCTGAGCTAGACCGCCAGGTTCGCGCTGCGGCCGCAGGTTTGAAGGCCTTCGGCGTGCGGCCAGGTGACCGCGTAGCGATCGTCGCGCCCAACTCGCCGCAGTACATCGCGGCGTTTTATGCCATTCTGAAGCTCGGTGCGCAGGTGGTACTGCATAACCCGCTCTACACCGCCCATGAGCTGGAAGGACTCTTCCAAGATCACGGCGCGCGCATCGCCATCGCTTGGGACAAAGCCGCGCCCACGCTGGAGAAGCTGCGGGCAACCACCAACCTGGAAACGGTCGTGTCCATCAACATGATCAACGCCATGCCCACCCTGCAGCGCGCCGCTTTGCGCCTGCCTATTCCGCCGCTCAAATCCAAGCGCGAGCAGCTATCCTCCCCGGCGCCAAATACCGTGCCGTGGGAAACTTTGGTGGGCAACGCAATCGGTGGCGACGGCAGCGATATCACCACGCCGGAAGACGTGGACAAGGACACCATCGCGCTCATCATGTACACCTCTGGTACCACCGGCGCCCCGAAGGGCGCCATGCTCTCGCACGGGAACCTGTTTTCCAACCTCCTGCAGGGCAAGGCGTGGGTACCGGGCTTGGGTGATAAGCCCGAGCGCATGCTCGCCGCCCTCCCCTTCTTCCATGCTTATGGCCTGACCATGAACGTGACCCTGGCGCAGTTTATCGGCGGCGAGCTGGTTATCCTGCCTAAGCCGGATATGTCGCTCATCATGCAGCTGATGAAAAAGCACACCCCGACCTGGGTGCCGGGTGTACCGACGCTCTACGAGCGAATTGTCAAAGCCGCCGACGAGCAGCAGATTCCTATCAAGGGCGTGCGCGCAGCCTTCTCCGGCGCTTCTACCTTGCCTTCGGACACGGTCAAGAAGTGGGAGAACTATACCGGTGGCCTCTTGGTGGAAGGCTATGGCCTGACCGAATGCTCGCCCATCATCGTGGGCAACCCTATGAGCACCGACCGCCGCCCCGGCTACGTGGGCATCCCCTTCCCGGATACCGAGGTGCGCATCGCCAACCCAGATAACCTCGATGAAACCCAGCCCGATGGCACCGAAGGCGAAGTTTTGGCGCGGGGACCACAGATTTTCAAGGGGTACCTCAATAACGAGGAAGCCACCGAGGCCGCATTCCACGGCGAGTGGTTCCGCACCGGTGACATGGGCGTCATGGAAGAAGATGGCTTCATTCGCCTGGTTAGCCGCATCAAGGAGATCATCATCACCGGCGGCTTCAACGTATATCCGGGCGAGGTGGAAGAAATCTTGCGCGAGCACCCGAGCATTGATGACGTCGCCGTGGTAGGCCGACCGCGCGAAGATGGCTCCGAGGACGTCGTAGCCTGCCTCGACTTGGCCGATGGCGCCGCTCTCGACCCGGAGGGACTCAAGGAATACTGCCGCGAACGCCTTACCCGCTACAAGGTCCCGCGCACCTTCTACCACTTTGAAGAGCTGGCTAAGGATCAGATGGGCAAGATCCGCCGACGCGAGGTCCAGGCAGACCTTATCCGCCGCCTCGAGGCCGAAAAGAACTAGCATGTTCCGCCTCATCGATAGCCCCCTCGGACCCCTGCGCCTGCAGGCGAGCCCGCGGGGGCTTTCCCGTGTGGAATTCACCGCAACCGGCGCCCTGCCGGAAGCGGTGGGCAGTGCGGATAAAAGGGACGTCGAAAAGCACAGCACAGACGTGCTCGATGCGGCGCAGGCACAGCTTGCGGAGTACTTCGCTGGCCGGCGCCGCGCCTTCGAGTTGCCTTTGGACCCGCCCACCATGACCGAATTTCGCGCGGCCGTACACGCGCAGTTGACGGAGATTGGTTATGGGGAGACGGTCACTTATCGCGACGTCGCCAAGATGCTCGGCCGGCCCGGCGCGACGCGGGCCGTGGGCAGCGCGTGCGGCGCTAATCCCCTGCTTATTGTGCGGCCGTGCCACCGGGTGCTGCGCAGCGATGGCGGGCTGGGCGGATACGCGGGCGGGCTAGCTGCCAAACGATTTTTGCTGGCGCTGGAAGAAATCTAGAAGGATTCTTTCGGTTTGGGATAAACTATCCCCTCAGAAATAGTTTTTGTAGCCAAACGAAAGGTTTTCGCGTGTCCGCTTCCCCCTCCCAAGCCTGGCTCCAGCACTACAGCGACTGGACCCCACACACGCTGGACTACGGCGATAAGACCATCGTCGACTACTACCGCAATAACCTGCGGGTCAACGCCAATAAATCCGCCACCTATTTCTTCGGGCGAACGCAAACCTACGCAGAGCTCGATAGCCAGGTACGCGCCGCCGCGGCCGGTCTCAAGGCCTTTGGCATTCGCCCGGGCGATAAGGTAGCCATCGTCCTTCCCAACTGCCCCCAGCACATCGCCGCCTTTTATGCGGTCCAACTACTCGGCGCCACCGTGGTCGAGCACAACCCGCTTTATACCGCCCCGGAGTTTGAGGGGCTGCTCAAGGACCATGGCGCGCGCGTAGCTATCGCCTGGGATAAGACCGCCTCTACGCTGGAAAAGCTGCGCTCGACTACCCCGCTGGAGACCATCATCTCCGTCAATATGGTAGATGCCATGTCTCCGCTCAAGCGCCTCGCGCTGCGCCTGCCCATCCCACCGCTGGCTGCCAAACGAGAGCAGCTGACCACCCCTGCCCCCAATACCGTGGAATGGTCCACGCTCATCGGCGCGGCCATCGGCGGCGACGGCACGGACCTCGATTTCCCCGAGATCTCCCCAGACGATATCGCGCTCATCCTCTACACCTCTGGTACCACCGGCAAGCCCAAGGGCGCACTATTATCCCATGGCAACCTCATCGCCAATGCCATCCAAGGCAAGGCCTGGGTACCGCAGATGGGCAAGCAGCAAGAGCGCTTCCTCGCAGCGCTGCCCATCTTCCACGCCTATGGCATGACCACGCTGTGTATCTTCAGCATCTACCTGGGCGCCGAGCTCATCCTGCTTCCCTCGCCGCAGATGCCGCTCATCCTGGACATCCTAAAGAAGCGCACTCCCACCTGGCTGCCCGGCGTGCCCACTCTCTACCAGAAGATCATGGACGCGGCCGAAGAAAAAGACGTTGACTTAAGCGGCATTCGCAACGCCTTTTCCGGCGCGGCCACGCTGCCGGTAGAGATTGTGGAGCGCTGGGAAACCATGACCGGTGGACGGCTCGTGGAGGGCTTCGGCATGACGGAAACCTCCCCGGTCCTCACCGCCAACCCCATGAATGGCAAGCACCGCCCCGGCTACGTGGGCGTGCCCTTCCCGGATACGGAGGTGCGCATTGCCAACCCCGATAACTTGGATGAAACCCAACCCGATGGCCAGCCGGGCGAGATGCTCGCGCGCGGTCCGCAAATTTTCCAGGGCTATTTTGGCAATGCCGACGCCACCGAAAAGACCTTCCACAATGGCTGGTTCCGCACCGGCGATATGGCACTGATGGAACCGGATGGCTATATCAAGCTGGTCAGCCGCATCAAAGAAATCATTATCACCGGCGGCTTCAACGTGTATCCCGCCGAGGTGGAAGAGGCCATCGCGCAGCACCCCGATGTGGTGGATGTCGCCGCCGTGGGTCGCCCCCGCCAGGATGGTTCGGAGGACGTCGTCGGCTGCGTCACCCTGCGCGATGGCGCCGTGCTCGATCCCGAGGGATTGAAGGAATTCTGCCGCGAGCGCCTTACCCGCTACAAGGTCCCGCGCACGTTCTATCACTTTGAGGATTTGGCGCGCGACCACCTAGGCAAGATTCGCCGCCACCAGGTGCGTAAGGACCTGCTCGAGCTGTTGGAGGCAAAGGCCTAAACTTATCGGCTATGGCAGAAATTCACTATGGCGCTACCTTGACGGATTTCCTCACGGCGGCCGTCGCACAGTTTCCACAGCGCCCGGCCACCTACTTCGCCGGCCACACGCTAACCTATAGCGAGCTCGATGCCCAGGTGGCGGCCGCGGCCGGCGCCTTGCGCGAGATGGGCGTGCGCCCCGGCGACCGGGTGGCGCTCCTACTCCCTAATTGCCCGCAACACGTGGTGGCGTTCTTTGCCATCCTGCGCCTGGGCGCGGTGGTGGTCGAGCATAACCCGCGCTATACCGCGCACGAGCTCACCCCGCTGCTCGCCCACCATGGCGCCCGCGTGGCCATTGCCTGGGAGGACATTGCCCCCACGGTATCCGCGCAGGTGGAGACCACCATCTCCGTTTCCCTTAGCAAGCCCCTTCCCCTCTCCGGTACCCCGGTGGAGCCGTACCCAGCCGCGCTTGCCGACGCCGCCCTTATCCTCTACACCTCCGGCACCACCGCCCGCCCCAAGGGCGTGGTCTTAACCCACGGCAACCTCGCTGCCAACTGCTTGCAGCTAGAAACTCAGGCCCCACTGCGCCCCGGCCATGAGCGCTTCCTGGCCGCGTTGCCCATGTTCCATTCCTATGGCCTGACGATGAGCGTGCTGCTTGCGGTGCGCTGCGCGGCCGAGATTATCCTGCTTGCCGCTCCACACACCGACGCAGTGACGGAAGCGCTTGCCACCCACCGCCCCACCTGGATGCCGGGCGTGCCGACCATCTACGAGCGCGCCATGAACTACGCTGCCACTGCCGCTGATTCCGAGTCTCCCTCGGATCTCGGCGGAGTGCGCTATTCCATCTCGGGCGCGGCCTCGTTGCCTTCGCGCATCATCGACCCCTGGGAGGCACGCACCGGCGGCATGTTGGTGGAAGGTTATGGTCTTACAGAAACCTCTCCCGTGCTGACCATCAATCCCCTTGATGACACCCGGCGCGCCGGCACCATCGGCCGGCCTTTGCCGGATACGCAGCTGCGCATCGGCGATCCTGCCGATCTCAGCCGCACTCAACCGGATGGCGTGGCCGGCGAGATCCTCGCCCGCGGACCGCAAGTCTTTGCCGGCTACCTTGCCGATGCCCCCGCTACCGCCGCCGCTTTCCACGAGGGTTGGTTCCGCACGGGAGACATGGGCGTGCGCGAGCCCGATGGCCATATCCGGTTGGTGGGTCGCATTAAAGAAATCATCATTACCGGCGGCTTCAATGTTTATCCCGGCGAGGTCGAGGAAGCCTTAACCTCCCACCCCGATATCGCCCAAGCCGCCGTCGTAGGCACTCCCCGCTCCGATGGTTCTGAGGACGTCGCTGCCTGCGTGGTCCTGTCTCCTGGTGCCCGGCTCGACGAAGCTGCCTTGCGCGAGCATTGCCGCGGGCTGCTGGCGCGCTATAAGGTGCCGCAAAAATTCTTTGTCATGGATAAGCTCGCCGAAGATCAGCTAGGCAAGCTGCGCCGCCGCGATGTCTGGCGCGATCTCCTCGCCCGCCTTCACCGCGACTAGTCTGCGTCGTTTTCTGCTTTGCGCACCGCTTGTTTGTAGATGCGCTCGGACCGTTCTTCTAGGTCATGTTGGGCACGGGCTTGGGATTTGGCGGCGGCATCGGAACGCGGCGGGGCCTGAATATGCCGCGCGGCGTGCAGACCCAGTTGCAGTTCTTTGGCGCGCAAGACCTCCGCATCGATTTTGATACCCAAAATGAGCATCGTATTAGATAGCCACACGGCCATGAATACGGCCATGATGAGGCTGAAGGCGCCGTAGACGCTGGCCCCAGCAAAGCGCTGGGTATACAGCGCGAAGGCTCCCCACACCACGACATTGGTGCTAAGCGCCACCACGGAACCGAGAGTTATCCAGCGGAAGCGCGCCGGCCGCACATTCGGGGAAAAGTGGTACAGGATGGCAATCAACGTCAGCACGACCACCACGGTGAGCGGGAAGCGCAGCCAATTCCACACCGGCATAAAGATGCCGCCCAAAAAGTCCGCGGTGCCTTGCATCTCTAGCTTGCCGGCTAACGGTTCAACCACACCGCTGACAATGGTATCGCGCAGCAGGTTAGCAAAAAGCACGATAACCGCGCCGATGACCAGGACGATAGTAAGCCCCCACATGAGTGCCCAGGTGCGGATTATTCCGCGGCCCTCTACCCGCCCGTAGACGGTATTGGCGGTGCGCGAGAAGGCACGCACATAGGCCGAGGCGGCAAAAAGAGAAACCAGCACGGATACCACCAACGCGAAGGTGCCTTGGGCTGTGGAACCAATGATGGAGCCCACGAGGTGCTCGGCCTGCTCCGTCATCGAACTGGGCACGTAATCCGCAATGAACTGCGCGGTTAATTCGTGTACCTCGGCGCGCCGAGAGGAAAAGATGAGCGTGGCTATCGAATAGGCCGCGAGCACCGTAGGGGCAAAGGCCATGAGCGTGAAGTACGTCATCGTGGCGGCGCGATCCATCAAGGCATCGTGGAAGAAGTCCGCCCACACGCGGCGGAGCACCAGCCCCCAGCTTTCCTTGCGCAGGCGGTTGCCGCGGGCCAGCGGGTCCACATCTTCGGTGTGTCCTTCAATCTTGACCACGGTGGGCGCAGTACTCGGCACGATTTTATCCGCGCCCTCGTAGACGGATTCGCTCACCGGAGTAGCCGGGGCGCTCGGCCATGCAGTGGCGGTCGGCTCGTCGACATACGGGGCGTCGGCCGACAGGTCTTCGCCCGCCGTGCTCGCGGCGCCAGGGACCTCGGCGGAATCGTCCAGTGTGCTCATATTATCCCAGCGTATGCGGTAAAGAATCTATTTCAGGAAGTGACACTCAGCTGTGATTACACTGGAGAAGCATGACTGAACAGAATGATAAGAAGCTCAACGTAAAGTCCTTCGAACTCGACCACCGCCTCGTCAGCGCGCCGTATATTCGCGTGGCCGACCGCACGGACTTGGGCGGCGGCGTCGAAATCATTAAGTACGACTTGCGCTTCTGCCAGCCCAATCAGGATCACCTTGATACTAAGGCGCTGCATTCAGTGGAGCACATGATGGCCAACTTCATGCGCAATTACACCGATAAACTCATCGGTTTTGCCCCCATGGGCTGCCGTACCGGCTTCTACGCCATCACTAATGGCATGGAACTAGACGAGCTGCTGCGCGCGGTGGAAGGCACGCTCAACGATATTCTTAACGCCACCGAGGTACCCGCGGCCAACGAAGAGCAGTGCGGCTGGGGTGCGCACCACAGCTTGGAGGGTGCGCAGGAGGCGGCCCGCGCTTTCTTGGGCGCTAAGGATGAGTGGCTTCAGGTCATGGCGGCCTAATCTAGGGGCCTTCGCGGCGCGACAAACGCGACAGGCGCCAAGCCCGCAAAGCGGCCACGATAGACCCGAAAACCGTGTGGTTTAGGGTGCTATCGTGGCCGCTTTATAGGTTTTAGGCCCCAATGTGAAGGGGCAACCTCGCGCTACTCGTCGAGGGCGAGGCCAATCCAGACGGGTTCGGGCACGAGCTCCACGTCGAAAGCATCGCGGACGCCGTCGCGGATGGTGCGGGCAAGGTCCACGATATCGGCGGCCGTGGCCTCGCCGCGGTTGGTGAGCGCCAGCGTGTGCTTGGTCGAAAGCGTAGCCCGGCCAGAGCCTGGGTAGCCCTTGGCAAACCCGGCGCGATCAATGAGCCAGGCCGCGGAAAGCTTTTCCCGGTCGGCCTCGGAGGAGGGGTGGCGGGGCATGGAGTCCGCGGTGGCGTCGCCAAGCAAGGCACGAACCTTGGCCTGCACGGCGTCAGCAAGAGCGGAGTCCACCACCGGGTTGGTGAAGAAGGAGCCGGCAGACCAGGTGTCATGATCGGAAGGGTCGAGCACCATGCCCTTGCCACGGCGCAGCTTTAAGACCTCCTCGCGGACCTCGGCCACGGGGCGGCGCTCGCCCGGGTTCTGAGTAAGTTGGCCAAAGCGCAACGGGCGGGATAGGCCATCGTTGTTGAGCTGGAGTTCTACCTCGAGCACCACGGCGCGGCCGGTGAATTTCAAGTTGGAATAGCGATACGCCAGCTCCAGATCGGAGGCGGGGACCCACTCATCGGTATCGGTGCGGCGATTATAAAGGCGCACGCGGGTAAGTACCTCGGAGATTTCCGCGCCATAAGCACCCACGTTTTGTACCGGAACCGCGCCCACCGTGCCGGGGATGCCGGACAGGCACTCGATGCCACCCAGGCCAAGCTGAACGGAGCGAGCCACCACGTCATCCCAGTTGGCGCCCGCCTGCGCGCGCACCAGACCGGATTCGGGGTCCATGGACACCTCAGCAAAGTCGAGGATGACGGCGACGACGTCCACGGAGCCATCAGTTACCAAGAGGTTGGACCCGCCGCCGACGACTATGAACTTTACCGCAGCGCGATCCAGGGCGCGGACAACGGACACGGCGGCATCCGGCTGCGAGCAGCGCAGTGCGGCCTGCGGTTTTCCACCCACACGCAGCGTAGTCAGATCCGCAAAGGTGGCGGTGGGGTCCAGTTCTACCCCTTCGATCGCTGTGAGCTGTTGCGTCAAAGATTTATCAAGCACGCCTACCAAGGTAGTCTGTTAGGCATGTCAACCCGTAGTGAAAACACCGTAACCATCAATCAGCCCATCGAAAAGGTTCACAAGGCGCTGCTCACCAAGGAATACTGGGAGTACATCGTGGCCAACCTCTCCCCTGAGGCGGGCCAGGTGCACGACTTCAGCGATAACGTTGCCACCCTTTTCGAGGTTCTGCCTACCACCCTGCTGCCGGAGGCAGTGCGCGCCATGGTCTCCCAGGATCTCAAGGTCAAGCGCGTGGTCACCGTAGGCGAGCTCAACGGTGAGGCCGCTGATGTTAACTACACCGCGGATGTCAAGGGCACCCCGGTGGACTTCAAGGGCGATATCTCCCTGGCTGGTGAGGGCGAGATGACCAAGCTGTCCTACGTCAACGAGATTTCCGTCAATATCCCGATGATGGGCGCTGCCATCGAGCCGAAGGTGGGCGAATCCCTGGGTGAGCTCTTCGATAACGAAGGAAAGCTCACCGAGCAGTGGATCTCTGAGAACGCCTAAGTTCTCCAGCACCGAAATCTATGGCCGACCACGCACATAATCTGCGCGCTAGCGCAGCTGCGGGTCGGCCTTTTGGCGTTATCACCCGCGGCACCACCAACCACAACCGGCTGCGGCGCTGCGATAGATGGATGCTCGCGCACCCGGAGATTTCCACGCTGCTGCGGCACGTGGAAAAGCCGCTCGCGCTCGACGTAGGCTACGGGGCTTCGCACGCCACCACCGTGGAATGGGCAGGGTGGCTGCGCCGGGCGAATCCGCAGGTAGACGTCCGCGGACTCGAAATCCATCCGAACCGGGTCCTGCCGCCGCGCGACGGCGTGCGCTTCGAGCTTGGCGGCTTTGAACTGGCCGGCTACCGGCCACAGCTGGTGCGCGCATTTAATGTGCTACGCCAATACGACGTGGACCAGGTCCAGGAGGCCTGGCAGACGGTGTGTTCTCGGCTGGCCCCCGGTGGCTTCTTTGTGGAGGGCACCTGCGATGAGCTAGGCCGGCGCGCGGCCTGGTTACTGCTGGACGCCCACGGCCCGCGGACTCTCACCCTGGCGTGGGACCCGTTCGATGTGGCGCGGCCCTCAGACATCGCCGAGCGCCTGCCCAAAATCCTCATTCACCGCAACGTTCCCGGCGAGCCCATCCACGAGCTACTCAAGGCCGCCGACAAGGCCTGGGACCACGCGGCGGGGTGGGCGCCTTACGGCCCGCGCGTGCGCTGGCGCATGGCACGAGCCGCGCTTGCCGACGCCCCCTTTACTATCCACCCCATCCGCCGGCGCCTGCGCGATAATGTGCTGACCGTGGACTGGGAGTCTATCGCGCCACGGGACTAAACGCGCCGCGCGGTGATGACAGCTGGGGCAGCTGTGAAGTGCCTAGCAATGTGCCCGAGAACTCCCGCAAACTTTGCCCCGCGCCGTCTCATGCGCCACACTGGTACGCATGGCTTCGAAGAAATCGGCAGGTTCACTCGCCTGGAAAATCATCATTGGCATCCTCGTGGCACTACTCGTGCTCATCCTCTTGGCCGAATTCGGCCTGCGCTGGTTCATTGGTCACCAGATGACCTCGCAATTTAACCAGGCTGCCGAGGAAGAAGGTATCCAGGTCAAAGAAGATCCCTCCGTCAGCTTTGGCGGCAGCCCGCTGCTCGTAGGGCTGTTTAAGGGCTCCATTTCCCAAATGGATATGACCACGCCGTCCACCCTGCAAATCGATGGCACTGATATCAAGGGCCAGCCTGCCTCCGAGATCCACGTGGAAGACATGAGCACCGACCAGGAGAATCCGGTGGCCGGCAAGCTGCGCGCTTCCACCACCGTGCCGGATGACTACCTGCTGGCTTCCTTCCAAAAAGGCATTTCCGAGCAGGCCGGCAGCGAGAAGGTGGGCAATATGGTGGTCACGGAGATTAATGCCAATGAGCAAGACCACGTGCTAGACGTGAAATTTGCCGGCGGCCTTGCCAACCTCTCGCTGGAGCCCACCGCCCACGATGGAAAGCTCGATATCCGCGCCACCGAGGCCTCCATCTTCGGCCTCGAGCTGCCGGATCAGGCCACCGAAGCCATCTCTTCCGCCCTGCAAAATGGCATGTCGGATCAGTTCGTGGGTTCTGACATGAACGTCGATTCCGTAGAGGTGCTCGATGGCGAGCTCAAGCTCACCATCACCGGCACCGATGTTCCGATGAAGGACATGGATAAGTTCGCCGGCGGCGGTGACTCCGCGGGCCAGGGCGGGGCCAGCGGCAATGGCGCGCCGCAGCAGGACGCGCAGGAGAAAGCCGCCTAAACCGCGGGAGCGGGAAACTCGAGGACCGGAAGTGTGGCAGCGGCCAACTCCGGTCCTTTTTTCTTGGCTTCTTCACCGGCCGCGGATTCCGCGTAATCCGCGGCCTTGCGGCTGCGCACAATGAGGCGCTGGTAGCCGGCTTGGTGGGCGGCTTTAAGGGTGGCGTCGGCAAGCGGTGCGCCGGCAGGCGGGGCGTCTGGCACGATGAGGCCCAAGCGGGCCGGATCGGGGCAGGCCTCGCGGATGGCAATGAGCTCGGAGAGCACGGCATTGGCATCCGCTACGCTCGCATCGAGGCTGACCCATACCTCGCTGGCGCCCGATTGGATGGCCAGGCGCGCCTCGGAGGCCTTGATAAGAGTGTGGTGGCGGCCGGTGGGATACCCCGCGACAGAAATAATATCGGCCGCGCCCGCGCCTGCAGCGAGGGAAACATGGTGCGGGGAGACGAGGACGGTGTTATCGGCGGCGCGCTCCTTGACCGTCGCGGCCGGGGCGTCAAGCAAATTAAGCATTAGTAGCTGTAGTCGCCGTTGATAATGGCCTTGAGCTGCGGGCGCACATCAAACCAGTACACGCCGGTAATGACCGCGCCGATCCAAGACAGAAAAGCCAAGCCGGTGGCCATCGCTACTGCGGAGCCGGCCAGCAGGCCTACCCATACCCACTTACCTTGACGGTCGCCGGCTCGGAAGGCATCCTCGCGCGTGGTGGCGGCGAGGATCGCGCCGATGATGGCGGTCAGGGCGAGGATGCGCAAAATATAGGCATCCAAGGAGTACGCAATTTCCAAAAGTAAATACATGCAGGTTAGTTCTGTGGGTCGTCGGTGTCGATTACTTCGCCATCGATAATATTATCGCCCTGCGAAGGAGCCGAATCCTGGCCAGGGCGCGCCGCATTCTTCTTTTCCGCGCGGCGGGCCTGGGCGGAATTATAGGCGTCCATGACGCCCTCGCGGGTCTCGTTATAAGCCGTGGAGAACTTGCCCTTAGCGGCGTCGAAAGCAGCGGACTCACGGGTGCCATCGGCGGCCTTCTTCACAGTGGCACCGAACTCCTTCGCGGTGGCAGTGGCCTTATCCACCAGGCCCTCCTTGCCGGAGGCGCCATAGGGGCTTTTGGCCTCCGCGCCATGAGCGTGCTGGGCGCGCTCCTCCTGCAGGCGGCCGCCGAAGTCCTTGGCTACGTCAAAGGCAGCGCTGCCAGCATCCTTCAGGGAATCAAAAATCTTCTTATTATCGCTCATTGTTCATTACTCCTTTTGTCTAAGCGCCAAAGATAAGGTGATTGACTGCGAATATCACCAATCCTGCCAGGGAACCGACGACGGTGCCGTTCAAACGAATAAATTGCAGGTCCTTGCCCACCATGAGCTCGATATTTTGGGAGGCTTCCTCCGCATCCCAGCGCTTGATGGTCTCGGGGATAATCGCGATGATTTCCGGGGCGAATTTCTCCACGGCATAGCGCGCGGCTTTGTCCACGAGCGCATTGGCCTGGGCTAAAAATTCGGAGTCCTCGAGTAGGCGGTACGCCAGCTCCTTGACCTTGGCCGTAATTTTTTGGCGCAGGAAGGACTCCGAGTCATTGAGCTGGTCAATGAGAGTGGTGGAGACCGTGCGCCACATGGCCGCGGGTGCCTGCTGTGCTTGCTCAGAGGCGAGCATCTCTTGCTTGATGCCCTCGATGCGCCCGCGCATGTCCTCATCCCATTGCAGATCGGAGGCCAGCTTGGACAGGTTGCGGCGAATAGCTAGGCGGGCCTCGTGGTTGCCGTTACGGCGGACCTCATCGGCGAATTCTACGAGCTCGGTATAGACCTTCTCCCCCACCATCTCGCGGGCAAAGCGCGGCGCCCAGCCGGGCATGCGCTCATCGATGGCGGTGACCACCGTGGATTCCATGCTGAGAATCTTGCCGTGTGCCCAGTCGATGAGGTCATCTTCCAGGGGGCGCGCCTTGCCATCTGCAATATAGCCCTCCAGCAGCCTGCCCAGCGGCGGGCCCCACTCCGGCTCGGCTAGGCGGTCCATGACCTGGGTGCGGATGAAGTGCTCCGCCTCCGCAGGATCCAAATCCGACACCACGCTGGCCGCACGCTCACCAATCCACGCGGAGACCTCCTCCGCCTTGCCGGGCTCTACCCCCTGGCGCGCCAGCCACAATGGCAGCTCCGCCTCCCGCACCTTGGCGCTCAGCGCATCCGCGGTGAGGAAGTTTTCCTCCACGAAGTCACTCAGGGCATCGCCCACGCGGTCCTTGTTATTCGGAATCAGCGCGGTGTGGGGAATGGGCAGTCCCAAGGGCCGGCGGAAAAGCGCGGTCACCGCAAACCAGTCCGCTAGGCCACCTACCATGCCGGCTTCGGCCGCTGCACGCACGTAGCCCACCCACACAGGTGCCCCGCTTTCCGACGCCTGCCACCACGAACACCCCAAAAAGATCACCGCCGCACCAATCAGGAACGACAGCGCAATCGCCTTCCATCGCCGCAGGTCCGCCCGTCGGGCCTCCTGGTTGCCGGCCTGCGGAACGGGAGCAGCACCCGACGATGCCGGTGCGGTTGCCGGTACCGGTGCCGAAGCGGTTGCCGATTCGAGGCCTTCGTCCGCGCGGTGGGCCATGAGTTCTCCTTGGGATTGTGAAGATGTATTCGGGCTTCGGCCATTAACACTAGTGTGTACTTAAAAGCACTCGACCTCTGCCTTCAATAATTAAGTTTATGGACGCCAAAGAATCTGAACTGAAGGGACCCAGGTTCTGTTCTGTTGGAAAAGATAGACACCCACCAGCACAAACACTAACTTCGACAGTCCAAGCCGGCGGCCTTATCTTAAAGCACAGGGCGAAATATATGGCTTGCCAAATGGCAAACCATATCCTGTGTTTTAAAGCTGGTGTGAGATGAGCTTTTCGTAGTTGGCAAACAACAGCTCTTGGCGCTGACGCTCGGTAGTGAGCTTGCGAGGAGCGCCAAATGAAGTGCCCCAGGTTTTGTTCCGTTTGAGTAGATGGGAAAATCTTCGAACATGCCGAAGAAGTTTGATCAGGATGCGAAGGACCGTGTGGTCCGCCTTGTTGAGGATCGCATTGTGGCGGAGAGTATTTCGAGGCAGGCAGCGTGCAGGATCGTGGCGCCCAAAGCTGGGTGTTTCGTGGCATACGGCGAGGCAATGGACGCAAGCCCGCTCGAGGTGAGGGAGGCGTTACTGAACGGTTGCCTGAGGACCTTGCTGCAGAAAACGCACGGTTGCGTCGAGAGAATCATCAGCTGCGGGACGTCAATGAGTTGTTGAAGGCCGCCTCAGCTTTTTCGCATCCGAACCAGGCCCGAAACGTCGGAAATGATCCGGTTTATCGGTGAGTACCGGAGTATTTTTCTGTCGAGTTTATCTGCCAGACGTTAAACATCCACCGTGAAGGCGGCTTTTTACTTCGCGTAGGTACCGCCAGTCTAAAGACCGGGCTTAAGCGCCCGCAGTCTTCGCAACGCTGCTCTCGTGGAGCATAGTCGCGATGTTCATGCTGACAATTACGGCGTCTACGGCGTGTGGAAGATATGGCGCGTGCTGGTCCGCCAGGGCATTGACAGTGGCCGCGAGCACACAGCCTGTCTGATGCGCAGCGCTGGTCTGACCGGCAAGGGCAAAGGTGGAGCACCACTCACGACGCGCAAACCCAAGGGCCCGGATCTTCGCCCAGACTTAGTCAATCGTGAATTCAAAGCCTGTGGCCCTCACCGGTAGTGGGTGTCTGGCATTACCTACGTGCGCACCAGGAAAGGGTTCGTGTAGACAGCTTTTGTCATTGATGTGTATCCCGGAGGATTGTCGGGTGGGCGATGTCGGAGTCGATGCGCACCGAAGCCTTGCCGCTGCAGGTGCTCAACCAGGCGATCGTGTGCGCCAAGGAAACAATGGGCATGATTTATCATTTAGACCACGGCTGACGATATGTGAGCATCGTCTACAACGAGCGCTTGGCTGAGCATAGAATTACTGCGTCCACCGGGACTGTTGGTGATTCCTACAACAATGCTTTGGCTGAGAATGTCAACGGCTCCTACAAGAACGAACTGATCCATAGGCGCTCGTGAGCCGACATGGTCGACGTGGAAATCGCGACGTTCAAGTGGGTCACCCGGTGGAACGAATCACGGCTCCACCAGAGCCTGGGCTACCGCACGCCGGCTGAAGTCGAAGCCGAATTTTGGGAACATCACCCCAGTCAAGAAATAATGGAAATCAAGACACATGCCTAAGAACAAAACCCGGGGCACTTCAGGGGCCCATCACAGGAACTAACTCGTACACCACGCTAACGGACGCAACCTTTTGATCTTTGAGGATTGCACACGTGTGGATCTAGGGCGCGAATCTCGTTTCGTGTTGCGGAGTGCTTTGTGAAAGTCTTGTTTTCGATACCGTCAGCAAGAAATCCTCGTTCGCGCCGTGAGCTGGCGTCCTTGCTTCGAGTCTTTGACGTGCTGTGCAGACGGTCAATTTTAGGTCTGATGATTGCCGTAGCTTGGTCGGCATCGTCTAGAGGGCAGGCCGTTTCATGAACGCGATTTTCGTTCTGGGGCCTCGGATGCTTTTACCTCAATGTATCCCATAGGCATTTCAGGACAGCCGAATCTTGCCGTTAGTAGTTTGTGCGAAGTTAATGAACTTAACCGATCTGAGGGAACTATCTTTGCTGGGAAGTTGGAGTCCTCCAGCTGGAGATGTTCGTCTCGGGCGCTGGAGGATTTCCTCGTGGCTTTGCTTTTGGTTAGGGATTAATCGACTGGGCTGACGCGGATAAGGTTTCCATCAGGGTCGGCGGCTACAAAGGTTCGGCCAAAGACGTCATCGTAAGGTGGTTCGACGATGTCGATTCCTTTTGAACTCCACAATTGGTATGTCTCATCAATGCGGTTTGCGGCTCCGTCCAGCATTAGGCCGAGTTCGCTGGTTCGCGGCGCTTGTCCGTCCAGGAGTGCTGTATGTCCGGTCCACACAGCGAAGAGGACATCAGGCGAAATTTCGAATGCCACATATCGAGGGCTGACAAAAGATGGCTGCATGTCGAATAAGTCGCTGTAGAAAGCAGCCGAGACTTCTGCATCGGAGACATAGGTCAGGAAAAGATTGGGGGTTGGCATTGCCGTTCTCCATTCTGTGAGTCGTGGCGTTGATGTGGGCGCTTCTCATAGGAACAGGCAAACATGACAAGGAGTGTCATGTTCCAGAAAATTTTTGTGCCAGCGATAATTGCAGCATGAGATCAGCTCGCCTGTTGTCAATGCTTTTGTTGCTGCAAACACGAGGACGTATCAGGTCTGCGGAACTGGCGGCGCACTTCGAGGTTTCGCAACGCACGATATTGCGTGACGTGGATGCGCTCTCGGCTGCTGGGGTACCCGTATACACGGAGCAAGGTCCCCATGGCGGGATCGTGCTCGATAGGCGTTCTAGGCTGAATGCTTCTCGATTGGACCCGACGGAGATTCAGTTGATGAAGATTCTTGGTGTTGGAGCAGATGTACTCGAACACTTGGGCTTTGCCAAGGATATTGCCCAATTACAGAAGAAGGTGAATGCTGTCTCGCGCCCGCCAGTATCCGATGTTCATAGTTTGGACGAGAAGGTTCTTCTTGATTCCAGTAGCTGGTTTAGCAGCGAAACACACAGTGACTTAGAAGAGTTGCTGCAGGCCGTTCGAAAAGAAGCCCGCATTAAGGTGTTGTATCGACGAAGTGGAGAAAAGACGTCGCACTGGGACGTCGTTGATCCTTATGGGCTTGTGCATAAGGGCAGAAGTTGGTACTTGGTCGTCGATATCAGCGGGAAACCAAGGATGTTGGCAGTCTCGCGCTTAGAAAACTTTCGTATTTTAGGTCAGGGTGCTCAGCTGCGTGCAGGGCACAGCTTACCTAGTGTGTGGGAGCAGCTCGTTGAGCAGTTGGAAGCAGATATGCCAGTCCATATTACCGCGCTCCTGCGAGCAAGCAGGGTTGATATGGCATTCCGGATTTTGGGCTCACGCCTTATCCAACAAGAACGTGTGGACGATGACTGGGTTCGGATAGTGGTGGGATATGCGGATATTCAGGGTGTTAGGCAATTGCTTCAGTTTGGGGACAACATTTGGATTACTGATCCGCCGGAGGCGGTAAAAATCGTTGCTGATTTAGCTAAAGAACTTGCAGAACGACATAGCGGGATGAGCTTCTTATGGAACCAGACAAAGCCATCCGAGGCATGACAAATGTCATTGGTCATTGATGAGAAATGGTATCTGTTGTCCTCAGCGTCGTGACGAAGAATTAAGTCATGGCAACTTACGAATACGCGCTTCGCACCGAAGCTTTGAGCAAGTCGTTTAAACAGGTCCGTGCAGTCCACAATCTCAGTCTTTCTATTAAGCGTGGTGAGGTCGTCGCGTTGCTGGGGCCTAATGGGGCAGGCAAGACAACAACCATTGATATGATTCTGGGCTTGGGCTCGCCAGATGCGGGCAGCATCGAGGTTTGCGGGATGACTCCTCGACGAGCGATCGAGCACGGGAAAGTCTCCGCGATGATGCAGACTGGAGGTTTGTTGCCCAACATTACTGTTAGGGAGACCGTAAAGCTCATAGCTAGCTTCTATCCGAATGCCCTTAGCCCCCAGGAAGCTCTGGAGAGAGCGGGTGCGACGAATTTCGCCGACCGAATGGTGAAGAAGTGCTCAGGTGGACAGCAGCAAAAGCTACGCTTTGCGATGGCATTAATAAACAATCCTGAACTCATTATTTTGGACGAACCGACTGCCGGCGTGGATGTGGAGGCGCGGCGTGACTTCTGGGCTGCGATGAGGGCAGACGCTAGTCAAGGCCGCACCATCATCTTCGCTACGCACTATCTCGAAGAAGCCGACGACTTTGCGGATCGGATCGTCATGATGAATCGCGGCGAGATTGTGGCCGATGGTACGCCGCGTGAGCTTCGTGCCGCCGGGTCAGGGCGGACACTTTGCGCCACGCTAACGGCGCAACCATCTGACGTGGAGGACGCTCTGCATGCTTTCCCGCTGACGTCGCTTGATATGCGAGCCAACGATTTCACCCTAGTCGCAGAGGATACGGACGAGATTGCGGCATCTCTGATCTCACGAGGCCTCGCTCGCGACCTCACAATCGCCACCCGCAGCCTTGATGACGCATTCGTCGCTTTCGCTCAACAGGAGAACTAGCCATGTATTTGTTTAAACTTGAAATAAAGCGTGTACTGCGTAATACTCGCGGTCTTGTTTTTACGGTTATCATGCCGGTCGCTTTTCTTTTTATGTTCGCGACCCCGTCCTATGGTCGTGAGCCTTACGGTAACGGGAATTGGGCAGGAAGCATCCTCATCGGAATGGGGCTCTACGCTGGTCTCATGGCTACTGCCGGGGCTGGTGCCGCCGTCGGCATTGAGCGCTCTAGCGGATGGAGCCGGCAGCTGCGGCTGACGCCCCTTAAACCGCTAACCTATGTTGGGGCGAAGTCTGCGGCCGGCTTGGCGCTTAGCACCATCGCTCTTGCAGCCGTTTATGTTTTCGGGCCGGCGGTACACGCCGTGATGGCGCCCTCTGCGTGGATAGTGTCGTTTCTTATTTCCTGGCTGGGTTCGTTGATTTTTATGTCTTTCGGTCTTTTTATGGGGTATCTTCTCCCCGCGGAAACAACCATGCAGGTAGTCGGTCCGCTGCTGGCCTTGCTGGCTTTTCTTGGGGGAGTGTTTATGCCGCTTGAACCTGGTTCAACTTTGGATAAGATTGGCAGCTTTACCCCGCTCTACGGCCTACACAAGCTGGCGCTATCACCGATGGATGCCAGTAACTTTTCTTGGGTTGCTATCGGCAATGTTGTCGCATGGCTGGTTCTTTTTTCGGGGGCAGCGGCGTGGAAGATGCGCGGTGACACCGGCCGAGTCTAGTTGGGATAATGTCTTGATTGTGAGGTTTCTAAGGTGGGCGAACGTCTTTTGGACGATCTTCTGGTTGGCGCTGACTGTCCCTATCTTGCAGTCGGTTTCTGATCACGCTCATCCTGTCTGGTGCACGGTCTTTGTTGTATTGAGCGTGGCGTGCCTTATCGGCTCTTGGCTTATTGCCATTGATCGTCTTAGAACCAACCTATTCAAGACATCTTCAACTGCTGTTGTCCTTTTTGGGGCAGGGGCAGGTGCGGCGCTGGTGGCCCTCGGTCTCATGGGCGAGGATTGCGTTCAACTCCTCTATTTCGTTGTCTCTTCGGTTGCTTTCGTATTTCCGTGGCAGGTTTCGCTGCCTCTCATCGCGGCGGCAACGTTGCTTCTCCCGCATTCGGAATGGCCGTATGGTTTTGTCGGCGTTGCCGCTACAGGTGGTGCGTGTCTTGCTAGTCGAATTGCGATCATTAACCAAGCGAAAAAGAAGATTCTGGAAAAGCAAGCGCAAGAACTTGAGGTCAACGAGGAGCGCAATCGTATGGCCCGCGATATGCATGACATCTTGGGTCATTCGTTGACATCGGTGACGTTGAAAGCGGAGCTTGCTGAAAAGCTGATCGACATCGAACCTGTGGCTGCAAGGACTCAAATTAAGGAAATAGAGCAGATTTCCCGTTCGGCTTTAGCAGAAGTGCGCGCTACCATCAATGGGTATCGTGAGCTCAGTCTGTCTGGTGAACTTGCGCGAGCGGCCAACCTCCTGCATAGCGCCGGTATCAGAACAGAGCTACCCACCAGCATCGACGATGTGGATCCGGAACTGCGAAATCTCTTTGCGTGGGCGGTTCGCGAGGGTACGACCAATGTTGCTCGGCATTCACACGGGAAGCGTTGCCGGGTGCGTCTATTACCTGAATCCGTGATCATTGAGGATGACGGGGTGGGTGTTTCCGAGGTGAGTGAAGGAGAGGGCTTGCAGGGGCTACGTGATCGCTGCTTGGCAAGCGGAGTCCACATCACTCTGGCAGAGTCCGACCTAGGCGGGCTCAAACTTATTGCGTGGTCTCCTTCGCAAGACAAGGAAGAATGATGATTAGAGTTATGTTGGCCGACGATCAAGCTATGGTCCGAGGCGCACTCGGGGCTCTACTTAGCCTCGAGAAGGATATTGAGGTCGTGGCCGAAGTGGGTGATGGACGCGCAGTTCTAAAGGAGGCTCCACGTTGCCTTCCCGATGTCGTAGTGATGGATGTTGATATGCCGGAGTTGGACGGGCTGGAAGCAACGGCTTGGTTGCGCGAGTCCCTACCCCAAGTCAAAATCCTCATCGTTACGACGTATGGCCGACCGGGTTTCCTGAGGCGTGCAGTGACGTCAGGAGCACATGGCTTCATGGTTAAGGATGCACCTTCGGCGGAGCTTGCTGATGCCGTGCGCCGTGTCCACTCAGGCCTGCGTGTCGTGGATCCGATACTGGCGGCTGACTCTTTGGTCTTTGGCGAATCCCCGCTGACACCGCGCGAAACCGAAGTGCTTCAAGCAGCAACGGACGGAGCGACCGTCAGTGAAATTGCTAAACGCGTGCACTTGTCAGAAGGCACAGCCCGTAACTATTTCTCGCACATTATAGCTAAAACGGGGACCGATACTCGCGCTGCGGCTGTTAACCTGGCGATTGAGCGCGGATGGATAATCGGGTAGTTGGGACAATACCGTGGACTCCATAAGACGAGGTCGGGCTGAGAGCATTTTGGTTTCAATTTTCATAAAACGAGTGGATTAATGCTCGTCTGGTCATCCTGTGTGAGCATTTTTCATATCCACGGTTAGTGTCAAGCCCCGGGTTTTCTAGAGGGTAGTTTTTCTGGTTTTTGGGTTGGGTCAGGCGGCTACGTTCGTGGTGGAGATTGCGTTCCAGTAGGCAGTCTCGGTCAAGTCCGCGTAGGTGGTGTATGAGTTCTTTCGAATCGTCGGTGATCTGTGAGCAGGGATCGGGTCCGGCACGAGCCTGGGTGTCGTTGGTCATTAGGCTGCAGTCTCCTTGCCCGCCGGGGTGGTGGTGTCGGCGTCGATGACATTGGCTGTGCTCAACGCCTTGGTGTGCTCTAGGCTTGTCAACGACATGGGGCGTGGGCGTCATCGAGCGGGCCGCCGAAGGACTTAGCCTCGCCTATGACTTTGCCGGGCATAAACATGTCAATCTTGCCGGTGCGCCCCGTCGAAGCGCGTTTTGCACTGCATTGGTACAAGTACAGGTCGCCCCAGAACTGTTGGTCGTGACTCGACTCGGTCGCAGGCCGGTTTTCCGCCTTCCACTGCTCAATGTGGGCAAGCCATCGAGGCTTGAATTCGGTGAGATTGTGGAGAATGGTTACGCGGTCAAAACAGTCGTAGGGGCCATAACCACTAAGCATATAAGCCCACGCATCTAGTGCCCGCCAAGGCAGGCGCTTTGGACCACTTCCCTACCACAGGGGCTGTAAATAGCCTTCGGAAGATGCAGTACACAGGGCATTCACCCTGCTATTTCGCCTGGTGTCCTGCTTTCCCACCCACATTTGCATGCCCGCAGGAGCAGCAATCAGAGCAATGGTGAGGAGGGAGGCGTCGGCAAGCGCTGCTAAAAGCAACGCAATGTCGGCGCCGTCTTGAGTCTCTGGCGGCAGACATGCAACAACCCCCGCCTCCCTGCATGTCATAAATGCCGGTGGGAGCGGGGGTTGCGTGCTAAAGAAACGATTTAGTTAGCTCGGCCGGTTTCCTTGCGGTACTTGCGGTAGTAGCGGCGGCCGTAGTGGACGGTGCCTACCGCAGCGATAGCCACAATTACTAGGGCGATAATGCCGATGATGGTGGTCAGGGTGTAGTCACCCTCGCCGGCGGTGCCCAGCGGGGTATCCCACACGCCGAGGCCCCAGATGAGGATGCCGGCAGCCGGGAGGCAAGACAGGATCAGACCCATGCCCACCCAGGTGGAGGTGCGAATGAGGGAAGAATGAGGAGCACCGAAGGAAACTGGGTCGTAGCCCTCAATGTAGGTGTCCTGAATCTTTCCGGAGAACTCCGGGTAGGTCTCGCTGGTGTAGTCAGCGACTGCGTGGGTGTTATCGCTCATGGCGGAGTCTTTCTGTCTTTCTCTCGTTCCTTGTATTCCTACGGAATAACCTTAGCTTAGTCGTCCTTGCCACGGAAAGCAGCACGTGCGCGTTCGCGGGTAACCGCGGAAACTGCGGTCAGCGGAACGCCGGCCGGGCAAACATCAGCGCACTCACCGTAGAGGGAGCAGTGGCCGAAGTTGGCTTCTAGGTCATCGACCATGTTGCGGGCACGGCGGCCACGCTCTTCCTTGCCCAGCGGCATGAGGGAGAGGTGTACCAGCTTCGCACCGGTAAACAGGTGTGCAGCACCATTCGGGCAGGCGGCAACGCAGGCGCCGCAGCCGATGCAGGCAGCGTGGTCCAGCGAGTACTCGGAAGTCTCGTGGTTGACGTGCAGGGTATCCGCATCCGGAGCGGTACCAGCGTCCATGGAGACGTAGCCACCCTGCTCCATCACGTGATCCAGTGCCGCACGGTCGACGATCATGTCCTTGATAACCGGGTAGGCAGCGGAACGGAATGGCTCCAGCTTGACGGTCTGTCCATCGGTGAAGTTGAACAGGCGCTGCTGGCAGGCCGGGGTGTTCTGGCCAGGGCCGTGTGGACGGCCGTTGACGGTCAGACCACAGGTACCGCAGATGCCCTCACGGCAGTCAGAGGCGAAGGCGAAGGGCTCCTCGCCGCGCTCAATGTAGCCTTCGTTGACGTGGTCCAGCAGCTCCAGGATGGACATCTGCTCAGAGGCATCGTCTACCTGGACGGTCTCGAAGTGGCCTTCTTGGGTCGGTCCGGCTTGACGCCAGATCTCAAGTGTCAGTTTCATTACTTGTAGTTCCTTGTCATCAGCGGGATCGAATCAAAGTACAGCGGCTCGGCGTGGCGGATGAACTCGTTCTTATTAGCGCCCGGCTCCCATGCGGAAACGAAGCACCAGTTCTCATCGTCGCGTTCTGCCTCGCCGTCCTCGGTGAGGTGGTCCTCGCGGAAGTGAGCGCCACAGGACTCGTCGCGGTCCAGAGCGTCAACACACATGAGCTCGCCCAGGTCCAAGTAGTCGGCAACGCGCAGGCCGTATTCCAGTACCTGGTTCATGTCATTGGCCTCGCCCGGGATGCGGACATTAGCCCAGAAGTCCTCGCGCAGCTCACGGATCTTAGTGATGGCTTCCTTGAGGTCTTCCACGTTACGGGACACACCGCAGCCGTGGTACAGGATGTCGCCTAGCTGGCGGTGGTAGTAGGAAGGACCGTGCGGGTTCTCGCCGCGCACGCCCATGAGGCGGTCGATGCGCTCTTGGGACTGGGCCAGGGTTGCCTGTGCCTCTGGGGAATCCTCAGCCAGCTTCTCCTCGTTGAGATGGTCGGCCAGGTAGTTCGGGATGGTAAACGGCAAGGTGAACCAGCCGTCAACGGAAGCCGAAAGCAGGGAGTTAGCACCCAGGCGGTTAGCACCGTGGTAGGTCCAGGAGCACTCACCGGCAGCAAAGAGGCCGTCGATGGAGGTCATCTCGTTGAAGTCGGTCCACAGGCCACCCATGGTGAAGTGGCAAGTCGGAGCGATGCGCATCGGAGTCTCGTAGGCGGACTCGCCAATGGCCTCTTCGTACATCTCGATGAGGTTGGAGTAGCGCTCGCGGATCTTGTCCTTGCCCAGGCGCTCGATGGCGTCGCGGAAGTCCAGGTACACCGAGTTGTGCAGCGGGCCAACACCCAGACCAGCGTTAATCTGCTGGGAGATAGCACGGGAAGCAACGTCACGCGGAACCAGGTTGCCGAATGCCGGGTAGCGGCGCTCCAAGAAGTAGTCGCGCTCTTCCTCCGGAATGGTATTCGGGTCGCGGTCGTCGCCCTCCTTCTTCGGGGACCAAATGCGGCCGTCGTTACGCAGGGACTCCGACATCAGGATGGTCTTGGACTGCCAATCGGAGTTGACCGGCAGGCCCGTCGGGTGGAACTGCACGAAGGCCGGGGAGGCCAGGTAGGCACCGCTGTCGTACGCACGCATCATGGCGCTGGCATTGGAGTTCTTAGCCAGGGTGGACATGTGGTAGACGTTGCCGTAGCCGCCGGTACCCAGCACGACTGCGTGGCCGGTGAAGGCCTTGAGCTCACCGGTGATCAGGTTGCGGGTAACGATGCCGCCAGCGCGCTTCTTGCCATTGTCGTTGTAGACGATGATGTCCTGCAGGTCATTGTGAGCGAAGAGCTCCACGTTGCCCAGGCCGATCTGGCGGTAGAGCGCCGAGGTGGTGGACAGCTGCAGCTGCTGACCTGTTTGGCCACGGGTGTAGTAGGTACGGGAGACCTGCACACCACCGAAGGAACGGGTAGCCAGGGTGCCGCCGTACTCGCGAGCGAATGGTGCACCGATGGCGTTCATGTGGTCAATAACGCGGACGGATTCGTTTGCCAAACGCCAGCAGTCGGACTCGCGGCAGCGGTAGTCGCCACCCTTGACGGTGTCCTTGGTGTGGCGGTAGGCGGAGTCATTGTCCACCTTCTTGGCACGGGAAGCGTTGACGCCACCCTGCGCGGCGATGGAGTGCGCGCGGCGCGGGGAGTCGTGGTAGGTAAATACCTTTACCTTGTAGCCCAGCTCGCCCAGTGCGGCCGCAGCGGCGCCGGCGGACAAGCCGGTACCAACCACGAGGACCTCAAACTTGCGGCGGTTCAGCGGGGAAACCAGCTGCATGTGGTCCTTTTGGTGGGACCACATATCCTTCATTGGCACGCCGTGCGGCTCGTGGGATTCCAGGATGTTGCCGGCAGATACGCCCGGAACGATGGACTGCGGATGCGAGAACTTGGGATGCTCGCGCTTGAGTTCAGTATTAGTCATGGGTTTCTAACTCCTTTAGCTGACCAAGCCCAGGGCAACGGACAAAGGCATAACGATGTTGCCGATGCAGACAACGGCCGGGATGACGTACGCCAGGATCAGGAAGGTCTGACGCCACTTCGCACCGGTAATACCCAGGTCAGAAGCAGCGAGGCGAATGCCGTGGGTGAGGTGCAGGAACAGGAAGCACATGGCGATCACATACACGATGGTGACCGGCCAGCGGCTAAAGGTTGCGATCATATTGGCCTTCACCGCACCCTCCACAAAGTCACCTGGGGCGATGGGCTGTACGCCCAAGGTCAGGTCCAGCAGGTGGAAGATGATGAACAGCAGCAAGACAATGCCGGTAACCAGCATGGACTTGGTAGCGAAGGAATCAAGGCCGCCCATCAGGTTGCTACGGCGGAACTTGCCGCGGGACGCCTTGGAACGTGCGGTGAGAGCAAACGCGCCGTAAATGTGGGCGATGATGGCAACCAGCAGGACTGCGCGGATGATCCACAACGCACCCTCATGCGGGAACAGTGGCTCGCCCATGGAGCGCAGGAATGCACCATATTTATCAAGAGCCTCGTCGCCATCCTCAGCCGGCAAGTACAGCTTCAGGTTGCCGGCCATGTGGCCGACGACGAAAAGTGCAAATAGCAGGCCGGTGACGGCCATGATGAGCTTCAGAACCCAGGAGGGCACTCCCGGCTTCTGACGGA
>ERZ1031149.65-NODE-65-length-26752-cov-27.025284_pt1 | contig 26752 bp, 26 predicted proteins | sample MGYA00518223_ERZ1031149 | MGnify/ENA primary metagenome ERZ1031149 (study PRJEB33718, sample SAMN03159768) | human skin metagenome | collected 2014-05-20 | study: EMG produced TPA metagenomics assembly of the PRJNA266117 data set (Human skin bacterial metagenome...
ATTGCCTCTTGTCTCGTGGGCTCGGAGATGTGTATAAGAGACAGACCCCACACCCCCTAACGGGGGCGGGTATATAGCCCCGGCCATTCACCACACATTCCGTGGACGAATGCGCCGGGGCTTATCCTTTCTTTAAATTAAGCTGAGCCCGATTATGAAGGCTAAGCTGCAGAAACACGAAAACACCGAAATTCCCCCAGATCACAAGAGTCACAATAGTAAACTCGCAGCACACAGCAGACTTTCAGCTAGTTCATCCGATGAACAAAACCTGCCAATACTGTTGCGGAAGGCTGTCAACCTGTCTAGTATTTGAAACGTCTTTGACCACACCAAGCTTGTTAGGAATCAAAAAATGAAGCTTTTCTCCCGCAAGGCACTCGTTGCTGGCGCAACCGCTCTGTCCATGACCTTCGCTGGCACCACCGTGGCTACCGCTGCTGAGTCGACCACCCAGTCCACCACTGCTAAGCCGACCACCACCAAGCCAGCTGAGCCGGCTGAGCAGGGCTCCTCCCTCAAGGATGCTGACCCTCAGGAGATCAAGGCTTGGATCGGCGTCTTCACCGCCGTTATCGGCGCTCTGGGCACCCTGTTCGCTTTCGCTGACAAGTACTTCGACCTGCCTTTCGGCAACAAGTAAGGTCACCGCTTCATAGCGATTCTTAAGCCGCTGCTTCCCTTAGTGGAAAGCAGCGGCTTTTTCGCGTGCTTTGGGGCAAAGGGAGCGCAGGGATGGTCTTTGCGTTCCTTGCCAAGCTCTGGCGTGTGCCCTAAGCGTCTTTAGCGTCTTCGATGTACTCGGACCCCACGAGGTCTTTGAAAAGCTCCGGGTCGATGGCTTGACCGACCTTGATGACGGAGATGTGGCCTGTAGGCTCAAGGATCATTATCTGTACGTCTTCCATGCGGCTAATGCCGGCTCTACGGGCCGCCGAGTAGATATCCGACTCCGTAATGTGTGCGAGCGCCAAGTTATCTTCAACCATCTCGCCACTAAAGACTAAGAGGATGGGACGACGGTCTAGAAAGCGCGTCCACTTCACTACCTTGCGAATGGTACCGAAGGCTGCTTCGAGCGCCATCAGCGTGGTCAGGCCGATGACGCCGGCGGCAAGGGTCGGTGGATTGCCCACGATGACGCGGCCTGCGACCGCGCCAAACATGATAATGATGATGGCATCTGAGGCCGTCATGGACGTAAGCACACGAGAGCCAAATAGCTTCACCAGCACCATGAAGGATAGGTAGATACCCAAAGTCGCCAGCACGACAACGGGGATACGGTGCCATTCAATACCCAGTTGATAGGTAATCTCGCGCAGAAAGAGTTCTAGAGTATCCACGACTGCTTAGGTTACCTGGCAGCCACGAGATATACAGAAAAGGCGGAGCGTCACTCCCCCGTTCAGGAAGAGCCGCTCCGCCTAGTGCTGTGCTGTCTTAGATGTGGAACTGCTTGCGCAGGTCCTCAATCATCTTGCGAGCTGGGGCAGGAAGAATCTGCGGGTTCATGCCCACAACCGCAACGCCAGCTACCAGCGCTGCAACGATGGCGAATACTGCGCCGCCCACGGAAGAGCCGTTGGAGGACAAGGAAGAGCCCTTTGGTGCAGGCTTAGCTCCCGGTTCCTCGGAGCCCTCGCCGCTTACCTCGAGTGGCAAAGTTGCCTTAGTGCCGGCGTCGGTGGTGATTTCCAGGTTCTGGGTACCGCTCAGGTTCTCCGGAACGGTGAGTTTTACGGTTGCGCGACCGCGCTCACCAAATTGCGCATCGCCTTCTTGCGCAGCGTTGTCGATGTCTACGGTCTGCTCAGCGTCACCCAGCTTCACGGTTGCCTTCTTCGCCATCGGCTCACCGTCGGTGGAGTAATTGAGGCTGGACAGGTTTACCGTGATTTCCTCACCCGGCTTCACGTCCCCCTCAATGTTTACCCCGATCTGGCTCTGGCCCGTGCGGACCTCCGATTCACCCGACTTGATGTAGTCGATCATGGCCTGAGTGTCCATGTAGCCCACATCGTTCTTATCCTTGATGGAACCAGCGTTGAAGTAGCCGTCGCCGCCTGCTTCTTCATCACTGGAAGCAAGGAAGGAAGACAGCGCAATGGAGTAGTCCTTCTTCGGATCGATTTGCTCGCCATTGATGGTCACGGACTTTACGCGCTCGCCCTTGTCGGCCTTCTGGTCGTAGACCACCTGGACGTTATTGGAAAGCCCCATGGCCAGGCGTGGTCGGCTTCCCTCCTGCCATTGGTTTTCCAAAGCCTTGATGAACTCTTCGCCGGAAATCTTGGCGGTAATTACGGAGTTGCCAAAAGGCTGTACTTCAAAGATGTCCTTGTAGGTTACGTCTCCGCCCTTCAGGTCAGCGCGCACGCCGCCGGCGTTCATAACACCGATTTCGATATCCTTGCCTACCTGCTTGCTCATGGCATAGCGTTGGCCTTCTGCGATGAAGTTGTTGAGGGTGGATTCCACGCCGCGGTTGGAGCCAGGCTCTGCGCCTTCATCAGAGCCACGGAACAGGTCTTGCTGCACGTTGCCGGCGGTCTTAGAGCCTTCCACCTCGGCTTCCTTCTGTGCCTTCTCAACGACAGCTGCAATCTCGGCGTCCGGATCAACAGCGGCAGCATTCGTAGCGTCGTACTGGCTGAGCTTGATGTCGGTTACCTTCTTGGCGGACTTGTCAAAGGTGATGTCGACGTCGTTAAGCAGCTTGCCATACTCATGACCCTGCGCCCACTGCAATGGAAGGGCACCTTCGCGGGGGATTTCGCCCTTGGTGCGCTGGTGGGTATCGCCGCCGAAGAGCACGTCTACGTCTTTGTTGAATCCCTGGGCATACTCTTGGGCGTCCTCATGGAAGAGCGCGACGACGACGTCCGCCTCGCCGGATTCCTTCAGGCGGGTGGCCTCTTCGTTGGTGGCCTTTACTGGATCCGTGAAGGTAACACCTGGGATCTTTGCGGCGGATACCTTGTACTTGGTGTTCTCCGTTACGGTGCCAACGTAGCCCACCTTGACGCCGTCCACCTCTTCAACGTGAGAAGGCTTGAGCAAGGGTTGGCCATCCTTAAGCACGTTTGCACCCAGGATGGGGTACGTGGAGTTCGGCTGAATACGGTCAGTGAGGTCCTCGGTTCCCTTATCAAACTCGTGGTTGCCTACTGCAGAAACCTTCATGCCCATCTGGTTGAGGGCCTCGAGGGTGTACTTGTCATCAGAAATTGCAGATACGAAGGCGGAACCGCCCACGTTATCGCCCGAGGAGGTCAGGTTGAATTCCTGACCTTCATTCACCTGCTTGATAAGGGTCTGCAGGCGAGCTACGCCGATTTCATCGCCAGCCTTTGCTGGGTCACCAATCTTGTCCTCCAAGTGACCGTGAATATCGGTGATATTGGTGACGGAGATGGTGGTTTTGTTTTCCTGTGCTACCGCCTGCGCGCCGGAGAGAGCAACGGCGGAAACAGTAGTGGCGGCCACAAGCTGGCCGATGCGACGGAACTGCATTGAAGTACTCCTAGATAGTGGAAAGCGACAGGATAATTTATATCGCTTTGCTAACTACTTGGCAGGAGAACTTAAGCCTGCTTGCTGGCGCTTTACCTTGCAGCAGTCAAGAATTCACGCACAGGTAACCTCCCCGATGCCTTTGCGTTGCTTGCCCCGCCCCTCCTTGAGGGTGAGGAAAGCGCCCTAGGCGGTTACGCGGTAGACGTCGAAGACGCCTTCGGTATTGCGCAGTGTGGTCATCAAGGTGCCCAATTGCTTGGTATCCGACACGGAGAATGTGAACCGTACCGTCGCGATATGGTCATCGCCGCGATTAGAGTTCATGGTCAAAACGTTGATGTTCTGATCGCTCATTACCCGAGTGAGCTCCGAGAGGAGGCCCTGACGGTCGAGGGCTTCCAATTGCAGCGTCGCAGAGAAAGCGCCCGTTGCCGAGGTAGCAGAAGACCAGGCCACCTCCAACATGCGCTCTGGTTCCGCCTTGAGCTTTTCCGCGTTAGTGCAGTCGGCTCGGTGCACGGAGACTCCCCCGCCGCGGGTAACGAAGCCGAAAATGGCATCGCCCGGCACGGGCTGGCAGCACTTGGCGAGCTTTGCCATCACATCGGGGCTGCCTTCCACCAAGATGCCCGTGCCCGATGCCGAGTCTTCGGTGTGTTGGGCGCGGGAGTGCTCAATCTCAGACAGTGGCGTGCGTGAGGCCAGGGTGTCGATGGCATCGTCTTGGTCGCCGAACATGGCAACCAATTGGTTGGCCACGTGTTGAGGAGATACGTGGCCCGCGCCGATGGCGGTATACAGCGAATCGACGTCGGTATAGTGCAGCTGCTCCGCTACCTGCTTCATGGAGCTGGCAGTAAACAGGCGGTGCATAGGCAGGCCGCCGCGCTGGACCTCGGTAGCCAGGGCATCGCGGCCGGCTTCCAAGTGTTCTTCGCGGCGTTCCTTAGCAAACCACTGCCGCACCTTTGTCTTGGCTCGAGCAGACACGAGGAAGTCTTGCCAATCGCGGGACGGACCGGCGTTGGGATCCTTTGAGGTAAAGATTTCCACCTTGTCGCCGGACTTTAGCTTCGATTCGAGCGCGACGAGCTTGCCATTGACCTTGGCACCAATACACCTATGCCCCACCTCAGTATGTACTGCGTAGGCAAAATCCACCGGTGTAGAACCGGCAGGAAGGTTTACCACATCGCCCTTCGGGGTAAAGGCGAAGATTTGCTTGGCGGTCAGGTCGTAGCGCAGCGAGTCGAGGAACTCATTGGGATCGGCGGCTTCCTTCTGCCAGTCCAGAAGTTGGCGCATCCAAGCCATCTGGTCCACTTCTTCTTGGTGGCCGGAGTTCTTGCCCTTGGTTTCCTTGTAACGCCAGTGAGCGGCCACGCCAAATTCGGCGTTGTAGTGCATCTCGTGGGTGCGTACCTGGACCTCCAGCGTGGCACCACCATCGCCTAGCACTGTGGTGTGCAGCGATTGATAGACGCCAAATCGCGGCGAAGAAATATAGTCCTTAAAACGTCCGGGCAGAGCTTGGTAAATCGAGTGAACCACGCCAATTGCGGCATAACAGCTATTGACATCCTCTACTAGGATGCGGATACCCACTAGGTCAAAAATCTCTGCAAAGTCGCGGCCACGTACGATCATCTTTTGGTAGATGGACCAGTAATGCTTTGGCCGGCCCATAACCTCAGCTTCAATGCCGTTTTCCTTCAATGCCGCACTGACTTGGCTAATGATCTCTTTGAGCGCGCGGTCACGCGAGGGGGCGCGGTCTGCCACCATGCGCACAATCTCGTCGTACTTTTTGGGGTACAGGATGGCAAAGGATAAGTCCTCCAACTCCCACTTCACGCTGGCCATGCCTAAGCGGTGGGCTAATGGAGCGATAACCTCGAGGGTTTGGCGCGCCTTTTTGGCCTGCTTTTCGGGCGGGAGGAACCGCATCGTACGCATATTGTGCAGGCGGTCGCTGACCTTAATGACCAAGACTCGGGGGTCGGTGGCCATGGCGACAATCATCTTACGAATGGTCTCCGCCTCTGCGGCCGAGCCCAGTGCCACCTTGTCCAGCTTGGTCACGCCATCGACCAAGCGAGCTACCTCAGGACCGAAATCCCGAGTGAGGTCCTCTAGCGAGTAGTCCGTATCCTCCACGGTATCGTGCAGCAGCGCTGCCACGATGGTGGTGGTGTCCATACCGATCTCTGCCGCGATCGTCGCCACGGCGAGCGGGTGGGTGATATACGGTTCACCGGATTTGCGAAAGACACCCTCATGGAGCCGCTCCGCGGTGTCATAGGCGCGATTGAGCAGATCAGCATCGGCCTTGGGGTGAAACTTGCGGTGGATGGACATCAACGGGTCCAGCACCGGATTTACCTTCACTCGGCCGCCGGTAAGCGAACGAGCTAGGCGAGCCGACATGCTGCGCATTCCGCCGCCGGACTGGCGCTTTACGGGTTTGTCCATGGCCAAATCTACCGCCCTTCACAGTGCCACGGGCCTTGTGGCCTCATGTCCAACTAAATCGTGCGATCTAGCTTAGGCATCCCATCTTAGTCTGTGGCATTCAACACAATGAGCGGTGGGCCGGATAAACGCTCACGCCCATTGAGACCCTTGACTTCCAGCACCACCACATTGCCAGCGACTTCGGCACCTGCGGACTCAAGCAAAAGCTTGGCACCGTGGAGGGTGCCACCGGTGGCTAAGACGTCGTCGACAAGCACCACGCGCTTGCCCTTGATGTCAACGCCGCTGGCTGGAATCTCCAGCGCCGCGGAGCCATACTCCAGCTCATATTCTTCGGTATATACCGGTGGGGGAAGCTTGCCCTTCTTGCGGATGGCCAAGATGCCTAGGCCCATCTTGTAGGCGACGGCCGAGCCGAGGAGGAATCCACGGGCGTCGAGGCCGCCAATCATATCTGCGCCCAATTCCTCGCAGGCGGCCGCCAAGCCGTCCACTACGGTGCGAAATGCCTCTGGGTCCGCCAAGACTGGGGTGAGGTCCTCGAAGAGGATGCCCTCCTCCGGGAAGTCTTGAACGAGGCGAACCTTATCCTTGAGTGCCTGTGCTGCTGATTCGTAGTGCGAACTCATAATCTTCCTTGAGAAATAATTGCGAGAGGTTTTGAACGCCCGATATTCGGGGCCTATTCCTTGTCCGTTGGGGCGGTGCTGTGCCAGCGATCCATATTCCAACCGATGCCCGAGACGCCAGTGTACGGCAGGACGCCTTCCACGTCGCGGCGGACGAGGAAGACGCGCGGCTGCGCGGAGAGAGGAATGGATGGTACATCCTTCCACAGAGCCTCTTCTGTCTTCTTCAGCTCCGCAGAGTTCTTCATGCTCGACTCCACAGTGGAATACTCCGTCTGGGGATCGACTGGGCCGAGGAAGGCATCGACGGTAGGCGCCCAGGTTTCCGGCTCCATTTCCAAGTAGTGCGGGGACATGAACTCCGCAGACGCGTCCTCGATGGTGATACCAGCCGGCTCACAGGATGCACGAAGTTGTTCCACCATGGCGGCATAACGTTTATCCGGTCCCAAGTAGCCCACCTTGATAGTGGTCCCGTTGAGATCGCCGGCCTTGGCTAAATCGGTGCCCTGGTGATCCTTCCCCACCTTGTCTAGACCGCCGGCGACCGGGTTGGTCACGGAAACGGTACGCAGGTAGGCCGGTGGCACTTCCACACCAGAGGCTGCCGAGCTTGCCTGAGCAACCGCCTGCTGATCGACGCAGGCCGCAAAGCTCTCGCGCGCCCACGGCTCCGCGAATACTCCAGCTTCAGATAGCGTGAGCGTATCCGTTAGCTCGCCGACCATTGGAGTGACCTCGTAGGGGGACTCCCCTGCCTCATCCTTCGTGCTGTCCAGCCAGTCAGGATTTTCGCTTGCGGCATCGACTACGCGCAACGCGCCGTTATCTGCGAGCTTCTGTGCATCAGCCTCCGAAGGCCAGACCACAACATGATCTTCCGCTGGGGCGTCTCCGAAGTACTTTTCGTTTGCTTTGAGAATTATCTCCCCTTCGTCGCCTACCTTGTCAATGACATAGGGTCCAAAGGAGACCTGCAGCTCGGGATCTAGTTGATCCTCGGCCACGGAAAAGCCATAGCGCCATTCCTTAGCAACCGGCGCAAGCGCCTGCATGTCTTCTACTGTCAGGGCGGCGTTGAGTTCCTCAATGCTCAACTCGGACTTCTTGGCCAGCGCATGGGCCGGCATGACCGTGCCGGCGCCAAACATGTGGCGCCAGCGCTGCCCCTGATCCTTGTTAAAAGTCAGGGTGAACGTTTTGCTTTGGGGCTCACAGCTAAAATCCGCGATGTCATTCATCAACGGCATATGGGAGGCAAATTCAGCTGGATGAGTACCGGCCACATACGTCAACAAGTAGTCATCACAGGTGACGGGAGCGCCATCAGAAAATACGGCATCCTCCTCCAAAGTGAGCTGAACGCTGCGCTGGTCGCTGCCGGCAACGGGCGGAAGCTCTTCAGTTTCAACCAGATCCGCATTAGGAATTAATTCGCCAGAGGGGCCGGGCACGAAAAGGCCCGGATAAAGCCGCGTAGACAGCAGTCCGGCGGAGGTAGCATCACCAAAAGACGTGCCAGCATTTGTGGTGGCTAAGCGGGAATTTACCTGGTAGCCAAAGTATCCATAGGATTCTGGCTCCTGGGGAGCACTAGACGAGTCCTCTTCGCCGCCCTGCCCGCTACAGGCAGAAACAGCTAGAGCTAGAGCTGAAACGCACGAGGCAATGGCCTTCCTTCCCCAGTGACGTTCACTAGAACTGCTCTTTGATTTAAGCACCGTAATTTGCCCTCACTTCAGCTACCGCTTCGCCAAAATTTTACTACCGCAAGCTACCGGCCCGGGCGCCAGGTTACGCCAGGTTGCCCAGTGGACTCGGACGGATCGTCTTCGATCTCAGCCGGGGTGGACTGTGCGCTCACTGGTGAGACCACGGTGCGACCGGAGGATGCTGCCCCAGATTCTGCCGCGGCATTCTCGTCCTTGCCAGCACGGTAGTCCATGACCCGCTTGTTGTGACGCTTGATCCTCTTGGACATGTTGGCGAAGGTCACGACCAGCGGCGTAGCAAAGAAGATGGAGGAGAAAATGCCCTCGACCACGCCGATGAGCTGGATGAGCGCCAAATCGCGGAGGGTACCGATACCCATGAGCCACACGGCGACCACGAAGAGCGCGATGATAGGCAGCGCAGAAATTACCGAGGTAGAAATCGAGCGCATGACGGTCTGGTTAATAGCCAAGTTTGTCAACTCAGCAAAGGTCTTCTTGCGCTGGCCCTCGAGGCCTTCCGTATTTTCGTTGATCTTGTCAAAGACGATGACCGAGTCATACATGGAGAAGGTCAGGACGGTAAGCAGACCAATAATGACGGCCGGGGAAACTTCGAAGCCAAACAGGGCGTAAATACCGGCGATGATCACGCCGTCTGCAATCAGCGCGATAATTGCGGCAAAAGCCATGGTCTTCTGCAAGCGAATGGCCACGTAGACGGTCGCGGCTACTAGGAAGACCAGCATGGCAATGAGCATGCGCTGGGTAATAGAAGAACCCCAGGATTCGGATACCGTGGACGAGCCAATGGCATCCGGAGTGGCCTTGCCGTTTTCATCCTTCGGCTGGAAGTTGTCATAGATAGCCGCGCGGGCCGCATTCACGTCCTCTTGGCTCAGGCGCTCAGAAACGATTTCCAAGGTCTCAGAATCGCCAGCGCCCACGATGTGAACCTGCTCGGGTTCTACACCGGTGGTGTCTTCGAAGACCTGGCTTACCTCGTCTTCCTTGAGGTCGCCTGCCGGCATCGACAACGTGGTGCCACCTTCGAAGTCAATCGAGAGCGAGAAACCACGAATGAGGATCGCGGCCACTGCTGCCACGATTAGTGCTGCAGTGATGCCGTACCACAGCTTGGTGCGACCGATGAAGTCATAACCGCGCTCGTCCTCGTAGAGGCGGTCCATCCGGGAAATCTTGTGCTTAGTCGAAACAGCCATGCTTATTTCTCCTCATCTTCCGCAGCATCTACGGAACGTGCGGTTCCTGCGGCAGAAACTCCTGCCGTTTCCTTGGTGGCTGGCTCCTTTGCACTCGCGGATTCAGCAGCGTTCGCTTGACGACGTCCCGAGCCAAAGTAGCCGCGTTCACGGCGCTCTTCCACCAGTGCGTAGATACCGCCGAGGCCATTCATCGAAGGTTTAGCGGCAGCCGGACGTCGGCCCACCATCTGCATCAGCGGAGCCATGACCAAGAAGGATACGATCAGGTCGAAGACGGTGGTCAGGCCCATGGTAAAGGCGAAGCCCTTCACCTCACCGATGGCGAGGAAGTAGACCACAACAGAGCCAATCAGGGTCACCGCGTTACCGGTCACAATGGTGGCACGAGCGCGCTCCCACGCCTTTTGCGTAGCGGAGCGGAAGGTGCGTCCCTCGAGGAGCTCGTCCTTGATGCGCTCGTAGTAGACCACGAAGGAGTCAGCGGTTGCGCCCACACCGATGACCAGACCGGCGATGCCGGAAAGGTCCAGCGAGTAACCGATCCAGCGGCCCAGCAGAACCAGGGAGCCATAGGTCAGGAGGCCAGAGGCAATGAGGAAGATAAGGGATACGCCGGCCAGCGCGCGGAAGTAGTACAGCGAGTACGCCATCACGAGTACCAGGCCAACAAGGCCTGCAATGAGGCCGGCCTGCAGAGCGGCCTTACCCAGTGTTGGCGGAATGGACTCTACGGTGCCACCCGGCTCGCCATTTTCACCGGCGAAGGACAACGGCAGTGCGCCATACTTTAGGTTATTTGCCAGGCTCTGTGCCTCCTCCTGGCTAAAGTCACCAGTAATGGAGGTAGCAGAACCAACTGGGGTTGCGCCCTGAATGAACGGTGCGGAAATAACCCCAGAGTCAAGGGTGATGGCTACCTGGTCCTTTAAGTGTTCCTGGGTCAGGTCCGCCCAGGTCTGAGAGCCGTTCGGGCCATCACCGGTCTTGAAGGAGAAGTTGATCTCCATCTGACCGGATTGACCGTTCAGGCCGCCTTCGATCGGAGAATTGGTATCGATCTCGTTACCGGTGAGGCGGGTGCCGTTTTCGTCCTTAATGCCATTGAGAAGCGGTGCGGGCTCCAGAACGTACGGATTGCCGTTGGAGTAGTCACAAGTAACAAATGGCTTGGCAGGATCATCGGCGCCGGCCAGTGGGTCGCTGCTGCCCTGGCAGGTCATCAGCGCGGAGGCTGCTGCCTGGGTGGTCGGGTCCTCGGACTGACGGTCCTTCAGGAGCATCTCCGTGACTTCATCACGGCGCTTAGTCTGCTCAATGGAGTTGCTTGGCTCCTCAAGCGGCTTGGCGCTGACCTTAGGAGCCTTCTGTTTCTTTGGCTCCTCGCCAGTCATCTGTGCTTCTTGCTGAGCGATGGACTGGGTCATCTGTTCCATCTGCTTATTGGCCTCGTCTGCGCTGAGTACGTTGTACTTCACCCAGCGATTGGCCATATCTTCCAGCTCCTTATTGAGCTTTTCCATGTCCGGCATGGAGGGCTTTGCCACCGGACGGAAGAACAGCTGCGAGGTCTGGCCCACGGCCTGTGCCTGGGAGGCGTCTTCACCTGGCACGGTAATGACCAGGGTATTGCCGTTGATGACAACCTCAGAACCAGAAACACCCATGCCGTTAACACGCTGTTCCAAAATATTGCGTGCTTGCTTGAGCTGGTCTTGGGTGGGTTCCTCGCCTTGCGGCGCCAGCGTTACGCGGGTACCGCCCTGCAAGTCGATGCCAAGCTTTGGGGTGCTTTGACGGCTACCAGTTAAAAAGATAAGCGCATAGATAACAACCACAATGAGCACGAAGAGCGCGAGCGCGCGCTTCGGCCATTGGCGATTGCTATTTTTCATAGCGCCACGGGATTTTGCGGACAACGATAATCTCCTGTGCTGCTTATAACAGGGTGTTTAAACATTAAATACGGCCCCGCCATACGGCGCAGGCACGTCAACAACGCACAATCGTACGTCATCAGGCTGAGTTTTCCTTAACGAGGGCCAGATAAGGCCCAAAGTGTGATGGGGTCTACGCTCCGCGAAGTCCCCACCCACCTAGCAAACGTTAAGGAAACTCTTAGGGAATGGCGGACTATTTCTTCTCCTGGCCGTCAAACGGAGGATATTTCTCATCTGACAGGTCATCTGCCGCATCATTCTTTTCTTCCCCAGCAGCGGGACGGGCCAGGTCATTGGCCTCTTGTTCGGTGCGAATCACGGCCATCTTGTCAAAAGTAACCACCACGCCAGGGGCGATTTCTAGATCCACATCCTTGTCGCTGGTGCTGCGCACCACGCCGTGCACGCCGCCCGCCGTAACGATGGCGTCGCCCGGCTGCAGGGAATTCTGGAGGGCCTGCATCTCATTTTGGCGCTGGCGCTGCTTTCGCATGGCCATAAACGAGGGAACGACGAAGAGGATGCCAATAATGATGAGAATGATGATTTCCATAGCACCCTAGTGTGCCAGACGGCGGTGTGCACAGAAACCCCAAGGGGGCATCGCCAAGCAGGCTAGCCCCTGAATTAAAACAGACCGGCTGCACCCTCCGGCGGGGTAAGCCCTAGGTGCCGCCATGCTGCAGCGGTAGCTACGCGGCCGCGTCCAGTGCGCGCAACCATCCCGGCACGCACCAGGTAAGGCTCACACACCTCCTCGACCGTCGAGGGTTCCTCGCCCACTGCAATGGCCAGCGTGCTCACGCCAACCGGTCCACCGCCGTGCCCCTTAATCAAGGCATTGAGCACCGCGCGGTCGAGGCGGTCAAGTCCCATGTCATCTACGTCAAAGACTTCGAGCGCTCCTTGGGCCGCGCTGAGATCAATCAGGCCGGTGCCATTGACCTCGGCATAGTCACGCACGCGGCGCAGCAAACGGTTAGCAATACGCGGGGTTCCGCGCGACCGCGAGCCAATTTCTACCGCCGCATCGTGGTCAATGTCCACGTCCAAGATGTGGGCGGCGCGCTTGATCACCTGGGTGAGATCGGCCGTGTCGTAGTACTCCATCTGCGCGGTGAAACCGAAGCGGTCGCGCAATGGGCCCGTGAGCATGCCGGCACGCGTAGTCGCGCCGACCAAGGTAAAAGGCGGGATCTCTAGCGGAATGGAAGTAGCGCCAGGCCCCTTGCCCACAATGACGTCAATGCGGAAGTCCTCCATTGCCATGTACAGCATTTCTTCTGCTGGCCGGGCAATACGGTGGATCTCATCGATGAACAAGACATCGCCTTCCATCAGGTTGGAAAGCATTGCGGCCAAATCACCGGCGCGCTCCAAAGCGGGCCCGGAAGTCATACGCAGCGAGGTGCCCAGCTCCTGGGAAATAATCATCGCCATAGTGGTCTTGCCCAGGCCCGGCGGACCTGAAAGCAAAACGTGGTCGGGCGTCACCCCACGGTTTTTAGCGCCTTTGAGCACAAGGGAGAGCTGCTCGCGCACCTTGGGTTGGCCGATGAACTCCTCGAGCGACTTTGGACGCAAGGAGCGTTCAATATCATGCTCCTCGGAGTGTGCGGTGGCATCCACATCGCTATTGCGTTGGGTGGCGTGCGCCGCGTCGACGCCCTCAGGGAGATTGAACTCGGTGCGCTCAATATCGGACATGATTTTTCAGCCTTCCTGCTGGTTATTTCTTCTTGCCCAGCTGCGCCAGCGCTGCGCGCAAGAGAGAGGACGTATCGGCATCGGGGTTGTCCGCGTAAGCGGATTCCACTACGGGACGCGCTCCCTTATCGGTAAACCCAAGGCCAATGAGTGCCTCAGTCACGCTTTCTACCACGGCACCACCGGCCGGCGCGACGGCAGTATCAACGGAGCCTGCGGCGGCGGGCTCGCTTGGCGCAAAGGCCGCTACCTTATCTTTCAGCTCCAGCGCCAAGCGTTGGGCCATACGCTTGCCGACGCCCGGAATAGACTGCAGCGCCTTCACATCTTCCGCGCCAATTGCCGCAGCAAGCTCCCCTGCCCCCATTACCGACAGCGCCGCCAAGGCAAGTTTAGGCCCTAGGCCGGACACGGATTGCAGCACGTGGAACATCTCGCGGTCTTCATCAGCGCTAAAGCCATAGAGAGTCAAAGAATCTTCTTTGACCACTAAGTTAGTCAGAACCGTAGCCTGTTCCCCGCGACGCAAGGTGCCCAGAGTTTTTGGGGTAGCTGAAAATTTGTACCCCACACCTGCACAGTCGATAACCCCATGGTCGAGCCCAATATGGATTACCTCTCCACGCAGTGCAGCAATCATTGGCTTCCTATCCTTCCACTCTCAGTAAAATTCCCTAGCGCTTCTTGCCCTGGCCGCGCACGCCGCTGGTCTTAGCACCAAGCCCGAGACCGGTATGGTCCATCCGCACAATGGCCGGGGCACGCCAACAGTGGCACACTGCCAACGCAAGAGCGTCGGCGGCGTCGGCAGGCTTGGGTGGTTCAGTCAACCCCAGAATACGGGTAATCATGGTGGTCATCTGCTTCTTATCTGCACGTCCGTTACCAGAGATGGCCTTTTTCACCTCGGACGGGGTGTACATGTACACCGGAATATCGCGTTCGGCGGCAGCTAGCACCAGCACGCCTACGACGTGGGCCGTTTGCATGACCGTGGACACCTGACCGCGTTCGAAGACCCGCTCGATCGCAACCACATCTGGCGAATAGTCATCCATCCACTCTTTCGCCGCCACCGAAAGGCGCAGGAGGCGCTCCGTCAAGTCCTTATCGCTAGGGGTGCGCACCACGCCGACAGAAACGGGAAGGATTGCTCGGCCACGACCAGCCTGAACCACGGAAAGTCCGCAGCGCGTCAAGCCTGGGTCAATCCCCATCACGCGCATTCCTTCTAGGTTCATCTCTCCCCCATTGTCATGTCAGCGCCTTATCGCACCGCCTACTGCCCCCATTATGGACTACACACAGGTGTTCTACAAACGTAGTAGTCCACCCCACCATAGCGAAGCGCCGGCAGCGCCTCCGGCGAGCAATTCTCGCGGAGCGCTCCCGGCGCTACATAGCCGCCGCTATTGCGGCGAAGACGTGATTAACCCTCGTTCAACTCGGCTAGTACCTCATCGGACAGGTCCATGTTGGTGTAGACGTTTTGCACGTCATCGGAGTCTTCCAAAGCATCAATGAGGCGGAAAATCTTCTTGGCATCGTTGGCATCAAGGGGCACCTCAACAGAAGCGCGGAAGTCATTATCAGAGTCATCGACCTCAATATCGGCTTCCTTGAGCGCGTCCTTAACGGCCTGCACATCCGTCGGGGCGCAGACGATCTCAAACTTCTCGCCTTGGTCCTTTACCTCTTCCGCGCCAGCTTCTAGCACGGCCATCAAAACATCGTCTTCCGTCAGCTCGCCCTTTTCTATTAGGACGTAGCCGGTACGGGTGAACATATAGGCCACGGAGCCGGATTCGCCCAAGTTGCCGCCGTTTTTAGACATAGCGGTACGCACATCGGTCGCCGCACGGTTTCGGTTATCCGTAAGGCACTCAATGAGCATGGCCACACCGTTGGGGCCATAGCCTTCATACATGATGGTTTCCCAGTCGGCGCCACCGGCTTCCTCACCGGATCCACGCTTGCGAGCACGCTCAATATTGTCGTTGGGGACGGAGGCCTTCTTGGCCTTCTTGATCATGTCATCAAGGGTAGGGTTAGCCGCTGGGTCACCACCGCCGGTACGGGCCGCCACTTCGATATTCTTGATTAGCTTGGCAAATTCCTTGCCACGCTTTGCATCGTTGGCAGCCTTCTTATGCTTGGTAGTTGCCCATTTCGAGTGGCCTGACATGTAGTCCCTTTCTAATCGGGTGCTGAAACTGGTGGCAATTATACGTGTGCTGCACGAATGCGTGAAAGCGACCCCCTTATAAGCGGGACGTTCTTATACGTTGTGCCAATTGCCATGGGCAGAGCCGCTGCCCAAATTTTCATCTAAGTAACGCGTAAGCCCCTCTTGGTTCACCAACGCCACCAATTCACCCTGCTCGGTAAAAATCTTGCCACGCGCAACCGCCGTAGCATTCGACGCCGAGGGTGATACCTGCTCGTATAGCAACCACTCATCCACGCGGAAGGGGCGCAGAAACCATATCGCATGGTCAAGGCTAGCCAATTGCACCTTTTCTCCCTGATGCGGAATAAGGGCCGAGCGAATCAGCGTCATATCAGACATATAGGTCAGCGCGGCACGGTGAAAGGCTGAATCCGCTGGGAGATGGCCTGTGTTGCGGAACCAGATATGCCGATAGCCTGCGCCGGTGCGCTCTGCGGCCACCGGATCGCGGCCTTCTTCTGGCACGAGGCGAATATCCCACTCCTCCCACTCTTTGAGGATGATCCTGGTGGAGTACGGGGCCCCACCGCCCATCCGAGCTACCTCATCGGGCCCTGGCACCTTCGGCGCGGCGTCCTGATGCTGCGGGCCATAGTCGCCGTCGCGGTGAAAACTAGCCATGAGAGTAAAAAGGAGCACGTCACCCTGGTAGACACGTACCTGCCGGTTGGCAAAAGATCTCCCCTCCCGAATGCGTTCGACCCGGATTTCAATTGGCCGGATCACATCGCCAGGGCCTACAAAGTAGCCATGCAGGGAGTGGATTTCTTTGCCAGACACAGTGCGCTGGGCTGCGGCCACTGCTTGCGCAGCAATCTGCCCGCCGAAGGTACGCTCAATCCGCGACTCCACAGCAGGGCCTCTAAACACATCGGCCAAATTCGTTTCCTCGACGGCCAGAATCTCGCGAATGGATGCCATCTGCACACTCCCTATGTCCTACGTCACGTCTCCCAGCGTTTGCCGTCCACACTACTCACTAAACGAGCCGTCAGTTTCCTTTTCAAATCCGTCCCCCACTTCTGGGCGCAAAAGTGGAGGAATTTTCTAGAAGAAACTATGTCCGCTACCGAAGCTGGCGCGCATTGAATAAAGTCTTTCTAGTGAAACGCATCGCTTCTGTTCCAGCAGTATGGATTGGGTGGGTCATCGCCCGCCTGGTCCTTATTTACCTACTCAAGATTAACCACAATCCCAGGGGCGATGTCGCATATTATTTTGCTGGACGCTTTGGCGATGACCCGACAAAGATGACCGAATACCCTCACGCGGGCACGTGGCCCACGGTGCTTTTGGGGTGGCTCACCGGTGAGAATATCACCGCATTCTATATCGGCTTCACCATCATGACCCTGCTAGTGGACGCCGCCTTTTTAGCCCTCCTCCTGCGTCACCACGCGACTCAACCGCGCAGTTTCCAGGCCGCCTGGTTCTGGGTCCTCTTTGGCACCGCAGCTGGCCACACCTTTGTGTGGCGTCTCGATATATTCCCCGCCCTAGCCGTGGCCGGGGCAGCTGCCCTTCTAGCTACCCGCCCGCTCATCGCCTCGGCGGTACTGGGTTTTGCCACCACAATGAAGCTATGGCCAGGAGTCCTCGCTGCCGGCTTGGTGGGCCGCTTCAACAGATCCGCAACCTGGCAGCGCCTACTCGCGTTTTTCTGCACTATCGTCGCAGTCTGCACCGTCACGATTGCCGCCTCTGGCACCGAGCGCCTGCTTTCACCGCTGAACTATCAAGGCGTGCGCGGTCTCCAGTTGGAGTCCATCCCGGCGACGTTCCTGCTGCTGCAGGCACATCGCACTCCAGGGCGCTGGCACCTGGGCTACGCCCCGTCCAAGAGCTTTGAGATTTCCGGACCCGGCGTAGATACCGCAATGATGTGGAGCACTATTGCCACCATTGCCATGCTCGTCTTCGCAGTGAGCTGGGCGCTGTACCGGCTGTGCGCCGGCGGATGGACCACCCGCACAACCATGGCGTTTTTTACCGTTATGGTCCTGCTTCTTATCGCGACGAATAAGGTTTTCTCCCCGCAATACATCGTCTGGCTTGGCCCCCTGCTTGCCGTGGTGATCCGCCAGCGCCTGCCGCAAGGATTCGCTCCCTTGCGGATATTCCAAGCCGTGTTAGCGTCCTGCACCATTATCGCCGCCGTGCTGGGCACCTTGGTCTACCCATTCAACTATGACTACATCTGGAACCACGTGGGCGAGAACATGTTCGCCGTCTACCTATTGGTAGCCCGCAATATCCTCATCGTTGTCATGGCCATCATCGGACTTGTCTGGTTTGCAGTCGAGGTGGCTCTGGCTTCGAAGATCGAGCGGGCGCAGATGCAGCAGCAAGCGCCTAACGGCCCGGAGGAAGACCCCGCCGCTAGCACCGAGGCGAAGCCGGTATTCCGCCGCCGACGCGGCCGGCACGCACTTGCGTCCTAAATCTTGAGGTAGAACTGCTGGCTACTCTGCCAGCATATAATCAAAATATTCCGGCAGTTTTGCGGTGCCGCCCAGATGAAAGAGGCGTACCGCAGGTCGCAGGCGCAGCGCGCGAGTGTCGCTGACCGCCTCGTTGTAGAAGCGGTGGGCAAGTTGGATGCGGCCCTCGGCGTCGGCAAGCGCGGCCGGGCGACGGTCCGCGGGAAACTCCCTCACTATGGCGGCAGATAGTTCCCGCTCGGCCATCGTGCGCGGTTCGAAGTGTCCTTGATAGAGCTCGGTAGATTCCGCCCGCTGAGCTAGCGCCGCGAGCTCTGGTGCAACGGCCGCTGTCACCGCTGCCCTGCGGTCGAGTGCCGCCTGTAGCTGGGCCAGCGAGGCATCAGTGCGGATGTGCAGCGAGTTAAGCCGCTGGGCGGTAAAAAGCGCCCACAACCCTACGATGATAAGTAGGAAGAGGACTAGGGCAATTTCAATGGCCATCAACGCTTTACCCTCACCTTGGTACCGTCTTGGACAGTCTCGTAGACCTGCATCACGGCCGCCGCTACATGGTCCCAATCATAGGTGCTGGCGCGTTGGACGCCATTGCGCACCAACTGGGCCCGATACTCGGCGTCATCAAGCACCTCGTTGAGGACGCGGGCCAGATCCTCGCTATCTTCATTGCGGAACAGCGCGCCGGCAACCTCGTCGGAATCGGCATTGCACACCGCACGGAAAGCCTCGAGGTCAGAAGCAACAACAGCCGCGCCGGCCGCCATAGCCTCCACCAGCACGATGCCGAAGCTTTCGCCACCGGTATTTGGGGCCACGTAGACATCGGCACGGCCCAGGATTTCTGCCTTTTCGGCGTCGCTGACCCGGCCGACAAAATCCACGCCCTCGACCTCGCGGGCGCGACCACCGCCCATGATGGTCACGCGGATATCGTGGTGTACTTGGCGCAGCGCGCTCAGCAGGATATCGAGGCCCTTGCGCGGTTCATCCAACCGTCCCAAGAAGACAACTTCCAAGGGATCGCCGGGGGCTTTGGCCGGGCTGCGGCGCCGAGCCTGCGCGTAGACCGATGTATCCACGCCGTTGGGAATGAGCACCGGGTCGCCGCCCAATTGCTCCACCTGCCACCGCCGCGCCATATCGGATACCGCGATGCCACCCCGGATCTTTTCCAAGAAGGGAACGAGGAAAGGTTTGGCCAAGGTCAACACCAGGGAGCTAGACGCGGAAGCGTGATACGTCGCCACCAGTGGGCCTTGGGCCACGGCCAGCGCGGTCATGGAAAAGCTCGGGGAGTTAGGCTCATGGATGTGCAAGACATCGAAGTCGCCCTCCTTGATGAATTGCTTTACCTTGCGTGTTACGTGCGGTCCCACGGACAGGCGCGCCACCGAACCGTTATACGCGATGGGGAAAGCCGGCCCTCCCTTGACTACGAAATCCGGCAGCTGGGTGGATTCCGCAGCGGGGCCAATGACCTGCACATGGTGCCCTTGCTCAATGAAAACTGTGGCTAGATCAAGGATATGGGCTTGAACTCCACCTGGTTCATCGAAGGAGTAGGGGCATACGATTCCTATGCGCACTAGCTCTCCCCTTCCTGCGATGGCCCGGTGTGGCGGGCATTGCGGGCATCTTTGGCCGCCCGCGCTTGCCGACGCCGCTCAATGTCCACATTCCACTGCGGCTGCAGCATATGCCAATCCTCCGGGTGGCGGCGGATACTGGCGGCGAAACCATCGGCCATACGCTGAGTTGTCTCCTGCAGGTCCGTTACCTCGAGCTCAGGAGACACAGAGAGCCCCCAGCCCTCGCCTGCAAACCACGAGTGCACCACGTGCAGGGCGGCGCCAGTCTCTAGGGCAAGCTGTGCGGGACCGGCGGCCATATTGGCCTTTTCCCCCATGAAATCCACGGTAACGCCACTTCGGGTCAGATCGCGCTCAGCCAGCAGGCATACCACGCCACCGGCTTCCAGCACCTCTTTGAGGCGGGCAAAAGGCGAGGCTTCGCCGCCGGTGAGGGGAAGAACCTCAAAGCCAAGGGTTTCGCGGTAGTCCACAAAGGCGTCGAAAAGCACTGCGGGCTTAAGGCGCTCCGCAACGGTGGTGAACTGCCCATAATGGCCAACGAGGAAGACACCCGCCATATCCCAATTCCCGGAATGCGGCAACGCCAAAATGGTGCCGCGCCCGGATTGAGCCGAAGCATCAAAATTCTCAAGGCCTTCCAAGCCGCTGAGCAAGCGCTCATGCAGCCCGGCATCGCCGTGGATGGCTGGCAGGCGGAACGCCTCCATCCAGTAGCGCATATAGGAGCGCACGGAATCGCGCACCAACGCTCGGGTAACGTTTTCCGGGCCCACCACTCGCGCTAGGTTGCGGCGCAAGCCTTCCATTCCGCGACCGTTGCCGCTTGCGTAGTCCGCACCCCAGCGAAAAAGCGTGCGCGCTATGGGCTCGGGCAGCCGGCGCACCACCTTCCACCCCGCGAGGTAACCCGCCGCGGAGAGGTCTTCTTTGTCCCACATGGTGTTACAACCTCCTGGTTTTAGGTGGTGCAGTATGAGCTACTGCTGCTCCTGGCGGGCGGCGATAACCATACGTTGGCACACGGTAAAGACGGAGCCCACGGCCAAGATCCACAGCGCTACCTCAATGGCATGCGGTACGCCGAGGCCCTCGAGGCCAATGCCGCCCAGGGCCAAAATAAGCCGCTCGGGACGCTCGATAAGGCCGCCGACCATCTTGAATCCGGACGCTTCTCCCCTAGCCTTGATATAGGAAATGACCTGGGAACATACCAAGGTGACAAAGCAAGCGATGACCGTAATGCGGGAAGAATCCGCGGAATAAATCAGCCACCACGCAATAGCACTAAACAATGCACCGTCGGTGATGCGATCGCAGGAAGCATCCAAGGTCGCGCCAAAGGCGGTGGCTTTGCCAGTCAGACGCGCCATGGTGCCGTCGAGCATGTCAAAGGCGGCAAAGAGGCCGGATAATACGGCAGCGGAAAACAGGTGACCGGTAGGAATGAGGATCACCGAAATAGCAATGGTGACAATGGTTCCCACAATAGTGACCACATTCGGGGTCAGGCCCAGCTTTAAAAAGGCCTTCGCTATAGGTTCCACCACCACGGCGGCGGGCTTTCGCCCATGCACGCTAAGCACGCGAATCCTCCTCTTCCATCTCGCGCCAACCTTCTGCCAGCACGCGGCGTGTATCCTGCAGAAGCTGCGGTAATACCTTAGTCCCATCGAGGACAGTCATAAAGTTACTATCCCCAGGCCACCTTGGCACCACATGCAGGTGCAGGTGATCTCCCACGGAGCCTCCTGAAGCGCGACCCAAGTTCAAACCTACGTTAATGGCCTCTGGGTGAGAGACGCGTTTGAGTACCCGGATAGCCTTTTGCGCAAACTCCATCAGCTCTTGAGATTCCTCTTGTGTGAGGTTCTCAAGCTGAGATTCTTTACGGTACGGCACCACCATGAGGTGGCCGGCGTTGTACGGAAAGAGGTTTAGCAATGCATAAACGCTCTTGCCGCGGGCGATGATGAGCCCGTCTTCGTCGCTACCCTGCGGGGCGGCAACGAAGGGGTCCTCAGAGCGCTTGGCTATATAAGCCATGCGATAAGGTGCCCACAGCCGTTCTAAGCGGTCTGGGTCGCCGGCCCCCGTGTCAACGAAGGTCCCCGCCGCCGCTCCATTGTCGAAAGCGGCGGAGCTTTCGGTCTCGCGCGTCTTTTTAGCGTCGGGCACTGATGAGCTCTTCAGTCGGCTGCTCGTTATTGCGTTCTGCGACCCACGCAGTGATGAGCTCCACAGCCTCATTCACCGGCACACCATTGACCTGGGTGCCATCTAGGAAGCGGAAGGACACGGCGCCGGCTTCTACATCGCGGGCACCGGCGACCAACATGAATGGAACCTTACCGGTGGTGTGATTGCGAATCTTCTTCTGCATGCGGTCATCAGAGGTATCTACATCGGCGCGGATTCCCTTCTGGCGCAGCAGTGCGGCAACTTCTTCAAGGTGCGGGGAGAATTCATCGGCCACCGGGATGCCCACCACCTGGTGCGGCGCCAGCCATGCTGGGAAGGCGCCGGCGTAGTGCTCCAACAGCACGCCAAAGAAACGCTCAATGGAGCCGAAGAGCGCACGGTGAATCATGATCGGGCGCTTCTTCGTGCCGTCCGAAGCGGTGTATTCCAGCTCGAAGCGCTCCGGCAGGTTGAAGTCCAACTGCACGGTAGACATCTGCCAGGTACGGCCGATGGCGTCGCGCGCCTGCACAGAAATCTTCGGGCCGTAGAAGGCTGCACCTGCGGGATCCGGAACCAGCTCCAAGCCGGACTTTTCTGCGACCGACTGCAGGATAGACGTAGAGCGCTCCCAGATCTCATCGGAACCGACGAACTTATTCGGGTCCTTGGTAGAAAGCTCCAGGTAGAAGTCAGACAGGCCGTAGTCCTTCAGCAAGGAAATGATGAAGTCGAGGACCTTGGTTAGCTCTTCTTCCAGCTGCTCTTCGGTGCAGTAGATGTGGGCATCGTCCTGGGTAAAGCCGCGGGCACGGGTCAGGCCGTGGACCACGCCAGACTTTTCGTAGCGGTAGACGGTACCGAACTCAAATAGACGAAGCGGGAGCTCGCGGTAGGAACGGCCACGGGATGCAAAAATCAGGTTGTGCATCGGGCAGTTCATGGGCTTGGCGTAGTAGTCCTGCGGCTCCTTGACGGTATTGCCCTCTTCGTCATACTCGCCATCGAGCTGCATTGGCGGGAACATGCCATCGGCGTAGAAGTCCAGGTGGCCAGACTTCTTGAAAAGATCGCCCTTAGTGATATGCGGGGTGTTGACAAAGGAATAGCCGGCCTGGACGTGGCGGTTGCGAGAGTGGTTTTCCATCTCCATGCGCACGGTGGCGCCATTCGGGTGGAATACCGGGAAACCGGACCCAATCTCATCTGGGAAGGAGAAGAGGTCTAGTTCTTGGCCCAAGCGGCGATGGTCGCGCTTTTCAGCCTCTTCCACCATGGTCTGGTAGGCCTCCAGGGCCTCCTTGGACTCAAAAGCGGTGCCGTAAATGCGCTGCAGGCCAGCCTTAGACTGGTCTCCGCGCCAGTATGCGGCAGAAGAGCGGGTTAGCGTGAAGGCCGGGATGTACTTGGTGGTTGGAACGTGCGGTCCGCGGCAGAGGTCGAACCACTCTACTTCCCCGGTGCGCGGGTTGATGTTGTCATAGTGGGTGAGATCGCCGGAACCGACTTCTGCGGCCTCGTCGGAGTCAGGGTCAACGTTGCCCTTGTCTTGGACCAGCTCGAGCTTGAAGGGCTCCTCGGCGAGGGCCTTTTCCGCTTCCTCCGCGGATTCATAGACGTGGCGCTCGAAACGCTGGCCGCCCTTGATGATCTTCTTCATGCGCTTTTCAATCGCCTTGAGATCTTCCGGCGTGAAAGGCTCGGCGGTCTGGAAATCGAAGTAGAAGCCATTCTCAATGGCCGGGCCGATGCCCAGCTTGGTGCCGGGGAATTCGACCTGCACGGCCTGGGCCATAACGTGGCCGCAGGAGTGGCGGATGACGGCGCGGCCGTCTTCCTCGCTGGCGGCAACCGGGGTAAAGGTGGACTCCGTGTCTGGGGTGTGCGACAAATCAAAGAGAGTGCCGTCCTCACCGCGAACGACTACGACAGCCTCAGGGCCCTTATTGGGAAGGTTGAGCTCTCGCATTGCTGCGCCCACGGCCTGGCCGGCGGGCACGGTGAAGGAATCGTAATTGACCGGTACTGCGGGGATGAGTTCCGCCATAATCGCGCTCCTTTATGCGCTCGTGCGTCGGCGGCATACCTGGCCGCGTCCGCTATTTAAATTTACGGATAGCTATTCTACAACCCTGCATGCTCGCAGAGCGATTTTGCCCACCAAGACTCGCGCCCATCGGCATCGCGTGTGCCCGGCGGGCAGAAATACATAGCCGAACCAATATGAGTCAACCACTCGTTCATCAGGTCCGATTTATCCAATCGGGCCTGAATAGGCTCGAATTGCGTGGTGGGATCTTGCTGATAACAGATAAATACCTGCCCAATATTGGATAGCTGGCCATCCTTGCCATCGGGAGCCAGCTCATAGTTATACGGGCGGCGTAGGATGCGCTGCTCGGGATGGTCAGCCGGCGGGGCGGCAACGGCCATGTGCGAGTTTTTATCGATGACCGGCAGACCATAGTCATCCACCGCGTTGAAGTCCGCGGAGTCGAACTCATCCTCGCCGGTAAGCGGGGCGCCACTATCTAGCTTGCGGCCTATCGCATTCTCGCGGGAGGAGCGATCCAGCTTCTCCCAGGTATCCACGTTCATCCGGATGCGGCGCACCACCATCGCCGTTCCCCCATTGGCCCACTGCGGGCCCTTATCGATCCACACCTGGGCTGCGAAGTCCTCCTCGCTGCGCGGGTTAACAGTGCCGTCCTTTTGTCCGAACATATTGCGCGCGGTGGCGCCCTTTTCCTGGCTGCCATAGGCGTTAATAAAGCCCTGCTGCAACCACTTCACGCTGGCATAGTGCTCACCTGCGCGCACCATGTGCCGCAGAGCGTAGGTATTCATCAGTGGGTCATCGCAGCAAATCTGCAAGACGATATCGCTTTGCCCCCACTTATTTTCCAGCTCATCGCGCTCAAAAGAACGTACATCTCCCAACCAACGAGGCTTGTCCACTCCGAGCAGGTTAAAAACCTTCTCGCCTAGGCCGCAGGTGATAGTTAGGTTGGCGGGTTGCTGCACCATTTCCGGCTCTAGCGTGCCCAGCGGCGCCTCCCCCGTACACAGCGCGCGGGCGTCCTCGGTCCACAGCTTCATGAGGTTGGCGAACCCCCGCTTGTCGACGCCCCTTTTTAGGTCAAACCCCACCAGATTAAGGTGGGCCTGCACTGCGGTAGCAATGCCCGCCTGATGCTCGCCGTCAAAAGCTACGAGGGCGTCGGCAAGCGCAGGCCTATCCTGCGCCTGAGCATCCGGGGAAGACCCCTGGTTATTGCAGCCTGCCAACGCGAAGGCGCTAGTCGATACCGCAGCGCCGGTGAGAAATCCCCTTCTGCTGAACCCAGACATGTTTAGTGGTCGTGGCCTTCCTTATTGTGGGACATATTTCCGTGCTCCATGTGGGACATATCGTGTCCCTTCATATCGCCGTAGTCCTCATCGCCCGCGGGCATGCTGCGTGTTTGAATCTCGCCCAGATCGAGCTCTTCGCCGCCTTCTAGCTCCACTTTGAGGTCAAGGGATTCGCCGGGAGCGATGTGGTTTTCCATTTCCATGAGCATGAAGTGGTCACCGCCTGGGGAAAGTTCGTGGGACTCTCCGGCCTTAACCACCAACGGGCTCGACATTTCTTGCATCTTGCCGTCGACAGTCTCATGCATCTGATTCACCTTGGCGTTTAGGTTCGTGGAAAATCCGGTGATGGTGATGTCCTTATCGGAGTGATTCACCAAGGTGCCAAAAATGGCAGTCATGTCTTTATCCTCGTTGGCGCGCACGACGGCATCTTCGAAGGTTAGGTCCTCGGCTGCGGCGGAGGAGGACTTCTCCGCCGCGCTGGTGGTGGCATCCGCCTTCGACTCGGTGGAGTCATTTTGGTTCTGTGGGGAGCACCCGGCCAGGGCGAGACTGGCTACAGTCAGACCCGCAACGGCGAGATTCACGATCTTGGACATTATTTTTCACCTTCCGAGTCAATGCGACGAGACTTGCCAATAAATAGGGCGACTACTGCGGCAATTGCCAAAACGCCGCCCACACCCAGGATGATTTTCAGCGCGGTCGGTAGGCCCTCATCGCCATCCTGGGACGCCGAATCAGCTTCAGCCGCCTCGGTGCTCTCGGTGGAGTCACCCTTGACGGAAAATTCCACTCCCCCGCGGGTAGCGTGTCCGTCCGAAGACGTGATCTGGAAACCCACCTGGTAATTACCCGGCCCAGGGTGGACATCCGCAGGGGTTTCAATGGTGAGATCCCGCTCATGGAGCTTTGGTTCCTGGCTAAAGAGTTTCTCACCAGTATCCGCGTTGGTCACGGCAAAGGTATTGAAGTCTTCTTTGGGAATACCAGAAAACTCGAGGGTGATTTCCTTCGGAAACTCGTCGAGTTGGTCGCCGTCTTTGACCGAACCGCCAATAACGGAATCGTGCGCGAAGGCGGCCGGCATCGACCCGCCCAAAACCAGTGCTGCAGTGCCGACCGCTGCCGCCGTGCGGCGCAGCCAAGGTACGCGGTAGCCCATAAATAGCTCCTTTTGTGTTGAAAATGCACAAGTTGAATTGTCAGACATACTAGCCGCGCGGTTTGCCGGAGCGGCAATCGCGATAAGCAGCGCGTCGAGTCATATGTCGGGCTGTAGTGCGCACAAGTTCCCCGCCTTGAATAAAAAGAGGCATTTATCACTATTTAAGGAATGCCAACTCAATGATTAGAGCTGGCTCCCTCAGCATTCCCCAGCACGCCTGCTTTCAAATGCAGGACCAGTCAGCATCAAGGCAGTGACTATCGAAACCGTACCTGCAACGATGAGAGCGCAGGGCCAAATCGCGTTACCGGAATTGCCACCGATATCCGCCTCCGATAGCCCCACAGCAAATAGTGCGCTTCCTACCAAGAGTGACAGGCAGCCTGAGGCACCCACCAGTAGCGGAACTAAAACATTGCGTGACATCGCTACCCCTTCCACTGTGGCTACTGCAACTAACAGCTGGTCACCCTGCGATCCTAGCTAGACATGCGAAAAGCCACCCTATTTCTAGGGCGGCTCACCTGAGCGGATGACGAGACTCGAACTCGCGACCCTCACCTTGGCAAGGTGATGCGCTA
>ERZ1031149.66-NODE-66-length-26705-cov-22.588780_pt1 | contig 26705 bp, 28 predicted proteins | sample MGYA00518223_ERZ1031149 | MGnify/ENA primary metagenome ERZ1031149 (study PRJEB33718, sample SAMN03159768) | human skin metagenome | collected 2014-05-20 | study: EMG produced TPA metagenomics assembly of the PRJNA266117 data set (Human skin bacterial metagenome...
GAAAACGCAAAGAAGGCAAAAGACACAACGCCGCAGTCGTCGCACTCGCACGCCGGCGCCTCAACGTTCTCTTCGCCATGATGCGAAACGGCGAGCTCTACCGAGACATCTCCACAGTCCAGGAGGCCGCAGCAGCCTAGAACCAACAGACCCTCACCTCAAGCCGATTGCACAGCAAGCCCAATCGGCTCCTCACCGTGCCCGAAAACAACATCCACAAGGAAAAGCAGAAACCCTTCACACCCCCCAACAAACTCACCCACGGAATTGACAAACTATATAGGAACACCTCCCTGGGCGACGGTGCGGGCGCGGAGAGCGCCGCTGTTGCCGATGCCGCGCCCAACACCGCGACGGTAGTAGAGTACCCGCTGCCGGTGCAGGAGTTTGCGGTGACCCGCTACGATTTGCCCGTCGGCACCACGGTTTCCACGCAGCTTCCCGGACCGGCCATCGTCCTGGCTACTTCTGGTGTGGTCACGGTAAACGACCTGGAGCTAGCCCCGGGCGAGGCCGCCTGGTTGCCGGTAACCGGCGGCGACACTACCCGCCTTAGCGCGGCCGCGGGTAAAGATTCGCAGCTCTTTATCGCGGCGGCGCGCCCTGCGCGGCAAGTAGCGCTACCGCGCCGCTGGGGACGCCGCCGCGCGACAAGTAGCACTGTCGCGCTAACCGGCGCTATTTACGACATGGTGGGGCGGCGGAACGCAGCTGCGGCGGCTAGCAGCACTACGGTGAGTGCTACCATCCAGGCCACGAAAGCCCAGACTGCGGTGCCGGGCTGGCCGGTGGCAAGGATTTCGGCGCTTGGCGTGCCGTCGATGGCGGCGCCGGCGCGGGCGGCGAAGGTAAGCGGATTCCACCGGGCGATGGGTTGAACCACACCAGCGAATTGCTCCACGGGCACGAGGCCGCCGTTAAGTGCCATGGCCGCCATGATGATGGGGGCCGGGCCAATGGCGGCCTCCGGGGTGGCGCACATCGCGCCCACCATGGCCGATAGCGAGGCGGCCACCACCGCGCCGAAGATGATGACTAACAGCACCCAGCCAAACCCGGCCAGCGTGTGAATACGCAGGCCAGAAGCCACGGAAGCCAGCAGCACCGCGCAGCCGGAGATAAGGCTGCGTAAGGAATCGAAACACCAGCGGCCGAAGATCTCCGGGCTGGTGCCGTAGCGCGTGGTCGCGATGCGGGTGGTGATACCGCGTTGGCGTTCCTTAATTATCTGCGCGGCGGCGGAGGTGCCATTCATCAGTTCGCTGGAAAGGATGAGCGCGATGGTAAGCGGTAACGCGTCGAGCGTGGCAGAGCCTTGCGAGGCCGCCATGAGGTCGCCAAACAGCCACCGCATGACCAGGAACATCAAAACGGGACCAGCCACGGTATTGGTAATTACCGCGCTATCGCGGCGGGCGGCGCGCAGGTGCCTTCCAAAATGCGTGGCGACAGTGGACAGCCAGGTGGTGTCGTGCGACACGGTGGCGGTGGTGTGGTTAGTCATGTTTCCTCCCCTGGAAAGCGGTGATAAAGCCCCATACGCCAACGACGGTCATGGCGATGAGCCAGCACAGTGCTTCGACTCCGCGCGCCCCCAGGGCAGCGCCACCTAGTAGGTTGCGGGCGGTGTCCAAGATGGGAGATAGCGGTACGTGCCGGATGATGGGGCCAATGCCGCCGGGCAGCGCATCCGCAGGCACGAATGCGGTGGAGAACATCACCATGACCAGCACGAGGTTTTGGAAGAGCAAGGACGCCGAGGTGGGCTTGGGGGCCAACAGGCAGGAGCCATCGATAAACGCGGAGAGGATGATGGTGAGGGCGGCGAAAAGGGCGATGGTAAGGATAATACGACCCGGTCCGGCAGCGTAGCGGGCACCGAGCAGGATCGTGGTGAGGACGACGATGCTGCACGACCACGCGGCGCGGGTGAGATCTGCCAGCAGCCGGCCGACGACCGTGGCCCAGGCGGGCGTCCCGGTGGCGCGGATGCGGTCGTGGATGCCGTTTTCGGCGTCACGCGTAATCGCCAAGGAGGAGCCCCCGGCGGCGAACACAATCGCCTGAATAACGCCGGCGGGCAGGAGGAAGGCGGCGTAATCGATGCCGAGTTCCGTCGAAGCCTTGGCGAAGGTGGCGTAAAAGATGACCATGAACAGGCTGGGTATTGCCACGGCGGAAACCATTACGGCCTTGTTGCGGACGGTGCGCAGGACATTGCGGTGCCACGAGGCAGCGACTGCTCCGAGCGCGTTCACTGGGAGCCTCCACCGGTGTGGGGAGCCTGCTGCGCGATGTCGCCGGACCCGGCGATAGCGAAGTAGACATCGTCCAAGGAGGGCGGAACCAAGGAGACGTCCGCGACCGAGGTGTCGTCGCCATCCCACAAGGCCAGCGCCCGGACTAGGGTGCGGTGGCCATCGGGCGCATCGACGCGCAATACGGTGTCCTCTTGGCGGCAGTCGATGCGGTGTTCTTGCAAGGTGTGGGTGAGGCGTGCGGCATCGTCCGGGCTAGACATCGTGATGAGGCACACCGTGGTGCCATAGCGGTCCTTGAGCTCGGCGGGGGTGCCTTCGTCGAGCACCTTGCCTCCGGCGAGCACGGCGACGCGGTCTGCGAGCTGGTCAGCTTCTTCCAGGTATTGGGTAGTAAGCAGGATCGAGGTGCCGTCGGCCGCCAGCCCGCGGACGGTATCCCACACGGAGCTGCGCGCGGCGGGGTCGAGGCCCGTGGTCGGCTCGTCGAGGAACAGCAGCGCGGGCGGGACAGTGAGGGAGGCGGCGATATCTAACCGCCGGCGCATGCCGCCCGAGTATGCCGAAACCAGGCGGTCGGCGGCGCCAACCAGATCGAAGCGCTCAAGAAGTTCCGCGGCGCGGGCCTTCGCATCGCTAGCTTTAAGCCCTGCCAGGCGGCCAAAGAAGATGAGGTTTTCCTTGCCGGTAAGCTCCTCATCCACTGCGGCGTATTGCCCGGTCAGCGCGATGGAAGCGCGCACCTTGGAAGGATCCGTGGCTAAGTTGTGGCCATCGATGATGGCGGTTCCGCCCGTGGCGGGCAGCAGCGTGGAAAGGACATTGACCAAGGTTGTCTTGCCGGCACCATTGGCGCCTAGGACGGCGAGGATGCCCCCGCGCGGAATGGCGAGGGTCACACCGCGCAGGATTTCCGTTCGCTTCTTGACTTTTCCCAGGCTACATCGCAGATCTTGGACATCAAGCACCAGGTCGCGGCCTTTTGCGTGGGCGCTGGTTGAGGGGACTGCGGTGGCGCTGGGGTCACCGCTAGCGGTTGCCGTGGTGGGGTTTTCTTTCATGATTCATCCCTGGATATACGTCAACGGTCTATTAGACGGCGCACCGATTCTCCTACCGCAGAAGGAAAACCGATTATTGCCCGCGAACGATGGATTGTGGTCCACGGAGCAAGCGCCTGGGGTAGTGCCAACTAATCCTTAGAAAATGATGTATGTCTAGCGGCACCGGGTCGTGCACAGCGCCCCGCAGGAGAGGGCTGCACAGGTCGGCTGATCGGCGGCGACGCTGCAGGTTGCTGCAAAGTTGAGCATACCATAATTAGGCATGGCATGCTTGACAATTAAGTCGAAGGCCTGTAAGCCACCAAGTGTGAGCTAAGAATCTGGGTATTCCGACTAGTCAGGGTCAAACCGCGTGGCTGACCGTAATTCGTATTGTGGCTCGCGCCTCTCAAGCACAAAGGAGTATCCATGGATTCTCGAGAGCAAATCGAAGATAAGATTCTCTGCGGTCAGCCCTTCCGCCCTATTGAGGACCCGGATCTCTATTACGAGATGATGGAGGCGGCGGAGAAGTGTCACGATCTCAACCAGCTTCGTCCACTTCAAACAGCGGAGAAGCAGGCAGTGATGGCAGACCTGCTTGGTGAACTGGGGGAGCGCTTAATGGTTTTCCTGCCATTTCATGTCCAATATGGCTCGAAAATCAAGGTCGGAGATGGCGTGACCTTCAATCGAGGAACGACGGTACTTGATATGGCCCCGGTGACATTTGGCAATGAGGTCATGGTTGGTCCATGGTGTTCCTTCTTTGCTGGCAATCACGCCTTAGACCCCGTAGAGCGGCAATACATGGTGTGTACCGGGGGTGCGATCACCATACAAGACCATGTGTGGCTTGGTGGCAATTGCACGGTAACTGCGGGTGTCACGATTGGGCATGGTGCAGTAATTGGTGCTGGCAGTGTTGTGACAAGAGATATTCCGCCCATGGTACTCGCAGCCGGTAATCCGTGCCGAGTCATTCGTGATATTGGCCCGGAAGATAAGCTCATGGGGGAGTCTTGGGTTCCTGAGTGGCCTAGTTGGATTACGGATTGAGACGGCTGTGAAAGTTCTCGCGGTCGTCCTGGGTTCTGAGGGTGATATGCTGCCATTTGCGCACCTTGGTGTCGCACTTCGAGATCGTGGCCACCAGTTTGTTTTGGCTGGGTTTAGCGAATTCGGCGGGAGTTTTCGTGCAAACGGGGTGGACTACATCGAGTTACCCGGTGATTACCGGGCGTTAATGAAGCGCCTTTTGGGCGATAGTAAAGGCATGATGGACACTGTCTTAGGTATCCGTGAGATGATATCTGACGCCCACGTTTTCGATGTGTTAGAGCATGCCATGGATGGCGTTGACGTGGTCATGTACACCCAATTCAGTGAAGTTGCTCGGTTGTTAGGGGCTGCACGCGGAGTCCCCAGCGTTCGGGTGCAGGTTTTCCCTACCGAACCCTGCCTCCGTTACAGCCTCGTGGATCCGCGAAAACTGGACGGCTCTGTCGGAGCTCTGGTCACCCACTGGATGTCCAATACTCTGATGGCTTGGGCGATGCGCCCAGTGATAGCGGCATGGCGCCGTAGGTTGGGGCTGCGTCAGCGAGCGCTCTCCTCTCCACCAACCACGATCTACCAATTCAGTCCCGCGTTGAGTCCGCCGGCGCCGGAATGGAAAAACCACATTCACGTCACTGGCGAGTGGCTTGACCCGCACCACAGTGAACTCGCCCTAGACCCAGCAGTCGAGGAGTTTGTGGCTGCCGGCTCGGCCCCGGTTCTGGCAAGCTTTGGGAGTATGGTCTCAGATCGCGTTTATGACCTTCAACGATGGACTCGAGACGCGTGCATCGAGCATGGTCTGCGGGCGATAATCGTCGATCCCGATCATGAGCCTGGTGTGAGAGAAGGAATCCTCACCGTCGCCCGGGTCCCGTTCGCGACTGTGCTTCCGTGGTGCCGTGCAGGCATCTGCCACGGCTCACTGGGCACCACCGGGGCGATCCTGCGCGCCGGCAAGCCGTGCCTTGCGGTTGCATTCGGTGGTGACCAACACTTCCATGCCAACGCAGTTTGTCGAAACGGTGCCGGGCCGAACTATATTGACGCCCAGCGAGGCGAACTGAGTGCCCAGTCCCTGGCCGCCGGAATTACCGATTTGGTAAGTGGAGCATACGACTCCGCAGCCCGCAGGATGCCCGAGTTGCTTGCCACAGACCCGGGTACCGTCGCAGCAGTAGAAATCGTGCTTAATCAGTCCGACCTAGCGAAAGGCGAAAAATGACAGAAATCAGCTGCGAGGGAGTCTTTCCGTTTGTGGCCGGACATCGCACTGGAACCCTCTTGTTTTGCTTCCATCACGCAGGAGGCAGCGCTTCCGTCTATCGTGGATGGGTGGGGGTCAACCCAAGCATTGACGTGGTGCCGGTGGAGCTTCCCGGAAAGGCAACCCGTCGCCGAGAGAAATGGGTAAGCGACTTTGACAAGCTCGCCGATATGTGCGCAACCGAGATAGTAGATCTGGCGGCGGGCGCGCCGATTGCGTTGTACGGCCACTCCATGGGGGCAGCGCTGGCCTACCAGGTTGCTGCCTGCCTGCAGCAGATGCATCGGCCCACTATACCGGAAGCCGTGGTGGTGGCCGCACGGCAGGCGCCCGGAGAAACCGTGCCTGGGGAATACCACTCGTCAATGGGGTTCGGTGCGCTGCGCAGGGAGTTTGAGAAGGTAGGTGGCACACCACCTGAGATCCTTGCCAATGATGATGTGATGAAGCTGCTGCTCGCTGACATTCGTCGCGATTATGTGTTACACGAGGGCTTTCACCATGCAACCACGGTGCTTCGCTCTCCTGTGCTGGCATTGGCGGGGGATAGCGACCCAGCTGTCAGCCCAGAGATGCTTTCCCGGTGGGAAAATTTTACCAGCGGTAGTTTTGAACTGAAGGTCCTGCCGGGTGGGCATTTCTTCCCGCTCGATACTGGAACCGAGTTCCTCGACCTGCTTGCCGGTTTTCTAGCGGGAATTACTGGGAACACTGCCTGGTTAGCGCGGAACAATGCGTGATTGTGACTGTTAAGTAAAGAGGCCCCGATGACCGAACAAAAACCACCCATTACATTTAGGCAAATATCTCAACCTGCCCACCGGCAGATCACGGTGTCGCTGCTATTGGCGGTGCTGGCGGCGGTTTTGTCGCTGGTGCCGGTAATCGTGCTGGTTGAGCTGGTGCGCACCGTAATGCTGTCCTTCCAGGGAGAGCCGATAGATGCGTCAAAGCTGTGGCTGCTAGTCGCGGCGCTCATGGTGGCCACCGTCCTACATGGACAGGCAACCGTGAAGAGCCTCCAGGTAAGCCACCAGGCCGACGGCCTTTTGGGCGAGCACTTACGCCAGCAGCAGATTACCAAGCTGGGTAGGCTCCCGCTGTCTTGGTTTACGCGGACACCTTCGGGGACTGTGAAAACCTACATCGAAGACGACGTCACCAAGATCCACCAGCTCATCGCCCACGCGCCGCACGATTATTCGGCCGGTGTACTCGTACCGCTATTGAGCCTGGGATACATGTTCGTGGTGGACTGGCGGATAGGCCTGCTGGGCCTGGTACCACTGCTGTTGGCAGTGGCCACCATGCCGTTTATGATGCGCGAGTTTCAAGAAAAGGCGGAGAAATTTAAGTCCAGCCAGAAGCAGCTAGACGCCGCCGTCGTAGAGTTGGTGCGCGGCATCCCGGTTATCAAGGTGTTTGTTCCGGAAGGCTACGACGAGAGCATTTTCCTTAGTCGTTCCCGGAGTTTTGGTGGGTTCTATCGCGAGTGGTTGCACGCCACCGTACACCCCACCGCTTTGATGAAGATCTTCACCTCCACCGGGTTTGGCCTGCTGGTGGTAGCCGCGGCCAGCCCGTGGCTCATCACGTCTGCGGGCGTACCAGTGGCCGATGTGCTGGCAGCGTTTTTGTTCATCAACAACATCGCCGCGCCTCTGCTTATGCTTTCGCGCACTAACATCATGTTTTCGGAGGCGAAGGCTGCCGCGGCGGATCTCACCGAGTTCTTCAACATCCCGGTATTGCCGCCCGCTGCTGGCGGCAGGGAGCCTGCAAACGCCGGAATTGAGTTGAAAGATTTAAGCTTCTCCTACGTGCCGGACACCCCGGTGCTTTCCGGCATTAACCAAAAACTTACCGCCGGCAGCATCACTGCGGTGGTGGGACCTTCCGGCTCGGGGAAGTCCACGTTAGCCGCGCTCATCCCCCGGCTATTAGACCCCACGGAGGGGTCGGTGCGCATTGGTGGCGTCCCTAGTACTGATCTCCGATCTGACCAGCTCTACCGTAGGGTAGGGTTCGTCTTCCAGGACCCTTACCTTATGCGGATGAGCGTGCGGGATAACATTCGCCTCGCTCACCCGGAGGCCACCGACGCAGACGTGGTTCGCGCCGCCCGCGCCGCCCAGATTCATGAGCGCATTACCCATCTGCCGCGCGGCTACGACTCGGTGGTGGGAGAGGACGCGCAGCTTTCCGGTGGCGAGCAGCAGCGGCTGGCTATTGCCCGGTCCATCTTGCTCGACGCGCCGATCCTCGTGTTGGATGAGGCCACCGCTTTTGCGGATCCGGACTCCGAGGCCGCGATCCAGCGGGCCATTACCGAGCTGGTGGCCGGGCGCACGCTAGTAGTTATCGCACACCGGATCCACACGATCACCGGCGCTGACCGGATCCTCATGCTGGAAAACGGTGAGGTCACCGAAGCAGGCACTCACGAAGAGTTAGTGGCGGCAGGCAAGGGCTACGCCACGATGTGGGCACGCTACCAAACCGCGCAGGCGGGCATCCAAGGGGAGGAAAAATAATGATCCGCACGCTCTATTCACTGGGCAGTCCGGCTGATCGTCGCCGTCTGGTGCTGGTCCTTACGCTAATTGGGATTTCCGCGGTGGCGTTGGCCATTGGCCTTATCCTCATTGCACTGTTTTTGGACACGCTGTTTAGCGAAGATCCCGCGCAGGCCGCAGCATGGTTGCCCTGGATCATTATCTCCGTCCTCGTCTACGCCGCCGCAGACTGGCCCACTGAGGTTATTGCCCAGGACCTGGGGCATGATTACGTGCTGCGCATCCACCGGCTTATCGCCGATCGCACGGCACAGCTACCCCTGGGCTATTTTGAAGAAGATCGCGCCGGCCAGATCGGTGTTGTAGCCACCAGCGGTGCGCTGTTTGCCGCTAACGCGCCGGCAATGATGCTGCGGCCCATGCTGCACGGTGCTGCCTCGGCCGGTTTGGCTTGCGTGTTTCTCATCGCCGTGGACTGGCGGCTGGGGCTGGTTACCGTTGCAGTGGCTGCCGTGGTGTGGTTCGCCTATAACCGCCTAATGCGGCAGTACCGCGTGGCAGAGCGCCAGAAGGGCGAGCGCAACGAGCACGGCGCCGCGGAGGTGCTGGAGTTCGCCCAGGTGCAGCCGGTGCTGCGCATGGCTGGGCCGGATTCGCTGGGGGAGCGCGCCGTGCGCGCCTCGATTCGAGAGCAGCTTAGCGCCCAGCAGCACACCCAGAAGACAGGTGAGATGATCATGGGTCGTCTGGCTTTAATCATCATGGTCGGTACCGTGGTCATTGATGCCCTGGCCACCGTGCTACTTCTCAACCACTGGCTAGAAGCAGGCACCTACATTGGCGTCATTGTGTTGGTGTTCATCCTGGCTCGCGTTGCTATGTCGGGCATACCCTACGGCGAGGGCTTGGAATCCGCGCGCAATACCTTAGATGAGATCCAAAAGATCCTCGATGCGCGGGTGTTGCCGGAGCCTGCGGTTCCGGCGGCGCCACGCGACTATGGCATCGAGTTCGATGGGGTGGGCTTTGGCTACGAACCCAACACCCCAGTGGTCCGCGACGTGAGTTTCCGCGTGGCGCCCGGAACTACTACTGCGTTGGTGGGTCCCAGCGGCTGCGGCAAGAGCACCTTGCTAAAACTTGCGGCACGCTTCTATGACGTTGACCAGGGGACCATCCGTATCGGTGGTGTGGATATTCGCGATCTTGGCTCCCGGGCGGTGTTGGATTCGCTGGCTATGGTGTTCCAATACGTGTACCTCTTCGAGGACACACTGTATGAAAACATCCGCCTGGGCTGCCACAATGCAACGCGGGAGGAGGTGCTCCGCGCAGCGGAGTTGGCCGGTGTCACCGAGATTGCCCGGCAGCTGCCGCAGGGGTTTGACACCCTGATTAGCGAGGGCGGGCAGAATCTCTCCGGTGGTGAGCGTCAGCGTGTCTCCATCGCTCGTGCGCTACTGAAGGACGCGCGGATCGTGCTGCTTGATGAGGCGACTAGCTCTCTAGACGTGCAGAATGAGCACCTTGTGATGCGCGGTATGAAAACGCTTTCTGCCGAGCGCACCATCGTCGTCATTGCGCACCGGCTGCACACCATCCGCGACGCGGACCAGATTGTGATGATGAGTCCCTCCGGCACCGTGGAGTCTATCGGCAACCACGAGGAACTCATGGAGAGTTCCCCACGCTACCGCAGCTTCTGGGGTGAAAAGAGCGACGCCACCAGCTGGAAGCTGTAGGGACTAGCTGTCGCGGCCGCGTAGATACCGCACCGTGCGCGCCAGTGCGAGATCATCGCACGGTTCGCAGGCGGTAAGGCGGCCTTTTTCCACGCGCAGGAGAAGATCGCAGCACCGCGCCACCAGCTCCATGTCATGGGTTACTACCAAAACGGTCTTGCCCTGCCGGGCTAGGGCGTCTAGCAGGTGGGCCACCCGGTGCATGCGGCACAGGTCCAGCCCGCTGGTGGGTTCATCGAAGACGATTACCTCGCGCTCACTTAGGACTGCTGAGGCGATGGCCACGCGCTGGCGTTCGCCGCCCGAAAGCGACATCGGGTGCCGGGCCCGCTTGTCCGCGAGATCAAGTGCACCAAGCACCTCGGTAAGGCGCGCTTCGTTTTTCCCATCCGGTCCACTGGTGCCGATGATTACGTCGGACTCCACGCTCTCCCCGAAAAGCTGGTGGTTTACGTCCTGCATTACTAAATAGGACTGGCGCAGGCGCTGCCGGGGACCCGAGAGCGAGCGGTTATTGATGTCCACCACACCGGTGGCCTTAGATTCCAGGCCAGTCAGAACGCGCACAAAGGTAGATTTTCCGGCCCCGTTGCGTCCTACCACGCCGATGACTTGTCCTTGCGGCAACTCCGTGTGGCTGATGCTCAGGGATGGCTCTGTAGCCTTGGGGTAGGTGAACTGTAGCTTTTTGAGCACCATCGTGCCACTTGAAGGGCGTGGCTCGCGGGTCACCTCGGGGACCTGCTGCGCTGAGCGCAAGCCCATGCGGTACAGTTCGGCCTTGTCTAGGGTGCGAAACTCCGAGCCGCTGAGATCATGAGCGATCTGCCCGTCCTGCATAACCAGCACTCGGTCCACGATGTCAACTAGGTAGGAAAGCCGATGCTCAGCGATCAGGACGGTGCGGCCCTGTGTCTTCCACTGCGCGACGATGCGGCGCAGCTCATCGACGGCGGCGAGGTCGAGATTTGATGATGGTTCGTCTAGTAGTAGTACCTGTGGGTGCATCGCGGCCACTGAAGCGCATGCTATTTTTTGTTTCTGGCCGCCGGAAAGTGTGAACAGGTGCCGGTTGAGGAGATGAACCATGCCGAAATCTGCGGAAAGTTCCCCAATACGCTGTCGAATCTCGTTGGGCGCCACGCCGAGGTTTTCGCAGCCAAAGGCGAGTTCGCTGGCTACTTCCAGCGTGAAAAATTGCGACTTGGGGTTTTGGAACACTGAGCCTACGCGTTCGGCGATGTCGTGTGGGTGGGCATGAGTGATGTCTTCGTCGTCCAGCAGCACCTCCCCCGAAATCTGGGCGTCGCAGAACGTGTGCGCCACGCCGTTTATCAGGCGTAGCAGGCTGGACTTACCGCAGCCTGATTCGCCACACACTAGAACTAGTTCGCCCTTCGCCACGGTGAGATTTACGTGGTGCAGCACCGGCTCCGCTGTGTTTTGACCATAGGATAGTGACACATCGTGCAGCTTTATCACGGCAGCATCACTATATTTACCAGTAGTAGGATCAGGGACACGACGAGCACGCTTATGACTATTGCGTCGCCTACGCGGAAGCCTATCTCGCACAGCGTGGTTCGTCGGCGAGGCGAGCCCAATCCGCGGGTCACTGCAGACATAGCCAGCTCGTTGCCGATGCTCACAACGGACGCCAACAGTGGCACAAAGCGGTATTCGAGCATAGCGATCGGGTTGCGCAGGCCCGAGATGCCACGCATCTGCATGGCGGTGCGGATATCGCGGTATTCCTCGAGAATCGTCGGGAAGAACCGGAACATGATGGACGTGGGGATGGTCAGGGCGTCGGGGCTCCGCATGCGCTGCATCGCGGCCATGAATTCGCTGGCCGAGACGGTGCGTAGTAGGTACCAGCAGCACGTGATGCCAGGGAGGATGAGCGAAAGCCCTGCGAACCACGTAGCGCACACGTCCACGATGATGTGGCGCTCGGGCAGGGCCTGTACCACCACCGCAGGAAAGCCGGCGAGCACCGCGAAGGTGAGTGCGTATCGCAGTGCAGCGGCCACCATGCCGGAGGCGAGGAAAAGTGCCCCGGGAACGGCAATGAGCATCCACCGGGCGGTGCTGCCCAGCGCCCCACTGGACCCGGCCGGTGAGATGAGCACCGAGGACACCACGAGGATGACCAGCACCGTGGTGCGTGGGTCCAGATGGAGTCCCGCTGTGTGCGTGCCTGATCCGGGCAAAGTGGGCGACATCAGGCGATTCCTGCTCGCTGGAAGTGCTTGGTGAAGATGCGCCGGCCGAGGATCCCGCCGAGGATCCCGCAGACGAAGGTTACTATCACAATGATGAGGAATAGCCAAGTCATCTGGCCAATAGAGGTGAGGCCATCCGCGAAACTAGCACCATATTTGGTCTGCATGCCGCTGCTCTCTATGTAGCGCCGAGTGGTGAAGAAAAGCGGAATATATGATGCGGTGGGTGACACTGCTATAAAGGCATAGGCGATCACACTGTGTATTGCGCTCGTATACTTGCCGGCGCGCAAAATTAACTCGGCAAACACGGCCATGACCAAGCTGAGCAGCAGTGGCCATATGCCTAAACCAAGCAGCAGGCTGGCGAGGCCGCTGAGAAGAAGGAATATGAAGACCATGCCGGGCTTGTGCACCTTGGCCAAGAACAGCATCATCGGGATGCCCAGGATGAGGGCCTGAACGCTGGTGATCATCACGTAGGTGATGGGGGTGATGCCGATGAAGGCGATGACCACGCCGGCTACCAAGTTGATGACGAAGAAGATGCCGATGTTCATCAGGTCGGTGATGTTCAGCCGTCCTGCTTTTGCATCTTTCGGGGTGGTGTGGGGAGTACTGGGCATGATGTTTCCTTTCAGATTAGGCTGCTTGTGCGTAGCACTGGGTTGGGGGCAAGTGGCTTGTCAGGTGAGTGAAACAGGTGTGGCATGAACTCTAAATTTCGCCTTCTTCTACGTCGCTGCCGACGATGTCGGCGATCAGGTCGGACAATTCTCGGACCGTTGGATGGTTGAATACGTCACGTATGGAGATCTCTACTGACATTTCTCGACGAATGGGCCCGACCCCCGGAAAGTGGACACATCGGGGGCTAGCTATGCTGCTGTGGTCAGTATAGCCGAAGTCTCGGCTTCAAAGACATCAGGAGCTACGAGATTGCACCAGGAGTGCCGCCGGCGCGTGTTGTAGCGCATGCACCACCGGAAGACCTCTTGACGACAGCTAATTGGGTTGTCAAAGACTTTCCGATCACGTAGCACTTCACGTTTTAAGGTGGCGTTATAGGATTCTGCCAGGGCATTATCGGCACTCGTTCCAATCGCGCCCATGGACTGGCGCACACCTAACGACGAGCAGTAGTTCCTAAAGGCTTGTGAGGTGTACACGCTGCCGTGATCGGAATGGAAAATAGTCCCGTCAAGACTGAAGTGTCCCAGGTTTTGTTCCGTTTGAGTAGATGGGAAAACCTGGAATATGCCAAGACAATTTGACCAGGATGCGAAGGAACGTGTGGTCCGTCTTGTCGAGGACAGCATCTTGGCGGAAAATATGTCGATGCAAGCCGCGTGCCAGGCAGTTGCTCCAAAGGTGGGGGCATGGCACACGGCTCGTCAATGGACCCAGCAGGCCCGTCGTGCGGGAAGCATCCCAGAACCTGTGCCTGAAGACTTGGCAGCGGAAAACGCGAAACTACGCCGTGAAAATCAAGAGCTTCGTGACACTAATGAGCTGCTAAAGGCTGCCTCAGCTTTTTGCGTCGGAAATCGACCCAAAACGTCGGAAATGATCCGGTTCGTCGATGAATACCGGAATCGTTTCTCTGTCGAGTTTATCTGTAAGACGTTGAAGAATAACCGAGCTGGTGGGTTCATCACCTCGCGTGGTTATCGCCAGTCCAAGGCCCGAACAAGCTGTGGGTGGCTGACATCACGTATGTGCGCACGAAGAAAGGCTTTGTGTATGCCGCGTTTGTCACCGATGTTTACTCCCGACGGATCGTTGGGTGGGCGTTATCAGATTCCATGCGCACCGAAGCGTTGCCGCTGCAAGCTCTCAATCAGGCAATCGTGTGTGCTGAAGAAACAACAGGTCTCATTCACCATTCGGATTACGGCTCACAGTATGTCAGCGTTGTCTACAACGAGCGACTTGCTCAGCATGGGATTGCCGCTTCTACTGGGACGGTTGGCGACTCCTATGACAATGGTCTGGCTGAAAACGTTAACGGCTCCTAGAAGAACGAGCTAATCCATACTCGCAGGTGGAATGACGTTGTCGAGGTGGAAATCGAGTTTTGGGAGCAGCATCCGCCGCTAGCAATAATAGAAATCAAGGCAAATGCCTTAGAACAAAAATCGAAGCACTTCATCATGTGGTGCTGGTGGCGGGTCGTCATCACGATCGGAATGGTTGGTTGTATCAGCCTGGCCACCATCTGACGGAGTTGGCGCAGTCCAATAGGGTGACTGTAGTCAAGGTGGGGGCATCGGCGGAGGATTTGCCTCAGGACACGGTGGCTCTACCTAGCGCTGATGCGCATTCCACGAGCCGTTCAAGGATTGTTCCTTCTACAAATCCTGAGGATGTTTCGATGTACCACCGGCTGCTTTCCCGTGTATTTGGTCAGAACTAGATCTAGATTATTACTATCCCGTTGCAAAGGTTTGCGCTTTCAGTCGGCATACAACGAAGGTATCAAACTCCATAAGCGCCATTGGGACTCATAGAATCTGCTTGGACATGGTTTTTTGCGGATCGACTACCACTGAGCTCAGACTTATCAGGAAGTAGAACAGATTTTCTTTGTTCACATTGGTTGGGTCGATGCAACAAGCGGCTTCTGCAAGTGCCGATTTTTTTCCGAGGTGGATTATCACGTCGTTTGGTTCTTGATCTGTCTGTGCCTGATAGGTTCTTTCGTCACTTATTTCCAGCCATTGCTCCGCTATTTCGTGAATTTGAGAGAAATCGGATTTCGTTAGCCTTTCAATGAGTTTGGGAGAAATTTCTTCGAGGAATGGAGTCGACACCTCGATGAATGTCTTGGCCATTACGTCCAATGTTGATAAATCGTTCGTCAAACTCAGGGTTCTGGTGATGACAGGGTCAAATCTGCGGTGATAGTCGTTTAGTGAGGTCAAGGTAAAACTACTTCGATTGTTCTGGCCACCAAGTATGTCCATTCCCAAGCTCTTGATTACCTTGGTAATCGAAGGGATGTAATTGGAAAGGGCGCGGTTCTTCCAGCATCTCATACATGCTGATTGGGATTGCATACTTTCCTGCAGGTACCTGGAAAGTCAGGATGCAAAGCAGATGAGCAAAATCAACCAGGACTCCATTTGGAAATTTTCCAGTGAATTCCCAACCAGTCGGTCCTCTTTGATAGCTAAAGCGGGCCTTCCCATCTGGAGTGTCAACATCAATGGCGCCATTAATAGGAAGTGGGTTTATGAGGCCATTTACGAGTGATTGCGTATCACTAAGCATTCCTTCTTCTAGCATGGGGTTCCTGAAAGTAGAGTACTCAGAGTAGAACTGCGATTCCCATAATTCGGACCACGCCAACACTAGGATGAGTCCGCTGGACCCTCCAGAAACTAGAGCAGGAACAGCTAGATCCGTGACAAGAGTTTCCAAAGCGTTGCGTACGCCACGCGGAGAATCTTCAAAGTCTTGGTTGTTACTTGGAACGGTCAGATCCTCAAGAAGGTGTGTGAGTAGTGCTGATGGCGAATCTTGCTCCGGCTCCAGGAAACGGCTTTGCAGTTCAATCTCGGCACTCAGCGATTTGTGTATTAGAGCTCTAATATTGTTGAGACATTGTTGAACAGCCATATGATCATCTTCCTCTTGCACTAGCACAGATAAGCATCGAATTCATTGAGGTATGTGAGTTCATGGTTGATTCGCCACCAAGACATTCCATTTTCGATTTCTTTGGTGGATCCATGGAGGGAACCGATAAAGGGGAAGTAATTGTCCTGCATCAACAAGTCTGACACGCCTTGACCAACCGGATTAAATCGGCCAGTAGATGAGCAGGCAAGACTTATCAGGTTTTCTGTACTGATTCGAAACGTAAGGATTTCCTTCCCTTGGATGAGAAGCAATCCACGTTGAATACCGGAGCTTAAGAAAAGAATTTGTGGTCGTGGCGAGGGGAAATTGACGTGTGTTAGCTCGTTAATGACTTCCTCGCGGGAGGATCCTTGTAGGGGCCTTACAAGTTTTTCGCCATGAGTTCCAATAATGACGAGGTTCGATCCAACTATCGGTTCGACAGAGCTTGTTGAAAGAGGTCCTTTTTCGGCAGCTTTTCTTCCCAACTCGTGAATCCGCTTATTGCATTGAGTAGCGAACTCATCGAGTTGTCCGTCATCAGGTCGGTGGCTGAGACGATGGCGAACTACAATTCCATAGCCGTAAAGTTCACGAAAAAATGATTCAAGAATGAGCAGGTCGGAATCATTTACTAAGGCGCTGTGTATGTGGGGAACAAAGCAATTCACGATGTGAGGGAGCACATCTGGAAAAGTGATGTTTTCAAGTTGTTTGAGCTGTGTCATCCACATTGGTTCTGGAGAGGCCTCAGTGAAAAATGCCTTCAAAAGGGATTGGGCAAGTGGATCGTTGAGTTGCTCTTGCGAGGTTTCGTCGCCTGAAGTTCGCTTGTTTCTAGATTCTTGCCATCCATCAATAAACCAAGCTAGTGGCTTCCAGAGTATACTTTCTTTAGAATTAGATTGCATTTATTCTAGAATTCACCTCTGATAATTGCGGCGCCTTGCTGCGTAAACATTACAGGATATTGTGTAGATAAAGATGGAGTTGGGCTAAAAAAGCCGCTTGATTGGAGTCTATTCAAACATCCAACAGTTTCACTACTTCGTGAAGTGCTGCAGAAAGGGATTACTGAGTGTATTTCTGCTGGTTGAATCCCATTACGTTCAGCATACGAAAGTAATTTTTGTTCAGCATGATTCTGATAGTGACCAGGCTGACCTGGAGCGGTATTTAGCGGAGGTTGGTTTGGCAAGTTAGAAGCTCTAACGAAAGTGTCACTCTCACGTAATCCAAGGTCGCTGGGCGAGAGTGAAGGATTGATGTCTGTGCTTGCGCCATGGGCAAAGTATCTATTTCCTTGCTTATCGACCATCATAGCCGTATTTTGCCCGCGATTTGCTGTACTGTGCACCGTCTTGAGCGCATTTTGATCTTCAGCAAGTTTCTTTGCTGCACCAACTGCGCGTTCGTGAGCATCCTTTCCCACAAGCCCAAAGACATCGACCCAGTGTGCTGCGTGGTCGACGTAGCCTTGTGCCGAGGCCAATCTAGGGGCAAGGCCTAGTGGGTCTTGGGCGTTGTAGGCGCCAAGGGTGGGGTTGTAGTAGCGGAAGCGGTTGTATGCCCACCCTGATTCGGCATCCTCGTATTGTCCTGCGAATAGTAGTGGGCTGGTGTGTGTTCCGGTCCAGGTGCGTGTGCCGTAGAGGGTTTGTGTGGCTCGTCCTTCGATGGCACCAGTGGTGGTGTTGATCAGTTCCTGTGGAGCCCCGGCCAGGTCAGCGACTAGGGCATAGAACGTGGCATCGATGTGGTCTTGGGGCCACTCGGTGGCTGGGTTGGCTAGCTCTACGGTGGTGTCACCCGTGGCGCCTGAGTTTAGCTTGGTACCACTGGTGTCTTTAGCGGTGCTGGTGCGCAGCTGGATTTGTCCGTGTGTCTCACCAGTAGCAGGATCAGTAGTCCACACATAACCTTCACCCACACGCACCGGATCGGTGGTGTCGACGGTGGTGGTCACGGCTGCGAGGTGGTTGCCGGTGTGGGTGAAGACGTCGCGGTGGGTCACTTCTCCGGTGGTGGTGTTGATCGTGTCTTTGGCTACACGCCTGCCGAGACCATCGTAGGTGTAGCGATAGCCAACACCGGGAGCATCACTTGAGCTAAAGCCGATGGGTTGTTCACCGGTGGCGTAGAAGAAGTGATGAACCAACGGTTTCTTACCGAGGCGTTTGGTTACCGTGCGGGTGATACGCCCTGCAGCGTCGTAGGTGTAGGTAGTCCGGCCGACTTTGACCGGCAGTGTGTTGTGGTAGTCGATTGCCCCGTCGGTGGTGGAGGCCAGGACACCTGCTGGGGTGAAGGAGTAGTTTTCCTGGGCGGGAACCCCATTGGTAGCAGCACTGCCTGCTCGTGCAGGAGTGTGTGTCGTGGTGTGCGGTGGGGTGGAGCCCCGGTCACTGGGGTTGGTGTGGGGTGTGCGGGTGGTGTTGCAGTCTGTGTCGAGGGTGTCGGTGACAAGTCCCCGTACGTTGAGGGTGTGGCGGCAAAGGAGCTTAGAAACTTGACGTGTGACCACCATGACCGCTCGAGGAGAAAATGATTAGTTTTGCAATCTTGAAAGATTGCGTAATCTCTAAGATAGTTGATGATTGGGCTTTGGAATGGTTACATCCTCCAAAAGATACAGTAGGTAAATCGTTTGTCATTAAACACTGTATCCATAAACGCATCGTCGCGACTACACCTTTTACTGTCTGCGCCACTTTCCGATCATCTAGTATGTCGTTAATTCATCCATTTGAGCCGGGCTCGCAAGGGCTGTTTATCCGTAGCTATTCACCCACTCCTCGAATGTCTTGAAGGGGCCTTCAACGTAGTCCTTTTCTTGAAAATCGTACATTCCACATATAACCGATCCATTGGGTTTCTGTTCGAAGACGCCCCAGACAAAACTGTCATCGTAGGCTACTGGGAAGAAGCGTTTTGAATCGACAAGATCGGCTGACCGGAAATCTTCTAGAAACCCTTCGAAGGCGTTTTCATAGACTCCATATGGGGCAGGTGTGAAGAAAATTAACGATGGCGGAGAAAAGGCTGTGTAATGCTTCCAGAATTGGAAGTATTGTTCGGGAATCCAAGATGGAGCCATCGACTTCAGCTGAGACAGTTCACTTTTACTTAGACCGTCGCCGTACAAGTATGAGAGTAGCTGATCTGAGAGTTTTTTCTGACCGGTCATAGATAGTCCAATGCTATTTCTTTCCAGTATGTGTGTCTCCATTCCCTAAAGGATGCGCGGTCGACAGGGGTTACATCTGTTGGAAACTCGCTCCTATTCATTCCGTGGAATATATGGAGAACTTTAGCGTTTTCTGCGTGCATCTGTTTTGTAATTTCTACCACAGCTGATCGATCATCTTGTCCGATATGGTGCAAGTTCACCGGGTTTCCATCTACCCCTATGGGGGCGCGCCCATGCCTCATTAAATCGACATTGATGCCAATTCCACCACCAATTTCCCGAGGAAGGTACACCTCTTTGTGCGGATTGAATACCTGTCTACCAGTCTGTTGATATACAACCTTCCCTTGAACTTTCTTGGCCGCCCAACAGCCGTGCAGTCCCAGCACGTCGACCCAGAATGCCGCGTGGTCGACATACCCTTGTGCCGAGGACAACTTGGGGACTAGTCCGAGTGGGTCTTGGGCGTTGTAGGCGCCAAGGGTGGGGTTGTAGTAGCGGAAGCGGTTGTACGCCCACCCGGATTCCGCATCCTCGTACTGGCCGGCAAACAACAACGAGCTGGTACACCGACCCGCCCACGTGCGCTTGCCATACAAGGTTTGGTTGGTGTGTCCCTCCACGGGTTCCGGTGGTGAGGGTTGATCAGTTCCTGTGGCGCTCCTGCTAGGTCGCCCACCAGGGGATAGAACGTCGCATCAACCCTGGCCTGGGACCCTTTGGGGCAGGGCTAGGATGTGCCAGATCGTTTTCAACCGTGGGGCCTATGGGGTATTGGTGGTGGGTTTGTTGGCTAGAACGATCTGAACGTGTACTTCACTGGTGGCGGGATCGATGGTTTCCGCAACATCCAGGCTTCGCTTGCCTTGGCGCGGGTGTGGTTGTGCTGGGGCTTGGTGGTTCCTGAATTTGTAAAATAGTCGCAGCACATCTCTAGAAAGGCATGTTGTACTAAGGCACGTACAACAGTTTTTTGTCGCCAATTCTGACCAAAGCTAGTCCTTGGGACTTTGCTTCGTCCTGCATAGCGAAGTCGGAGGTAACTTCGCTACTCAGATCGATTTCAATCGTTACAGCATGTTCATCTTCTGCAATGACGTGCGCTGAAGTGTCTGCGAAGCGGTTTTTGAGATCATTGAAGCGGGAAGCCTCATCAGAGACTTGACCAGTTAGTGTAATTGCTTTACTGATCAGGTCATCTTCAGGATCGCCTTCAGTCGAGGTCTTTATGAAGCAATATCTATCGAGAGGATACTCTGGGTGTACAGGGAGTGAGTCTAGCGATCCTGCGGGTTCAGTAAGCGACGTGATGCGAAGCGTTCCAGTTAGGTCGCTGAACGACATCCGGTTGTTGGTATTCCCGTTGTTCGCTCGGAAGGTCACGTAATTTGAGTTCTCTTGTTCAAATAGGAGTCCTTGATTCCCAAAATAGGTCATCCAATCTGAGTTTCGATCTTCAGTTCGGTATGCATTGGTAATAGTTATTACTGGATTCTTGCCTATTTTTTCGACGATAAGTGAGCCGTTGTTATCTTGGCCATGGACAGCGAGAAACTCAGTAGTTTTCTGCGAGTCATAGGTGCAAAATGAACTGCGGATAGCCTTAAATTTAAGAGCTACCATGCCTTCAGGATGTGGGCTATCGAAGGACCATTCAATTTTTGTTTTGCCTTCAGGAACTATTCGATAGGCGATGTGAATGGTGACACCATCTACTGTGATGGGTTTACCTGCGTTTTCGCCGAAAAGTTGGTTAAACGGTTTCATCGATAGCTTCTCCAGTCTCTACTAATATCCGGGGAATCGTTGTGGGTCGATATCTGCGTGGTCTTGAGGCCATCGTGCATGAGTTTGCACGCCACCTTCTGAACGTGCAATAGGCTCATGGCTTACTTCCATGCTTTCAATTCCGTCAGATTGTGGGAATGCATCAAGCTTATCTTGGTTGAATCGCTGCGGAGGCTTTCCCTATTTCATTCGATCTATAGTGTCGTCGGCAAATCCATTTTCTGGAGCATACTGTTCGCTATTGAACCGTGCTTCATTCTTCCAGGAACGCTTGTTTTCAGTACTGCGGCTGGGAGGATTACCATTTCGCATTGGGTCCATCGGGTGTTCACCGAGCCTCCATCTGCGACCTCGCTATCCCTCAACAGGGTTGGACGCGCGTTTCAATTCGGTAAAGTGGCCTCCACTATGCAGGCCCAGCGCGTCCACCCAGTATGCTGTGTGGTCAACATACCCCTGTGCTGAGGCGAGTCGTGGGGCGAGTCCGAGTGGGTCTTGGGCGTTGTAGGCACCTAGGGTGGGGTTGTAGTAGCGGAAGCGGTTGTACGCCCACCCGGATTCAACATCTTCGTACTGGCTGGCAAACAACAACGGGCTGGTACGCCGGCAAGACCATGTGCGTGTGCCGTAGAGGGTTTGGGTGGCCTGGCTCTCGACAGTGTCGGTGGTGGGGGTTGATGGTGGCTTTTGGCTACGCGTCGGCCGAGACTGTCGTAGGTGCAGCGGTAAAAGATACGCAGCACCAATCCAGCTGGCCGACTGGTTTCTAGTGTGTCAGGACAAAAGCTTGTGTGTTAGTCGTCGAAGTCTGTTCCTGCCGCTTTAGCTTGCTTGAGGGTTTGTTGTAGGTCGTTGGTGTTGTTGAACAGGTCTGTGAGTTGGGTGTGGAGTGGTTGGAGGGTTTCGGTGGTGCCGATGAGGCTGAACATGCCTGCGTCACTGTCGAATTCGATGCCGTCGGTGGTGATGTTTGCTTGTCGGAGTAGGTACGTGGCGAGGTTATCGAGGAAGTAGCCGTTGGGTGTGTGCCCTGCTTGTTCGATGACGCTGATTGCTTCTTCTGGCAGGGTGTCCATGGCGGCGAACAGGGTAGTCACACTATCGATTTCTGCGAGGTGGAAGAGTGGTTGGTCTTCTTGTTGTGTGTTGGTTGGCATTGTGTCGTGTTCCTGGCTTTCTGTGAGGTCGGGGTGTGCGGGGCGCGGGGTATCGATTAGTCCGTAGTAGGCAAGGGCGTCTTCAAGGGCATATTCGATCTCGCGATAGCCGCCTAGGACAGTGGTCATAAAGTAGGTGCCTTCTGGAGCCTCATCAATCGTCCCGCCTTGCGGCGGATTTGTGTCGTGGATCTCGTAGTTGATGATCCGTCTTTCCTTCGGAACCCACTCATTTTCTCTTGTTATAGGGACGAATGCTTGCTCCTCTGGTGACCAGAAATCAGCGAGTGTGTAGTGGAAGTAGTTGTCAAAAGGGATGGTCTTAGGATGGCTTTTCGCTGGGATTCTTTGAAAAGGTCCGCCTTTTCTGAAGTCACTCTTGGCGATCTGAATTGGTGGAATAAGTAGTTCGTTCTTTTCGACGAGCGGAAACCATGATGTATCGGATGGGTCGCTGATGAGCGCGCGATAAGGGTGGACCATTGCAGCCGCGCCGAAGAATGCTTCGGTGGAGGTGACGCCAACAGGGATGTAACCGAGAGTGGTTTTCATCAGGTAGAGTTGTCCAGCTTTAGGGCGGCTGCCTTTAGGGCTGTCTAAAGAAAATTTTAGCAAGTTAACTCCTTATTGTATATCTGGATACTTGTTTTCTCTATTGTTTTTCGTATTCAGTTTCCTTCTCGTTGACCGGAGTCAGATTTTCTTTAGCTCGGGTCAGACGAAGAGACACCTCGTGGTGCATAGCGGCGAGCCTGGGATGCTTCGCTTTGCGGATGTTTGTTACTTTACCCGCGTGATTTATGTGGGGATAGTGGTCTGTCGCCTGTGTCTTGCCTGTCTGGTTTCTTTGAGTCCGAGCGTATCGTCGCTGTAGGCTTTCTGGTCGACGGAGCCTTGTCCTCGGGTTAGTCCAGGAGCTTGCTTGAGTGGGGCCAGTGCGCCGCATCTCCCTAAAGGGGGATCGTAGGAGTGGAAGTGGTTGAAGGATCAGCTTGCTTCGGCAACTTCGAATCGTTCAGCGAAATGTAGTGGGTCGGTACACATTTCTCGTTCAGGTGAGTGCGCGGTAGAGGGGCAGGGTGGCATGCCCTTCGATAAATCCGGAGGTAGTTGTTGCCTTGTCGGTGGCGTGCCATAAAGAAGCAAGTTGGGCTGTACGTGTGTTCGTTCCAGGAGTTCTAGATCTCAAGTTGTGCTGGCGGCTCGATGTCTAATGTGCGACAAAGTTCAATGAACAGGTCTGTTCCTGCTTGTCGTGGCGTGGTGAATTCAGGCATTGTTGAATCTGGTTGGGCTGTGTACTTGTTGAAAAATGCCGTGATCTGTTGTGTCCTTGTGGGAAATAGTCTGCTGAAAAAGTCGATGGCGCCAGTGACGTTGGCAGCTGGCAGTTCGCCCGACAGCTCGTCATACAGGAGGGTTGGTTGAGATCCGAGAAAGAGAACCTCTTCGCCGTCTACGTGATTATCTATTGTAATGAAGGCTATAAAGGTGTCTGCGATGCTGAACATCCATTCTCCAGTTGTCAGCACTCCTGGTGTTCCGAGCTCCCAGGAATTATTGATGCGTTCCCATCCAGCAAACATACTCATGACTAGTGTTGTACCATTGCGTAAAGAATTTCTGGTCTAGCTACTGCTTTCTACGCCTGCCCGTTCATAAAGACTTCTAATTTGTCCCGACGCCTTGGATCGTAATGGACCTTGCGGATCAAGTTCATATGCGTAGCGGGTACCGCGTGGCCATCGGTTCTTGATCCAATAGCTGGACTTATCGTCGGCCTTAATGGCTCGTTGAAGAGAATCACCAGCAACAGAGACTTCTCGTTCGGGGGATGTCGATACTTCTGCGCCTACTTGATGAAGTATTTCTTTTTGTTCTGACCAATTGGGGATGAGGAAGGGCTGGAGGCTAGATGAACACCTCACATCGTCCATATTGACGCCCATAAGCTGTACATTCTTCAATTTCAGCCCGGATATATCACATCCCTTGAGCTGCTGTTCACCTCTGCCTTGCTGGATAATGGAGTTGCGTAGTTTACCCGTGAACTTTGTGTTCTGAATAGTTGGAGACCGAACCGGGTCTAAGTCACCAATATTCTGAAGATCCATAGACAAGAACGCTGAATCTTCAACTCTGCAAACTCCACCGAGCAATTCGGGAGCTCCAGTGCACTCCTGAAATGTTGAATTCAGAATTGTCGATTGAGTGAGGTTGCCAGCTCCGCTAGGAGACAGGTCGCAGTTGACAAAAATGCAATCAGAGATATGTGATTTGAAAAGTTTGAAATCGTTGAATATGGCGGATTGAGCCACGATGTTATTAAGGGTTGCGTCCAGCAAACGAAATGCGGCAAAGCTTGAGAAAGAGAGATCCAGAGAATCAATGGTGACTTTCTTTGGAATGGACCTTCCTTTTGTAAAGGTTGCGCCTCTGAAATCTTGCCGCCCCTCGAAGAATCCAAAGGGAGATGGTTGTTTAAGGTCGAGTAGAGAAAGGCTTAATTCCCAGCGATTCTTGAGGTGAGTAATACTTTCTTCATCTTGTTCGTTTGGTGTCCCGAAAAGCATCAGTTAGAATACCTTTCCCTTAATGTCCATGGGGCCGGAGTGGCCAGCGCTGTTGTATGTCGCCTTGTGCAAATGCTCACCAATTTCTTCAACTCCTCCGTACCTGTTGTAGTGGGCCGGCCACTGCTTTTCTGTAGTTAAATCAATCCAAGTTTCCTGTTTGGATTCAGGTAATTGGAATTTGAAATCAGCTCCCTGTGCGCCTTGCGGAGTAGGCGAAACGCCTAGGCCTGAGAGGATCCTATCATTGTCAACTCTGTTTTTGAGTTCCCTATCAAGAGCTGTTCCGCGGTGCATTTCCCTTGGCCAGTGCTCGGACTGGATGTGGCTAACTTGTCCATCGGTCATGTTAATTCTACCTGCATTCCAATCCTTTAGGACTTCCGCCTTGTGGTGGTTAACTCGATTGTGAACAAATTCAGCGCGCCCCTGATCCTTTGGAGTCACAACATGTGAAGCCAGCCCGAGTGTGTCGCCCAGTATGCTGCGTGGTCGACATACCCCTGTGCTGATGCGAGTCGTGGGGCGGGCGCGAGATCGTCATAGGCGTAGGAAAGCAAAGGCTCCGATCGCTAACCCTGCTAGAAACTCACTAGACTCAAGTCTGTGATGCTGGGCTAAACGTTAAATGCAAACTAAGCGGCACAAACTCGCCCTCACTATTTCTCGAGAAACCTTGTGGGGCGCTTAACGTTATTTCTGAGCGGCCAGTCCATGGTAAAGAGTAAAGGGCCCCAACAAATCCCTCTGAGCCTGTAAGGTCGCTTTCAACAACATCTAATATTTCTATTTTCCCGTCAAGGGTCTCAATCACATGTTTGGAGAAAGCATTTTTCTCCTCGGCGGGTGCATCTGTGAAACAAACGGTGGCCGAAAACGTTTCGCCTATCTCTAGATCTGGGAGCGCTACTGCAAAAGCGCCCTTGGCTCTACCGACCGGCGGATTTCCCGACCAATGAAGTTCAGTTTCAGCAGATTCGTCACCAAAAACTTCAAAGATGTGGTTTATCGGTTCGATTTTAATAGAGAAGGATTTCACTCGTAAACTCCTAATCAGTTAATTCAACTCTAATACAGACATGATCGCCAACTCTGTTAGATAGGTAGAAACTAGACAATGAGCCCCCTTGACTTCTCTGCGCAGAACACGACACGCCATTAACGGTTGCTCCTGCACCTCCCTGTCTACTTGATGCCTATGGATAATAATCGACATTTCCCTTAGTGTAATCCCATCCTCTGGTTGCTTCGGCTCTATTTTGGCGAGTGATTGATTTGTCGGTCGTGCTTTGGAGGAGGTTCGCACGCGTAACATATGGTTCTGCTGGCTTGCTTATTTATAGGGCTGGTACTTCAAATTGCCCATTTGGAAGTAGTGGTCCTTCTGTGCCAGGTGTGGGGCGTCCATGTCGTGGATGTCCACAGCTAGCAAGCCCGGGCACATCCATTCAGTGTGCCGTGTGGTCGACATCCCCTTGTGCCGAGGCGAGTCGTGGGGTGAGTCCGAGTGGGTCTTGGGCGTTATAAGCACCCAAGGTGGGACTGTGGTAGCGGAAGCGGTTGTAGGCCCACCCGGATTCCGCATCCTCGTACTGGCCTGTAAACAACAACGGACTGGTACACCAACCCGCCCACGTGCGCTTGCCATAGAGGGTTTGGGTTGTGTGTCCCTCCACGGGTTCCGGTGGTGAGGGTTGATCAGTTCCTGTGGCGCACCTGCCAGGTCACACACCAGGTCACCCACCAGGGGATAGAACGTTCCATCACCTTGGGGTTGGGAGCAACTGGCGGCAGGGGTGAAGCGTTTTGGGCATTGTGCCAATCATTCCTTAGCAGAAGTAGGAACCATACCCAGTTCGTGTCATAGGTGTAGGTGGTTCGCCCCATACGTGTTGGCTTGGTGCCCGCGAAGATCATGCTGCCATCACAAGTAATTGCGGTATTTTCCGGCTTTGGATTTTTCTTGCTTGACGATGCCGCGGTGGCTTATCGCCGCTGTTTTGTCGCGGTCTGTGGGTAGTTTGAGTTTGGTTGTGTAGAACAGCAGTGGCGCGGTTGCTGGGAATCCGGTGTTTCTTCTTTTTCGCCGGGCGGAACTAAACCCAGGACGCTTCATGTTGCTTGATGATGCCCCATCGTCTTTACCGTCCTATGGCCCAGTGTTCTATCTCCAAAATAAACAGAACTAAACCGCTTTTGAGTGGCAGTTAGATGATCGGTGATTGTGAATTGTCGAGCCAGGCCACGATGTGGTTTTCGGCTT
>ERZ1031149.67-NODE-67-length-26639-cov-23.356944_pt1 | contig 26639 bp, 19 predicted proteins | sample MGYA00518223_ERZ1031149 | MGnify/ENA primary metagenome ERZ1031149 (study PRJEB33718, sample SAMN03159768) | human skin metagenome | collected 2014-05-20 | study: EMG produced TPA metagenomics assembly of the PRJNA266117 data set (Human skin bacterial metagenome...
AGATGTGTATAAGAGACAGAGTCCTCGCTCTCCGACTCCGAGGTCTCATCCTGCGAGGAGCTTTCCTCCTCTGCAGTGTCAGAATTGTCGCTGCTGGTGTCTTCGCTATTGCCGTTGGTACTGGTGCTTCCGCCGTCGGCGTTCTGCGACTGGGAGGTGCCTCCGCCGGAACCTCCGTTACCCTTCCCATTGTCATCGCCGAACCAGCCGAAGTAGTAGGCGGCCCCTAGGATCAATGCAATGGCCAGGATTGCAGCCAGAATGATCCCCAGAATGGGCAGGAATTTACTGTCACCGTCGGAGTCCTCATAGGGGTACTCCGAGTAGGCGGGCTGCTGCTGTGGGTTCTGCCACTGCTGCCACTGGTTCTGTCCTTGCGCACCCATATTGCGGTGATACTGCGGTGGCTCCGGCCGGGACGGATAGTCGCCGCTGCCAGGATGTGTGGGGTGCTCATTAGACATACGTTCGTAAAACTCCTGCGCTCAAGCGTGTTTTCTAGTGCGCGAAGTGACGCTCACCGGTGAGGTACATGGTGACGCCCGCCTTCTCCGCTGCCTCGATAACCTCAGCGTCTCGAACCGAGCCACCGGGCTGTACGACTGCACGCACGCCCGCCTCAGCCAGCACTTCAAAACCGTCGGCGAAGGGGAAGAAAGCATCCGAGGCTGCGACCGCACCCTCAGCGCGCTTCTCGTCGCCAGCCAGGGAGTTAGCGCGCTCGACAGCCAGCTTGGCTGCGTCGACGCGGTTCACCTGGCCCATGCCCACGCCCACGGTGGCGTCATCCTTGGCTAGCAGGATCGCGTTCGACTTCACCGCGCGCACGGTGCGCCAAGCGAACTCCAGCTCGCGCAGAGTTTCCTCATCGGCTGCTTCGCCAGCGGCCAGAGTCCAGTTGCTCGGGTCGTCTCCCTTTGCATCGATCGCATCAACCTGCTGAACCAGCAAGCCGCCGGAGATCTCGCGGCCCTGCAGCTCCGGCTCCTCGTTCGGTGCCTCGGCCTGCAGGATGCGGATGTTCTTCTTCTGCGAGAGGATCTCCACAGCACCGTCTTCGTAGCCCGGCGCGATGATGACCTCGGTGAAGATCTCGGCCACCTGCTGAGCCATTTCAACGCTCACCTCGCGGTTCACTGCGATCACGCCGCCAAAGGCGGACATTGGGTCGCATGCGTGTGCCTTCTTGTGCGCATCGGCGATGGATTCATCGGATACGGCGATACCACACGGATTGGCATGCTTGATGATGGCTACGGTCGGACGCTTGTGATCCCACGCTGCACGCCAGGCGGCATCCGCATCGGTGTAGTTGTTGTAGCTCATCTCCTTGCCGTGGAACTGCTTGGCGCCAGCCAGACCGGTGCCGTCGGAGTACAGTGCGGCTGCCTGGTGCGGGTTCTCGCCATAGCGCAGCACATTGGCACGCTTGTAGGAAGCGCCGATCCACTCGGGGAACTGCTCGCCGTCGGCGGTCTGCTCCCCCATCCACGATGCCACGGCCACGTCATAAGCGGCAGTGTGGCGGAACGCATCCACGGCCAGGTCGGTACGCTGCGCGCGGGTAAATCCGCCGGCGTTGGCAGCGGCCACGACATCCTCGTAACGGGAAGGATCTACCACCACGGCCACGGACGGGTGGTTCTTCGCAGCGGCACGCACCATAGACGGGCCGCCGATGTCGATCTGCTCCACGCAATCATCGAAGCCCGCCCCGGAGGCTACGGTCTCGGTGAACGGGTACAGGTTTACAACTACGAGCTGGAAAGCCTCGATGCCTAGATCTTCAAGTTGCTTGAGGTGATCGTCCTTGCGGGTATCGGCCAGGATGCCAGCGTGCACGCGCGGGTGCAGGGTCTTGACCCGTCCTTCCAGAACCTCCGGGAAGCCGGTGAGGGTTTCTACCTCGGTCACTGGCACGCCAGCGTCGGCGATCTTCTTCGCAGTCGAGCCAGTGGAGACGATGTCGACTCCCGCGGCGTGCAGTCCCTTGGCCAGCTCTTCGAGACCGGTCTTGTCGTACACACTGATCAGTGCACGACGGATTTCCTTTTTATCGCTGCCGTTGGTTGCTGCAGTGCCGTCACTCATTGTTTTCGTTCCTGGCCTTTCGTCCCTCATGTGAAATCTCGTGCAGCACCTCTACTAAGAGTGCGCGCTCCACCTTTTTAATTCTTTCATGCAAGCTGTCGACTGTGTCGTCGCGCGCGACCTCCACCGCCTTTTGAGCGATGATCGGACCCGTGTCCACTCCACTATCTACTACATGAACTGTAGACCCGGTGACTCGAACACCATAACTTAATGCGTCCTCCACCGCGTGCGCTCCGGGGAAAGCCGGCAGAAGCGCCGGATGTGTATTGATGATCTTCCCTGTGAAGCGCTCCACCACCTGTGGACCAAGGATGCGCATGAAACCCGCGCTCACCACGAGGTCTGATTCATAGCTGAAAATCTTGTCGGCCAGATCTTCGTTCCATTGTTCGCGATCAGTCTGCTTCGGCACGTACTCGACCAGGAAATGCTCGATTCCTGCGCGCTCGGCACGGTCGAGAGCCTCGCACTGCCGGTCACTGCCCACCGCGAGGATTTCTACCTTGTCGCGATCGACGTTATCGATCACGCTCTGCAGAAGTGTCCCCGTCCCGCTCGCCAGAATCACTATCTTCATCTGCTTCGTCATCCTCTGTATCCGTATCCTCGTCCGCTTCTTCGTCCGTTTTGTCTTCTTGCTCTTTTACTTGATCTTCTTGTTGGTCTTCCTGCTTTTTCTTCGTGACGCCCCCATCATTCCCGTTTTCCGGTTCCTCCGTAGGGGCGTCGTCCTCAGCAGCTTCAGCGTCCTCGGCTTCCTCGGCTTCCTCGGCAGTTTCGACTTCTTGAGCATCTTCAGACTCTGCGGAAGACACCATCTCCGCCTCCGGAATGTCCTCAATAACGGTCGCACCTCGGCGCGCCATAAAGAACATCATCACAGCCGCGGGCACCAACAACCAGGCTGCGAGTTCCACAGCAAAGAGCCACTCAACAGCTCCCGCCCGCCCATACACGCCGAGCTCACCACCGGCTAGCCAGGAAACGCAGAAGCCAATCAACCCGGAAAATGCACCCGCCCCGACTGCTTGGAGCAACGGAGCCTCGACATAGCTTCGCCCGCGCAAGAAGTTGTAGACACATCCCACAGCTACACAAGCAGGCACAGCCAGCAGCATTGGACCAAACCGAATCTGATCATTTGGGATAGCCGCGAGGATCGGCAGCGGGGGAAGGTTGACATTGTTCGCGGTAAACAAGCTCACCGCGCCGTTTCCTACATGAAACTCTCCACCGAGTAGGACCGCAATCGCGCCGATCACGACGTTGGGTACATACAAAAGGGCAACAAAGCTAAGGCCAATAACACCCATCGTGGATGAGGTGATGTCATACGCCTCGCTGAAAGCCTTCAAGTTCGTCAGAAGGTATATCAGCGCCACAGCCAGCCCCGCGGCGCTCATCCACTTGAGGAACTTTTGTGCCAGCAGCATTGATTCCACTGGCCAAGTAGACCAGCCACGGCGAAGCAGCAGTGCTCGCCATACGCGTGCCCGCATACCTATAACAATGGCTGCGCCATTGACAAGAGCAGTAGAGATCAATGCAACCAGCAGATTTGGCGGAGTTACATCGAATACGCGCGAGGCATCCCACAGCATTAACCATGCGATGCAGGTAAGCACGAGGGGAATCAACAAGCTTAAGGTTGTGAATACGCGAAGCCCGCGAACGCTAATGGAGTTTCCAAGCACCGTTGTCGCGCGTTTCGCATGCCCCCACACCAACAACAGTGCAGGAAGCAGCGGCACAAATCCCAACTTCGCACCCGCCATTTCCACCGGCGCGAGATTAAACGCCATCCACATCGATGCAATACTTGCCGGAACTTTGGCAAAGCCGGTACCGATGCCGATGAGAACGGCAATAATGACGATGACACCCAGAGTCACAGCATGATTAATCAGCAGCTGAGGTCCAAAACGTTTGACGTGGGGCTTCCATTTCGACCACCAGCTCCCCAGAGCGGCTTTAACGCCACCACGCGACGTGGAGGCAGAGCTGGAGGAAGAAGTAGAGGTAGCCTTCGCAACTTTGCTTTTAGAGGCAAGCCGGCCATCTACCGGGGTTCCCTTTGCCTGGTCAGCAGCCACGAAGCGCTCATGCCCCGTGTTACTGGAACCTCCCTGGGTTCCTTTGATCCTGGCTGCGTCACTACCGGACGAAGTTCGCCGGGTACGGCTCACACCTGGGCGTCGCGAAGACGATGATCGTCGGGATCCGGGGCGTTGGGCAGCAGAATCTTTACTCACCCGTCCCATTGTGCCTAAGAGGAATAGGTATCTGGCGGACTGACCCACCCGTTAGCCGTCGCTTCTTCTCTTCACCCACGCCATACTTAATCTTCTACTTGAGGGTTTGGAGGTAGCGTGCGGAAGATCACTAACATCGAAGAACACGTGAAGAAGCCACAGAAAAACGTCTGGAACAGGGGAAATGAATCATCGATCAATATCACTTCAGATCGCACCACCCCCGCAATGTAACCAAAGCGTTATTTTTCGTGAATTTAGTTGCCGCAACGTTGCGCAACCGATAATGTTACGTTTCGTTGATAACAAAGTGGTTACAAAATGCTTGCGCGAAGGCATCGAGGATCCGCCGAGGATCCGCTAGACAACGCCATAGCCCAGCAGACAGAGCCGCATTTGACAGTTGCTAAGAAACACCGAATAAGTCGAAGGGTTACAAGGACAGTGCAAAACACTACCGAGGCGAACCGTACCGGTGCCCACCGCAAGCAGGATCACAGCGCGAAGCGTCGCTTTGCGCTCGTAGCAGTCGCAACGACGGCCGTCACGACCGCTGGCGCTGCTGGTGCCACCGCTGGTGCTTCCCAGAGCTCTGACGACGACATCGCACTGGCTTCTGAGAACACCACTCTTCTCGCCCAGGGTGAAGGGACCGGCGCTCAGGGCTCTGCAGCCACCGCCGACGGTGCAGACGCAACGGCTGCCGAAGCCCCGCAGATCCTCGAGGTTCCGCAGGCCAAGCCGGTCTCCGACCTCTCCCAGCAGCTTAATTCCGCCCTGCGCTTTGCCAAGGAGCGCACGGAGGCTGACCTGGCTGCCCGTATGCCTGAATTCGCAAAGCCAGCCGAGGGCACTTTCACTTCCGGCTTCGGCCCACGCTGGGGTTCCTTCCACCAGGGCATCGATATCGCTAACGCTGTCGGCACCGCCATCCGCGCTGTCCACGACGGCACCGTTATCGACTCCGGCCCGGCATCCGGCTTCGGTAACTGGATTCGCATTAAGCACGATGACGGCACCATTACCGTTTACGGCCACATGGCCACTTTGGACGTCAAGGTTGGCGACCGTGTAACCAGCGGTCAGAAGATTGCTGGCATGGGTTCCCTGGGCTTCTCCACTGGCTCCCACCTACACTTCGAGGTTCACCCGAACGGTGGCGACGCCGTTGACCCGAAGCCATGGCTGGCTGAGCGCGGTATTCAGCTTTAAACCACCGAGCGTCTCCTAAAGACTCTAGCGTTAAAGCCTTCAAAAAGGGCCTGACTCCGATACCACATCGGAGTCAGGCCCTTAAGTTATTTAATTGGTCCCCCGGGTTGCTTTCCCGGGGTGCTCCCCTTGAGGTGTTGGGGTGTCCCCTAGGAGAGGTACAGCTTATTGCAGAGCAGCGCCGATCTGCTTCGCCGCGTTGGTTACACCGTCATTGGACATGTGCAGGGTCAGGTTGTAGCGCGGAGTCTGGTTGTCGAAGACGCCAGCAACCCATGCCTTTCCACCTGGCTGGCAGGTGTCGTGGCCACGCGTGGAGCGGTGCAGATCAACGAATACGCCACCGTTACGCTTTGCCGCGTCGTGCGCCTGACGCCAAAGCTGGCGCTCAGCTTCCTTCACGATCGGGAACGGGGCTTCAATCGGTGGCAAACCGTGGGGACGGATGAGGCAGAGACCAGCACGGTCGTTCGTCAGGTGTGGGTAGCTAACGAACTGGATGCGGGCGCCGGGAGCAACGCGCTTGATCTTCCTAGCGATGCGATCGTAGGAACGAGCCGCTGCGCGATTGTCGATCGGGGAAAGGGTGCGGTAGGTGTCGTTGGCGCCGACCATGATCGGCACGTTGCGCGTATTGCGGTTCAGCTTGCCATCTCGAATAGCTTGATCCACGCGAGCCTCCAGTGGCTCACGACCCAAGTACAGTTCCTTGCCGTTGCAGGAGTAGTCGTCAATATGAGCTCCTGTCAGACGTTGCAGCTCGGTGGCAACGCGGAACTTACCGTGGATACACTTGCGCTTCCCGCTTCGCTTAGCGTCCAAGATCTGGTTGAGGGTCGTGTTGGCAAAGTAGGAATCGCCGATCAAAACGGTGTTGCCCGGTGCAGCCTGCGCAGCAGGGGCAAGCCCCATGACGGATCCAGCCGCGACAACTGCCGCAGTCAGAATACGTGCAATCTTCTTCATCATGTTCTCCAGTGAGTGTTTAAAGGCCGTGTCTAGCCTATCCATAGTGGTTCAAAAATGTTAGGTGTTAGGAAGCATTGCTGGCATGACCTTACCAGTTGGGTTGCGAGGAAGCTCATCCAGGAAGGTCACTTCTCGGGGAACGGAATGCTCCGCAAGATTATCCCTGACCCATTCCTGCACAGACTCCTTGGTCAGCTCCTCACCTTCCGGGTTGTCGTCACGCACAATCCAGACGGCCATGCGCTTGAAACTCTCCTCGTCGTCTACCCCTTTGGCAAATAGATCCTTCACGCCGGGCATCGGCGCCAGTACTTCTTCCACACTGCGTGGGTAGACATTTTCACCGCCCACGATGATCATGTCATCAGCTCGGCCAAGGACGAACAAGCGCCCCTCTTCATCGAGGTACCCGCGGTCGCCAATCTCCAACAAGCCATGCTTGATCTTCATTTGATCGCGGGTGTGCGCGTAGCGACGCATAGTCATGGTTCCACGGGCATAGATTCGCCCCGGAGTGTTCGGAGGCAGCACATTGCCTTCATCATCCAGAATCTTTACGCGCACGCCACGCACCGGTCGCCCAGCCAAGGATGGGTTTTCCGCAAGTTCTTCCTTCTTAGCGATAGCAACGACGCTGTTCTCCGTAGAGCCGTAGAAGTTACACACCACCGGCCCGAATTGCTTGTGCAGGCCCCGGAGCAGATCTTCATGCATGGCATTTCCGGAAGACACGATGAACTCCAACGATGAAGCATCGTAATTACCGTCCTGCGCGACCTTTAGCTGCTCCTTAATGAAGATAGGCGAGGTGATAATGCCGTTAACACCGTAACGCTCAACATCCTCCATAGCCTGAACAGGATCGAATACTCGGCGGAAAACCACCGTCGCACGGTGAGCGAAGATCAGGTTAAGGTTCGCCCAGCCCCACGAGTGGAACATGGAAGCAGTCTGTTGAATCATCATTTCCGCACGCCACGGAATCCACGTCACAAGGTCCGCCAGGGGTGTCGGAATAGGCGGTTCCCGGTGCACAACGGCCTTAGGTGTGCCCGAAGTGCCGGAGCTCATAATGGTGATAAAGCCACGTTTCGGGATGGTAGGAAGCTTTTCCTCGGCTTCAGAAGGCGCGCGGTCGATGACCTGCTGAAAGGTCTCCCATTCCGGGTTTGGCGCCTGCGGGTTTTGCAGGTCTTCCGCGTACCCAATGATCACCTTTGCACGGGAATAATCTGCAGGCAGCCGGTCTGCGAATTCCTCATCGATAATAACGGTGTGAACATTCAGTTCTTCCATGCTCTTTTGCAGCTGGACCGAGCTAGAAGCAGGATTAAGCAGGCAAATATCTGCCCCAATAAAGCCCTTTGCGACTAGCGCGTAGACAACAACGCGGGAATTGCGTGCCATCACTGCAATGTTTTTCCCCGGCTCCAACCCCATGCGCTGCAGCGCGCGGGCGAAAGCAAGCGCCTCAGTTCGAACTTCCGCATAAGTGCGCTCACCAATGTCATCGATGATGGCCGTTCGCTCCGGGGCCGCTTCTGCGGCGTACCATGCCTGACGCGCAGCGGTGAAGCCATAACGGGCGATACTTTCCACCAGCTTTGCTTTACCTTTAACTCCGCCGCCCCTAACGACCACGCCCGATCGCAGCGCGGTCCCCAGGCCGGTGGCAATCGCATGAGTCTCAGCCCATGCAGCCTCGCCGAAATGCTTAAGGTTGTGCAGTTTTGAGGTGATCGATTGGTTTTCTGACATACATACCCTTCTTTGTTTCCGCTAAATCCAACGAGGAGACACATAGTTAGGTTACATAACAAAAATATTCGTCGCGAAACTTTTGTCACAAAAGTCTCTTTTTTTAACACTGCTGTGGCGTCCATCAACCTCACCGCACGACCTCTACCGACGCAAAACCGGGCGGCGTCAGAAAAACCCCCGGGAATAACCCCGGGGCCGCTACTTCGCTAGAGCTTTTCCATCGGCACACCGCCGAACAACATCAGGCGCACCGTACCCTGGCTGCCGAAGTCAATCATGCAGGTAGTGTGTGATCCGCTGCCGTCGACGCTCTTCACAGTCCCCAAGCCGTACTTGTCGTGGTTGACCTTGTCCCCGACCGCCAAGTCCAAATCTTGGTTCTTCTTTGCGCCGGCTCCAAAGGCGGGCTTCGTTTTCCTTGCAGGCTTGCGATAGGACTGGCTACCCCAGCTCCCAGAGTCAGAGCTCCATCCACCCGAGCCGCCGAAGCTCGTACCGTCGGCGTATCCTCCGCCACCCCAGGCTGAATCCACTCCGCTGCCGAAACGCGCGGGCTCCTCGCGGATCCATTCCATCAGGTTCTCCGGCACCTCAGACAAGAAGCGCGACGGTGGGTTGTTTACAGGTGCACCCCAACCACTGCGGGTAATCGCCCGGGTCAGGAACAACCGCTGCTTGGCGCGCGTAATGCCCACATAGGCCAGACGGCGCTCCTCGGCCAACTCTGTGGGGTCGCCCAGTGCGCGCATGTGCGGGAACTGGCCATCCTCCCACCCGGTCAAAAACACGACGGGGAACTCCAGCCCCTTGGCAGTGTGCAGCGTCATGAGTGTCACCATGTCCTGCTCGTCTGCCGGAATCTGGTCGGCATCGGCGACCAAGCTCACGCGCTCTAGAAAAGCCTGCAGGCTACCCAGTGGCGCCTCCCCCTCAGCCAGCATCGCCTCAGCAGCCTCATCTGCGTCAGCACTGTCTTCACCAGCGCTCCCTGCGCTACCACCAGGCATCTCCTCATAAGCTTTCAAATTCGCCGACTCCTGCGAGAACTCATGCCCCACGCTCACCAGCTCATTCAAGTTATCCAGGCGCGCCCCATCCTGCGGATCGTTGGACTTCTCCAGCAGCTCCTTATACCCAGTCACATCCAGCACCGCGGAAATCACCCGCCCCAAGTCGGGCAGCCCCAGCCCAGAACCGTCGGAAGCGGTCATCTCCATCGTCTCTGTCTCCGCCCGCAACGCGTCCATCATGTCCAAAAACTTGCCAATGGAATTACGGCCGCGAGCGGAAAGGCCGGCGACCTTGCCCGCGGCGGCGTCACCAAGAGCAGCCGAAAAACCTATCCCCTGGCTTTCCGCGTGCACCGTGACCTGCGCGATGGCCTTATCTCCAATACCGCGGCGCGGGGTGTTGATGATCCGCCGCAATGCCACCGTGTCATCCGCATTATCCAGCACCTTTAAGTAAGCAACGATGTCACGGATCTCGCGGCGCTCGTAGAAGCGCGTACCGCCGACGACCTTGTATGGCAGACCGGAGCGCACCAGAACGTCCTCAATCGCGCGGGAGGCGTTGTTGGTGCGGTACATAATCGAAATGTCGCCGTAGGAATAACCCTCGTTGTCCACCAAGTCGTCAATCTGCTCGACGATGAAGTTCGCCTCGTCGTGCTCGTTATCCGCAACGTAGCCGCCAATCAGCTCACCATCGCCCAGATCCGTCCACAGCTTCTTCGGGCGGCGGCCCTGGTTCCGGTCGATCACCGCGTTCGCAGCGGACAGGATCTTCTGGGTGGAGCGGTAGTTCTGCTCCAGCAGAATGGTGTGGGCATCCGGGTAGTCGCGCTCGAATTCCTCGATGTTGCGGATCGTCGCGCCACGGAAGGCGTAGATCGACTGGTCAGCATCGCCCACTACGCACAGCTCGGATTCCGCCTTGCCCTTGCCGGCGAGTGCCGCGACCAGCTCGTATTGCGCATGGTTTGTGTCCTGGTACTCGTCGACCATGATGTGGCGGAAGCGACGGCGGTAGTGTTCGCGCACGTCCGGATTGTTATTGAGGATCCCCACAACCTCGCCGATCAGGTCGTCAAAGTCCACTGCGTTCGCCGCCCGGAGACGCTGCTGGTAGGTCTTGTACAGCGTGGCGATCTGGGCGGTGTGGGGGTTGGAGTCGCGCTGTGCTTCCTCCAGCGCCCCGGCTGGGCCGACCAGCTCGTTTTTCCAATTGGAGATCACGTGCAACACTCCGCGCGGTGCAAACTCCTTCAGATCCAGCGAGGCGTCCTTGATAATCATGGACATTAAGCGCTTGGAATCGTCCGAGTCGTAGATGCTGAAGTTCGTGTTCAGCCCTGGCGCGAGGTGTGCATTGGCACGCAGCACACGCACGCAAAAGGAGTGGAAGGTGGAGACCCACATCCGCTCCGCTTGTGGACCGACCATATCCATCACACGCTCGCGCATCTCTGTCGCGGCCTTGTTGGTAAAGGTAATGGCAAGGATCTGCCACGGCGCCACACCGTTGGCCAGCAGGTAGGCAATGCGGCGCGTCAACACACTCGTCTTACCCGACCCGGCACCCGCCACGATCAGCAGCGGGCTACCCATGTGCTCGACCGCCTGCCGCTGCTGTGGGTTAAGTCCGTTCAGCAGTTCTTCTTTTTGACGCCCAGTTTCAGCGCCCGGCTGTCCAGTCGCGCGCTGCGGCTGCGGTTCTGGGCGAGGTGTGGTGTGCAGGCTAGCCAGGACGTTTTCATACCCCTCCGGAGGCAGATCCTCCTCTGGTGGAGGCACCTCTTCGTCAAACAGTGTCGGTTCTTCGGGCAGCGGCAGGTCGGCGAATGGATCGTGCTGGTTGTGCATGTTTTCCCTTTGTGCTCCCTAGAAACTCTTTGTGAAACTCTCCGGCCAACTAGCGGTAGACTACAGCGCATGAGCGACAACGAAGACTCGCAGCCTGCTGAGTTCACCGTCCGTATGCCTTCCGGCACGGACGATCCTTTATCGGATTCAGAAATTCAATCCTACCGCGAGGAAATCAACCGCCTCGACCGCGCCATCATCGATGCAATCCACCGCCGTAGCGAGGTCTCAAAGGCCATCGGCAAAACACGTCTAGGTTCGGGTGGCACGAAGCTCGTCTATACGCGCGAGGTCGCGATCATTAATCAATTCCGCGAGGAGTTCGGCACAGAGGGCGTAGAAATAGCGAAGGCCCTGCTGCAGCTAGGCAGAGGGCGCTTGGGCTAAAGAGCGTGGCGTTAGGGGTTTATGCCAGGCGGAAACCGGCTCCTACTCCCCCAGCCGCGTTGAGGTCAGCAGCAATAACATTCCATGCTGCACCGGCCGTCGGCGCGTGGAAAGGTCCTTGCAGTGGGGTAGTGCAGGAAGGCAGGTTGGCTACGCCACCGTTGATAATGCCGATGAGGCGGTTGCCGACGTAGATCGGGGCACCCGAATCGCCAACGGAGCCGCACAGGTGCGAGACAAGGAAGGGGCCGGAGATCGCCAGCATTGGGCCGCAAGAGGTGCCCGTGGCCACTCCGGTCTTGCACATCTGCTGCAGGCTACCTGGGGTCGGTCCGCCCAGTGCGTTGAGGTGTACGTTGTTGTAGCTGCGGGTCAGGCGCACCTTGTTGTTGAACTTGATGACGGCGTAGTCCGGGTAGCCGTTACGAACGACGGTGCCGATTTGCCCCGCACGCTCGCTATCCATGGAAGTGACCGGAGCGCCGGGCTTACCGCAGTGTCCAGCGGTGATGCCCACTTTGTTCCCTGCTTTGTCATAGCCGACGACGGCCAGAGTGCAGATGTTGTTGCCTACGTAGATCGGCATGGACGGGCCTGCCAGCACGTTTGGTGCGGCGGCTCGCTGTGCTTGAGGAATGCCGGGGGAAGTGAAGTAGTGGCCGGGAATGCGGTGTGGTCCGGGCTGGCCGGTGGCCTTGAGGAAGGCATCGGCGGATCCTGCTGGAGCCGCGGAGGCCTCCGGCGCATTGAAGGTCGCACCAAAAGTGGCGGAGATGGCCAGTGCCGCGCCCGCGATCAAAGCTGCGAAGCGACGGGTAGTGCGAGTGGGGACGAGTGAGGCTGTCAAGAACCGGGAGCGCATACTTTCCTTCGTTTTTGTTGGCAATGGAACTAACCCTATCGCACGAAACAGGATTCACATGCGCCACAGTGGTAACAGTTTGCTAAAGGTTACCCCTGCCTCCCAGCTACGCGGTTCTAACGCAGAACAGTGACGCTGCCGTCGCCGTTGACCTTGACCTTAGCGGCAAATGCGGCGGCCATGTTCAGGCGCTGCCAAGAACCACGTGGCCCCTGATCGTCCAGCGGAGAGCCAGACGGAATTGCCGTCTGACGCAGGATGGAGGCGCGCTGCTTGTAGGTCAGCTTCGGGAACTTCGGCAGCAGCAGATCCGGCGCAGCCTGCGGCACGATCATCGGCGCATCCTTGCGGTAGATCTTCGGGAAGCCGTAGGTCATGCGGTCGGTGTACTCGCGCACAGCCTGGTCGGTGGAACGGTAGGCCTTGTCGCCCTTGATGACCTGTGCCAGCGGGCGGCCAGCGCGCCACTCGAGTTCGGCACGCAGTTCCTTTCCAGCCTGGCGGATCGCATCGCGCATCTTCGGGTCATTCCAACGGTCAGCTGCCGCTGCAGTACCGGACATGCGGCCACCCATGACGTCCAGCGGGTAGTGCACACCCATCACAATGCGGTTATTACCAGCCTCAGACCCACGAGCCAGGATCTGCGGAGCCAGCTCCGGCAGGGTCAGCGCCAGCAAAGTGGTGGACCAGACAGCCTGGTTGGTGTGACCAGATGGGTAGGACTTGGAGGTGCCGTAGTACTTGTTCTGGCCATCCTCGTACTTCTTGATGCGATCCGGGGCGACCACGAACGGACGGTCGTAACCGAACACCATCTTCTCCACGAAGGTGGAGGAAGCCAATCCGCCAGCACGAGCCAGGTAGCCGTTGCCCAGCAGGAACTGGGTCTTCGGCAGGCGGTTCTCGCGCAGGGCGGCACGGAAGTGGCGGCCAAGCTCGTCACCCAGCGAGTCGGAGAACGCATCCAGCACGCCAGCCTTGTCCGCGCGAGCGTCCTTCTGTGCGCGCTGGATGGCAGACGGGTTACTCTGCGCAGCGTTGTTGATCTCCACAACCTTGTCCAGGTTCTGCTTCATGATCGCCGGGTGGTTGGCGCGCACATCGTTGAAGCCATCGACGACATCCAGGTAGATGCCGTAGCCGTGGGAGCTGATGTCGGAAATGTAGCCACCCAGGTACTCCGGACCGAAAGGCTGCGGGTTTGGTGCACCCTTGTGCGGCACCGGGTGCGGGTAGTTCGGTAGCCCCTGCGAACCAGCGATAGCTGGCATGCTCACTGGAGCAGCTGCGGCTTGACCTACGTTTACTGCGGAAAGGGACATCGTCGCGGCCATCACGGTCGCCGTCGTGATCTTCAGACCCTTCTTGTTGGTCACTGTTTTCCTCATCCTTGAAATGTCGACTGTGTCTTCTTTGTGAACGCCAGGCCTGCGAGCCCGCCCGGCGCGAATTCACATAGTTTTATAAACTCTCCGGAATACTAACCCAAGTAGCTGAACTAAAGGTTAAGTTCAGGTTAGATGCGGGTGACGCGCGAGAGGGCTTCACACAATAAAACCTTGCCAGCGCGCCGCCTGCAGTGAGTCGTCATTGCTATCCCGGGAGAAAGGAAAGTTCTTCAAAACCTGGTTGGTAAAGCTATCCACCCGCCGGTTAGCGTTGCGCAAGTCGTAATACGTCCTCATTTCCGCGTCGTAATCTGCCAAGTCGGCGGTCAAGTTCTCCCTGGTCTGATAGCCGTTTTCCATCACGCGGAACTGGCGTGGCATGCGGGGCTTCAGCTGCGGATCCTGATTCGGCCAACCGAGGGTGAGCCCTACGACGGGGAAGGTATATTGCGGCAGGTTCAGCAATTCGATAACCCCGGCAGTGTCGTTATGAATATTGCCTAGGTAGTTCGCGCCAAGGCCGAAGGATTCGGCGGCGTTCACCACGTTCTGCGCCATCAGGCAGGCATCTGTGAAAGCTTCCACAAACGCCTTCGTGCGCCCCGCAGCGCGTGGATCGCCACCGTTTTCCCGCAGGATTTGAGCATTGCGCGCAGTATCGGCCAGGAACAACAGGTACACAGGAGCCCGGCGAACGTACTCCTGATTTCCGATCTCTGCCAGGCGCTCCCGCAGCTGTTTGTCCGTCACGCGAATAATGCTCGCCTGCTGCATTCCACGGGAGGATGCCGTACGCATAGCGACGTCGTAGATGGTTTCCAAGGTTTGCTCGTCCACCGGCTGATCGGTGAACTCCCTGATTGTGCGATGGGAAAGCTGGTGGTCGACCATGGGATTTGGACTAGTTGACATGGAATCCACCTTAACGACTGTGATGCCCCCGAGCTCTGGGACACCTTATCGAGAGCACAGACACAAAATGCACTACACTGCGCCGGGAACAAAGGTTGGCGATAATACATTTCAATACTGGTGGTTGGTGCGAAGTTTCGTATCCTCCTAAATGGCCACTTCGCAACCGATTTCACACATAGATACGTTCAAGGGTTCCAAGGAAAGTACAGACATGATCATTGCAATTATCGCCATCGTTATCCTCGTCCTACTCGTCATCATCTGGTTCGCCATGTACAACGGCCTCGTCAAAAAGCGAAACACGGTCAACGAGGCATATGCACAGATCGATACCCAGCTGCAGCGTCGCGGCGACTTGATCCCCAACCTTGTATCCACTGTCAAGGGCTACGCCAACCACGAGGCGAAGGTGTTCCACGATATCGCTGAGCTGCGCAGCGCAACTGATCGCGCTCGCGCCACCGGCACTGTGCAGGATGCATCCCAGGCAGAAGCAGTGTTCGGTCGCACCATGGCCACTCTGCGCGCAACCGCAGAGGCCTACCCAGAGCTGCAGGCTTCCCGCAATTTCCAACAGCTGCAGGAAGAGCTTGCCTCTACCGAAAACAAGGTCGGCTTTGCGCGCCAGTACTACAACTCTTCGACAAACAACTACAACACCGCCATCCAGTCCGTGCCGAACAACATCGTCGCTTCCGTGCACGGCTTCCGCCCCTTCGAATACTTCCAGGTGGAGGAGTCCAAGCGCCAGGCTCCCGACGTGTCCTTCTAATCTCCTCCCCCGTCACCTTCATTTTTTGTAGGGACTGTACTAACCGCGCCCCGCAGTCGAGGTGACTACACGACCAACAAGGAGGAACCATGGGCCACCAACCGACGACCTTCAACGAATCATTGTCTCAGCTGCGTCGGGGCATCGCCGTCGCATGGCTCGCAAACGTGCTGGTCTTGCAGCTGTCCATCGTGGCATGTGCCTGCGCCGCCTATGTCGGCACCAAGGGCAGCAATATTGACCTCAACACCCTAGGCATGGTCATTTTGATCTCTGCCGGTGTTGCCATTCCGGTAGCGATGCTGATCATTCTGTATTCCTACTTCTTTTCCACCCGGACCGTGCTGTCCGCGATCGGCGGGCAAAAGCGCCTGGTGGAGCAGGGCATGATCTACAACATTGTGGAAGAAATGGCGATCGCCGCCGGTATGCCTTCTCCGCCGAAGGTCTATGTGCTCATCGGAACCGGAGTGCCCAATGCTTATGCCCTGGGTGGCAAGAGAAAGAAGCCGCAGACTGGCACGATCATTGTCACCGAAGAACTCGGCTATCTGCTTAATCGCGAGCAGCTGCAGGCCGTGATCTCCCATGAGATGAGCCACCTTACCGCCGAGGACAACCGGGTCATGACCCAGCTAGTGGCGATTGCGTCCGTCATCTCCATCCTGCAGTCCGCGTTTATCTACGGAAGTTTGAGCTCCAATAACCGCAATCGCTCCAACTCGAACTCCAGCGGTGGTGGCCATGCGGTTGTCGCACTCGTCATTTTCTTGGTCTCCTTCTGCGTCATCCTGGCAGCCCCTGCGCTGTCCAACATTGCGAGGGCCTATATGTCGCGCTATCGCGAGCAACAGGCCGATAGCCATGGCGTTTCGCTCTGCCGCAACCCCACTGCCCTGGCACAAGCCCTCATCACGATCCGTGCATTTCACCAGGCCAACCCGCACACGGTGGATAACTCCATGTACGGTAGCCCCGGTTCCTTGGCTCTATATGCACCGGAGAGAGACATCATCGAGAGTTTCCACAACTCCGACCAGAGCAAAAAGGGCGGCATGTTCGAGCGGGCAATGAATAAGCGGCGGAATTTCTCCGCCACCCACCCGCCAATCTGGGAGCGCGTCGATGCATTGATCGCCATGGGGGCTTATGTGCAGGATTTTGTCCCTCATGTGCCACAGCATCAGCAGATCTCCGGGCACATCAAGTAGCCTGGTGCGTTCTATGAACCCTGAAGCGCCACGAGCTCCCCTCTCCTATACCTCGACCGTTGGCTTCCCAGAGCTGAATATGGCGCGGGTCATTAACGCAGACTTCGATACCGCCGCCGACCGTCTCTTCAGGTGGGGCGTGCAGCGCAGCGGACTATTCCGTGTGCACCCCACGCATGAGGTCGTGGAACTCAATGCGGAAGTTGCCTTGGGATTTGGGCCGTGGACCTTCCGCTGCCGGGTGGTTGATGTGTTCGCCGAACCGGGACGTTGCGGCTTTACCTACGGCACTCTCCCCGGCCACCTCGAGCGCGGAGAAGAGACCTTTACCCTCGAGCGGTTGCACCATGGCCGGGTTCTTTTTCTTGTTGACGCCAAATCTCAGCCCGCTCGCTTCCCCGCTTTACGTCGACTTATCGACCTGCCTCGGCGTGCTTTGATTCGCCGCTTCTATCTGCGCGCGTTGGACGACTAGCACGATAAACGGCAAGACAGCGAGAGCTGCAATGCCACACGCAGGTCTTATAAGCAGTCCCAGGCAAATTCGACCCGATCGAAGTTGCGCGCAGCGAGGTCATCGGGATGGATATAAAAGTTTCCAACTCCGGTGTCGCCCCATTCGCAAGGGAGGTCCTGGTCTATTCTCGCGAGCACTATTCGGGGATCAGACGGATGGAAGGGGTCGCGGTTCAGAAGAATTTCGTATCCACCGAGCGAGGATCCGTTTGCAGACGGATAGTCAATGGGTTCTAGGAACTCATCGGCATGGGGATAGACAGTGAAGCCCTCTTGTTCTGCGCGCCCGACAGCCGCGGCAAACGCATCTTTCCTCGATCCTTGACCATCACGGCTGGGCTTCTCGAAAGTCGTCTCCCCGCCGATTACCCAACGCGAAACAAGGCTTCCCCTAAACGTGTGAATATCCACGTAATCCTGGCCTCTTCTAAGCAGGGTGCGGGGACCTTTCGGATCAAAAATAGCCCGACCGTACTCGTGGGCGCTATAATCAACCTCCTGGTCGATTCGAACTCCATCGATCGTGACGGGATCGAGTGGCTCGGGAGCTGGATGCTCGCCTGAATGCAGGATCTCTTCCTCAGGCATCTCACCTACATGCGGTGCAGAAAGGTCTTCGAAATACCTGGCGAACGGGGTGGGTTCTTGGCACGAATCCTGCTGGTTCGGCGCCATCAAAAAATCACCCCAAAAATCAGTATCAGGCACGAATAACTGAAGGAGCCCGGTCGTGGGGAACCCCGGAAGCTGCTCGAGCTCAGAGAAATTGAACTGGGCAATGAAGAACATGGGCCGACCGTCGTAATACGGGTAGGGTGCATGCTCCGGAAGGTAGGGGGTGCCACATACCTTCGAAGTGGTGGGCGAATCGGGGCGTGAGCTTTCTTTAAGCGCAAGAGCAGGGCGGGTGGGAATGCTATCGAAGGAGTACTTCAGGTCATACACGATATCGGAGTAGGCCACTCCAACAACTGTAAGGGAAGCTGCTAACCCCCGCATATATCCAGGAGACAAAAAGAAGCGCCCTCCTCTAACGTGAAAGCTAGAGGAAGGGCGCTATTGGTAGCGGGGGCAGGATTCGAACCTTCGACCTCTGGGAACGTTGACGAAAATACCGCCATGTGAGGAAAGCGTTTGCGAATAGGTAGACATGAGCACTCCTTGCCAAATACGGAAATGTGCGATCAGTCGCGTATTTGGCACCGGCTCTGCCGTGCGGTATCACCGTATCCTCACTCTACGCACTCCAGCGTGCTCAGGGTGCCGCTAGCACTGTCTAGAATGCGCTAGCAGGGTGCAAGAGCGCTAGAGACGCAGAATAGTGCTGGGTCTGGGCTGTTATGCGCCAGCTTCAAGGCGCTCGATAGCACGGCAGATGGTTGGCCGAGAGACATCGAATGTCCTGGCTACAGCGCTGACGGACTTCCCGCCGGCGATGAGTTCTTTTGCGACTTGCGCCTGCTCGTTACTGAGCTTTGGCTTCGGCCCAGCAACTCGGCCCTGGGAGCGGGCGTGCGCCACACCTTCACAAGTGCGCTGGATCAGTAAGTCTCTTTCCCGCTCGGCGAGTGAGGCCATAACGTTGAGAACTACTTTGTCTGCGAGGCGGGAGGTGTCCAGCGCTGGTTCCGGCACCTTGACGTTGATGGCACGCTTAGCCAGTTCAGCGATGGTGTTCACGGTATCTACGAGGTTGCGGCCGAACCTGTCCAGCCGGGTTACAACCAGGGGTCATCGGGGCGCATGTACGCCAGTGCATCATCGAGACCGGGCCGCTGCCAGTTCGTGTCGGAGATGGTGTCTAAGTAGATGTGCTTAGGGTCGCAGCCAGCCTCAATGATGGCGTCGCACTGGGTGTCGAGCGACTGCCCCTGCTTCGATGTAGAGACGCGGGCGTAACCCAATGAGCATGGCTAGTCCTCCACCGCTTCTTCGAGGTCTGCGGGCAGGTTGTGGTTGAGGACGTACTCACGCAGCAGTCGGTCAATCGCCATGCGGATCTTAAAGCGCGACAGTTTCTTTCCCATCTGTTGACGAAAGTAATCGGCAGCAGCGTCGAGATTGACAGAGTCAACGACATCATCGAAACGGCCATACTCGTTGAGATGCGGCTCATCGACGTGCACCGCAAGCATAGTTCGAAGAAGGTCTGCATCGACGCCAATAGCTTGCACAAGCTGGTCGATTTCACGATCCTGCTGCGTGAGCTTGTAGTCGTTAATGTAATCCTGCACGGTTTTGCCAGGCACGAGAACAGCATCACCGGACTGGATGTCATGGAGCCAGCGGTTAGCATAGACCTGGTCTTCCGCGCTTAAGCGTGCAAAGCCAGCGTGCAGGTCTGAGAGCAGCTCATCGAGTGCAACCTGCGGCAAGCCAGCCTCAATAGCGCGTAAGTACTTCGTGTACTTCGCGTTGAGGTAATCAGCGTCGATACGTGCAGTGTCGATATGGGTGATGTGGACGTTGAGGTCGTAGGGCGGGCGATCATCCCCGTCTCCCCCGCCTGGTTCCGGTTCGGGTTCACCGTCTGAACGGTCAAGTTCCTTGTAGCGCGACAACAACGCGATGTACACCGGCTCGGTCAGTTCCACTTCAATCTCGTTGTCGGCAAACTGGTACGTGTCTTTCTCCCAGGTAAAACCCTGGATTTGAGCTGCTTGGAGATGCTCGTACAGTTCGGGAAGTACCTTTGCGAACTCAAGGCGGTCGGCTTCATCGTCCGGCAATCGAGAGAAGTCATCGATGCCAGCAAAAAGTCGCTTAATAACGGTAAAGCACTGGTTTATTTGAATTAAGTGTTCGTCAAGGCGATCGACAAACAGCCCGAAGGGTTTATCACCAGAGTAGAGCTTCACTGCGGCGTCAATGTTGCGCTGCATCGTGTACGGCTTGCGGTAGAAGCGGATAGAGCCGAAGGGCTTCTCTGGGCCAAAGACACGGTTAGTACGCGAAAAAGCCTGGATGATGTTCTCGTAGGCGATGACCTTGTCCAGATACAGGGTGTTTAACCACTTGGAGTCGAAGCCAGTAAGCATCTGATCGACGACAATGAGCAGGTCAATCTGCTTATCGTGTGTAAACGCCGGCGTGTTGTACGGTGCCTTGTGTGCCAGCCGCGCAGCAATATCGCGCTTAAAAGCGTCATGCATCGGCATCGTGAAGTGCTGGTCAAACATGGTGTTGTAATGCTCAAGCACTTCGATGAGGCCGTCTTCTTTTCTCAGTTGCGCTTCCCCGGTGTTGTCGATATTCGGATCGAACAGCGCCGTCACGTTCAACTGCGGGTAAGCATCACGGAAGATGCGAAAGTACTCGATTGCCTCAGGGATCGAGTGCGTAGCCAAGATGGCATGGAAAGCGCTGTTTCGGCTTAGGTGTCCCCAGTGCTTCGCGATGTCGGCAGCGACAGCAGCACGGTGCTCAGGCTGGTTGTACTGCGACATCGGCAGGTAGTCTTCGATGCCTTTGTCGTAGGAGCCGTCATCATGGCGCACACCAGCCATCGGGACCTTTGCCTTGTCCATGAACTTGAGGAAGACCTTTTCTTTCTTCGGGTCACTAAAGGCATCTTGCTCATTGATAGCCTTCGCTTGTTCCAAAGCAATGGTTTCACGCACATCATGCGCGCGGAAGGTCTCGACCATCTCAGGATCGAAGCCGAGCACATTGCCGTCACGAATACCATCGGCAATGGAATAGCGGTGCAGCTCATTGCCGAAGATAGTGGCCGTAGTGGCGTGTACCTTCTGGTTCTCGTCGTGGATCGGAGTACCTGTAAAGCCGAAGAGCAGCGCGTCTGGCAGCGTGGTCTTGATGCCCAGCAGCATGTCACCAAAGGTGGAGCGGTGTGCTTCATCAACGATGAAGACGATGCGCTTATCACGCAGTTTCTTCAGGACTGGCGCGCGCAGGGTCTCAGCCTGCAAGTGATGGAACTTCTGTAGCGAAGTAACGATCAGCACCGACGTGTCGTTTGTCAGCAGCCGCAGCAGTTCATCAGCGCTAGCGGTGTCTGAGACATCGATGGTATCTCCGCCATAGCTACGGTAATTCGCCAGAGACTGTGTACCCAGCTCGACACGGTCAAGCAGGAACACAACCTTATCGGCGTTTTTAGAGTCAGCGATAAGCTGCGCGGTCTTAAAGCTAGTGATCGTCTTGCCAGAGCCGGTGGTATGCCAAATGTAGCCGCCCTTATTGTCACTACCCCACTCGTGGCTTTCCACCCGGTCAGCAATGCGGTGCGCTGCAAAGTACTGGTACGAGCGCATGACCATGAGCACGCCCGCTGCGCGGTCAGTGACGGTGTAGAACCCGATGAGTTGGTGCGCCATGGGGATCGACAGCAGTGAAGTTACAACCGCAGGCCAGTCGTTGATCGGCTCATTGTTGAAATCAGCCCAGTTGAAGAAGAAATCAGGGTTGAACTTGCCCCCAGGGCCGGGATTAGCGAAGTACAGCGATTCAGTCGGCGTCATCGCAACGAAGATCTGTACCAGTGAAAACAGGCCGGTGTAAACCCCTTCATGGGCGTATTTAATGATCTGGTTCGTAGCCTGCGAGACAGGCACACCAGAGCGCTTTAGTTCCAGATGGATCACCGGCATGCCATTGATGAGCAGCATGAGGTCACCCCTACGCTCCGGCATGAGCTTGTGTGCTGCAGTGGAGAACTTCGGCTGCCGTGCGATCTGATAGCAGGACTGACCACCGGCGATCTCGCGGCGGTCGTAGATTTTAAGGCTTACCTCTTTGCCCAGATTGTGCGCCTCAGGTGCATCGCGGGTAATGGCGACACTACGCCCGTTGATGAACTCGTTGAGCAGCAAGGGCGTGCGCAGCTCCGTGATCTGCTCAATGATTTGGTCCATCTCAGTCGATGTCAGCGGTACATCGCCGAGCCGGTCCTGGTCACGGTTGTTGTTGTAGAGGATCTCAGCCCAGTTTTCGATGAGCTGGCGCTCTGTGGGACGGTCGAGCACCTCATCCCAACCATGACGGTGCAGCATAGCGACAACGTCGTCTTCGAAACGTGCTTCGTCTGTGTACGTCAGTGGTGTAGTCATAACGAGTGCTCCTTAGACGAACATGCGCTGCAGCAGCGCAGTCTTCGCTTGGACAAGTTGAGTGATGTAGCTGGCTTCAGCTGCGATAAGCGAATCGAGGTTGGAGAAAATCTCACTGATAGCGCGCTGTTCTTCAAAGGACGGAAAAGAAAAGTCAGTTTCAGTCAAGGTTGAAATTGAGATAGAGCTAACCTTGGTTCCCTGCATTTTCGACAACAACTGGTTGTGAAAACTAGGGGCATTGAGAGCGTGCCCGAGAAAACCGGGGGCAAAGGCTCTGTTAGGTCGTGCAGAGATTGTGTGCAATCCAGCGAGAACAAGTTTGTCAGAAACACCCTGTATCTCTACGCACTTACCTACAGTGGAGTCCTCAGCCGCATCCGCAAAGAGAATGTCTCCATCAAAAAGACTCTGTCGAGATACGTTTGAAAGTCGATCAACATGACGAACAAAAGGTATCTCGATATGAGCAGCATCCACGACAGAGTCGTATTTCACAAGGATGTCCCCGTAATGGATGTTCATTGCCGAGGTCGGTACGTCAGTTAGCTCTGCCCGGCTCAAACTATTATGCCCGCGATAGTCGACCAAGTCGGAGAAAGCATGTGTCTCCCACCCACCATCGAAACCACCAAGCCGCAACTCCGGCTCATCGGCACCGTCTTGCGGGAACATGCGCTGCAGCAGTGCGGTTTTGGTCTGCTGCAGGTTGGCGCGCTTGGCGCGGTGTTGTTTGATAAGCGCGTCGAGATCAGAGAAGAGTTCACCTATAAGGCGCTGTTCTTCGAGAGTGGGAGGGACAGATATCCGGTACTCGTTTAGCACACTCCGAGTTAGTTGAGGCTGCGCACCACCAGTAACCAGGGATTTGAGTGATCGGGATCTTAAGTTCCCGTAAAGAAACCTCTTGTCGATACCGCTGCTGTCGACGTTCACAACCATCGAGTTACCAGTAATCCAAACCGGACCCGATACATAGCTTGGGGTACCCGTGTTCTCACCACGAGCCGAAATAGTTACTTGATCGGCGGTGTGGTTAGCTGCGTTGTAGAAGCCAATGAAACCATTCGCTCCGAAGACAGGCACACCTGATTGTTGTAGATCTTTACTCGCGATTGTTTGAGGTTGGTACATCCAGGCAATGTCAGCGAGCCTAGTATACGTCCAATTACCCCCAAACCCATCGAACCGTAGTGCTGGTGGGTTGTTCTTAGACACGCTGACCACCACCCAGCATTTGCTTCAGGGCTGCGACAGCCTGCATATCTGCATCAGAGCCAGTGAGCTTATCCAGTGATACAAGCAGGCTGCGCTCGGTAGTAGCGATCTGCGTATCCAACTCAGTTAGCGGCGTGGCGTACTTATCCTGCAAGTGCTGCACCTGGTCAGCGAGTTCACGCAGCGCAAGCGTCGGCAACAGTGCAAGCTGCACCATGAGCGTTGCAACCCACTTGGCCGAGAGCACTTCGACGATCTGATTGTCAGTGAGGTTCTCAACAGTCTCGTGAGTCTTGGTTTCAAGCTCTTCGTTGGCCTTCTTGAGCTGCGATTTAACCTTAGTAAGGTGGTCAAGCAGCTGCTTTGCCTCGATCTGGATAGCCTCGATGCTGCCCTCAGGCCACTGTGCGCCCTTTGGAAGGGCTGGAAGCGCCTTGACTGCCTTATTGAGATCAGCCTTGCGGAAGCCAGTTTCGTTGGCGTTAAGCACATCCGCCAGATCAGTCTTGTCTTCTTCACTTAAGCCCTCGATAAGGGCTGTGAGTTCAGCATCAACACTGTCGCGCTCATCGGTCAGGTCACCTACCTGGTTGCGCAGCTCAGGCAGGTACAGGTCGCGGATGACCTCAAAGGTCGCAACACGGCCTTCCCAGCCGGTTTGGGTGTAGACCTTCTTCTTGTCCTTGGTCTTCCACTCCATGACTGGGTCGACCACACGCAATGCATCCCAGCCCTCGGTCTGCAGGATCATCAGGTCATTGGCAATGGTGAGCCACTTCTCATGCAGCAGCTGGTAACCCTGGTACTCGTTAACCAGGGGCACCGGGGCCAGGCGAGCAAACAGGTCAGCCTTGATCGCATCCTCAGCAGTATTGACTTGAACAGCCATCGCGTTGTCGATGAGATCTGTTTCCAAAGACTCAGCAAAACCGCCCAGTGCCTCATTCAACGTATCTGCCAGCGCCCCGGCAGCATCGTGTTCAAGAACAGTTTCGCGAATATCGGCTGTACGGATCGTTGCATAACCGCTACCACCTTCATCAAACAGCGTCTCACGCAGGCCCGGCAGCACATCCCAGTACTCAGCGAGACCGTCGATCTCGCTGGAAGGGATACCGCCGTTGATGGTGGCGAAGAAATCCACTGACTCTGGCGGCAGTGTTGCGGAGACGTAGCGCGGGATGTTGAGGTTGTAGACATTGTCGCGGATCTCATCACGAGACACAACACGTGCGAAGTGCTCGACGTCTTGGCGTGCATGAACAGTATCAAAAATGCGCTCGATGTCTCGGGCGCGTAGCAGGTTGTTCTTGCCGTCTTTAATAAAGCCCTGGGAGGCGTCGATGAACAGCACGTCATCTTGGCTACGCTGTTTCTTTAACACCATGATGATGGTCGGAATGCCAGTGCCGTAGAAAATCGAACTCGGAAGACCAATGATGGTGTCGATGTTATTGGCCTCGATGAGGCGTGTACGGATTGTCTCTTCTGCCCCGCCACGGAAGAGCACACCGTGCGGCAGAACAATGGTCATAATGCCGTCTGGCTTGATGTGGAAGAGTTCGTGCAGCAAGAAGGCGTAATCGGCCTTGTTCTGCGGCGCCAGACCATACTGGGTAAAGCGCGGATCGGTGTCCATGCCCTCTGGCTCCCAGTTCTGAGAATACGGAGGGTTCGACACAACAGCATCGACAAACAGTGGATCGTAGGTGTTTTCCGGGTCAGACTCATCAAACATCGGCCAGTCGTGTTCAAGACTGTCTCCGTTGCGCGCGACAATGTTATCTGCCTTGACACCCCGCATGACCAAGTTCATGCGCGTGAGGTTAAAAGTATTGTCTTTAAGCTCTTGGGCGTAGTACTTAATCGCGTCCGGGTCACCCATATGACGTGCAACAGCTTGGCCGATATTGAGCAGCAGTGAACCAGAGCCAGAGGTCGGGTCGTAAATGGTCATGGTGTCACGGCCTCGGGTGTGGGCTGCAACGATGCGGCTCATGATCTCAGAGACCTCATGCGGAGTGTAGAACTCACCGGCCTTTTTACCCGCGTTAGCTGCGAACTTCGAGATCAAGAACTCGTAGATGAACCCCAGCACGTCGTAGCCCTGCGCGCCATCGGTCGGGATGTCATCGATAAGGTCCAGCAGATCCTTAATCGCCTTGGTCTGCGAGGTGGCGTTACTACCCAGTTTCGACAGGCCTGTTTCCAGGGTGCGGAAAATATCTTTGAACACATGACTGCGGCTCGGCAGGATGAGACGGTCAAAAGCCGCAAGGGCATCACGCACATCAGCAACGTTGAAGTCACTACCGGCAGCACGCCACGTCGAGTGAAGGTTGTTATACGCGATGAAGTAGCCCAGGCGATGCTGTACGAACTCGATAGTCTCGGGGTCTTCTTCAGCGAGAACCTCAGCAAGCTCATCAGGTTCCACGTCATTGGCGTACATCAGCTGCTCAACCTGATCGGAGAGGAACTTATAGAAGATGAAGCCGAGAATGTAGTCCTTATACTCTTGTGCTTCGATTTTGGAGCGCATGGTGTTCGCAGATTCCCAGATGCGCGATGCGAGTTGCCGTTTGTCCATATTAAATACCTGATGCCTGTCCACAATCGGTAGATTTCGCACACCCCACCACTGCCGTGCTGTACCGAGCACATGGTGACAGGATAAAGGTGCACGAGATCGTTTAGTGCTATTCATCGTGAAACACGACTAACTATTAACGACACCGTACAGCAGAGGTTTTTCCCCTCTAGCGCTCGACATGCGAGACAGCGCCAGCCGTGTAGTAATTACACACCAACGCCACGGTTGAGCAATCTCGCCCGTTACCTTGTGAGTGTCCCTGATAATGGGGATAGTCGCTGGTCCCGGTATGGCTTACCTGCCCTGTAGTTTCCATAATCCGGGGGGTGTTGCCGCCGGGTGCCAGGGCTTTCGATGACAGCTGATAGGGACACGGCCAGTTTCAAACTAGGTCTCTTTGTAACGTGGGTGCTTGCAACGAAGGTCATGACGCCAGCGACTGGAACAACGCCATACCCATCTCGTTTTCTAGGAGCTCATCATGTCTCCGGAGCATTCTGAAGTGTCCCGGGTTTTGTTCCTAGGCTTGTGCCTTGATTTCCATTATTTCTCG
>ERZ1031149.69-NODE-69-length-26171-cov-49.982961_pt1 | contig 26171 bp, 23 predicted proteins | sample MGYA00518223_ERZ1031149 | MGnify/ENA primary metagenome ERZ1031149 (study PRJEB33718, sample SAMN03159768) | human skin metagenome | collected 2014-05-20 | study: EMG produced TPA metagenomics assembly of the PRJNA266117 data set (Human skin bacterial metagenome...
GGCAATGCGCTGGTGGTGCGTGTGGGGGATGAAGTGGACGTCGAGAAGCGCCGCATCGGACGCTGGACTTTTGAGGCCGTCGATGCCGCCGTGGATTCCGCCGCAGACGTGGACCTGTTCTTGGCACGCTTGGACGAGTACCCGGATAAGGTGCGCACGGCCGTGAAATATAGCCTGCGCGGCACGCTCGGCATCGAGGCCCACGCCCGCCTGCAGCGCGGACTAGATGAGTACGAGGCCGTTTTTGCCTCCCTTCGCCCCCGCGAGCGCACCATGGATCTCTACCTTGAGCCCAGCGAGGAGGAACTAGCTAGCCTCGATATCTCCGGCTACGCGGCCGAGGCCCTGCAGGAGCTTCTGGATAACCGCGAGGATCCCATCGCCCGCGACGCTGCCAACTTGCTATTCCGCCTGGAGGGACAGTCCTAATGCGCATTCACCGCCTAGAACTTAATAACGTCCGCGGCATTGAGCACCTAGTCCTGGATGAGCTTCCTGAGACCGGAGTCGTGGTTATCCACGGCGAGAACGAGGCCGGCAAATCCACCATCGTGGAGGCGCTCGATGTGGTGCTGACCGAAAAGCACAGTGGCCGGTCCAAGCGCATTCGCGCCCTGCAGCCGGTGGGCAAGGACGTTGCCCCGGAGGTTAAGGCCGAGCTAAGCGTAGGCGACTACCGCTTTAGCATTGCCAAGCGCTGGCTTTCCAAGAAATCCTGCGAGCTACACATTTTTTCCCCGCGGCCGGCGCAATTTACCGGCAGTCAGGCCGATGATGAGTTGGAGCGTATTCTCTCGGAGCACTTGGACCGCTCGCTTGTCGACGCCCTCTTTATGCGCCAAGACGACACTGGCGAGGCCATCTCGGCCGTCGGCATACCCAGCCTCACCCGCGCCTTGGAGCGCGAATCTGGCCTGGCCGAGGACGAGGTTTCCGGCGATGATTCCGCGCTCCTTGCCCGCGTGGATAAGGAATACCAGCGCTATTTCACCGCCGCGAAGGGGAATCCGGCAGGCGAGTACAAGGGATCTGCCGAAGCCCTCGCACACGCCGAGGAAGAATACGCCGAGGCCACCCGCGTGCTGCGCGAGCTTGATTCCGTGGTTGAACGCTACGAGCAACTCCAGCGCGACCAATCCGCCGCCGAAGCCGAGCTTCCCGCTGCCCGGGCCGATCTCACTGAAAAGCGGACCCAGGCGGAGGAAGCCGCAACCGCGCAGGCCACGCTGGATTCCCACAAAGCCACGCTCGAGCGCGCCATCGAGGATCTTGCCCGCGCCCAAGCAGCGGTTACCGACCGCGCCGGGCTCGTCGCCGCAGCCGATGAATCTGCCACGGCTGCCAAGGACGCCGAGAAGAAGCTCACCGGCGCGCAAGAAAAAGCTCAAGAAGAAGCTGCGGAAAAGGAGTCACTGGACAAGCGCCTGGCAGAGGCAAAAGAGGACTATGCCGCGGCCCGCAGCACTCTCAAACAGGCTCGCCGCCTGCAAGATAGGCAGAGATTTGAACAGTTAAGCGCCCGGTTGGAATCGCTCGACGCTCTCGCCGCCGAGGTAGACCAAGCCCGCGCGGCCATTGCCCAGCGCGGACGCGAGATTACCGCGGCCGATATCAGCAGCCTGCATAAGGCGGACTCGGCGCTGTCTGTAGCCACGCGCCTGCACGAGGCTGCGGCCGCCAAGGTGCATTTCTCTGGGCCGGAAGGCTCTATTATTCGCGTCGATGGGGAAGACGTTGAGGTAGGCGAGGACACCGCCATCGAGCTTGTCGACGCCCGAGTTATCACCATTGGTGAAATCACCGCCCGCTTCTCCGCTGGGTCCTATTCGGCCGAAGCCACCCTGCGCGATGTGGAACAGGCCCGCACGCGACTGCAGGATCTGCTCGATACCCTTGGCGTGGATTCTGTAGAAGCGGCCGAAAAGACCCATGAGGAGCACCGCGCGCTCAACGACACTCTGGATGCCGCCACCCGGACTCTTGCCGTGGAACTGGGGCCGGATGATTTAGGCGACCTCCGCGCCCAGCATTCCGCTTTGTCCGAGAAGGTGGCGGACCTTGAAGATGCGGGCGAGGTAGATCTCGCCGCCGCCGAAGCCGCCGAAGAAGCAGCCAGCGAAAAAGTCAATGCGCTCGACCGCGAGCTTGTGCCGTATCGCGAAAGCCGTCTTGCCCACGAGGTAGTGCGCTTAAACGCCGAACTGACCGCCGCCCGCGAGAATGCACAGCGCGTGACCAGGGAGCTTTCCTCCGCGCGCGAGCATGCCGCCGACGAGGCGCTCCATGCCGAGGTCACCCGTTTGGAGACCGTCGTGGCACAGCTGCGCGGGCAGCTCGAGCAGATGGAAGCGGTCGATCTTGATACCGCCAATTCGCTGGTAGAAGGCGCGCAGTCCCACCTGGAATACCTCACTGGACGCATCCAGCGTTGTGAGGTGGACCTCGGCAGACTATCGAGCGAAATCAACTTCCACTCTGGTGCCGCAGAGCGCGCCCAGCAGGCCACCGCAGCGGTAGAGATGGCTCGCGCGGTGTACGAGAGCGTAGACAAGCGCGCGCAAGCAGCCCGCTATCTGCGCGAACTTTTACTCAAGCACCGCGATGCCGCCCGCCAACGCTATGCCGCGCCCTTCGTGGACGCACTCTCACAGCTGGCTCGCACCGTTTATGGTGGCGATATCACCTTCGAGCTCGATGAAGCTCTCCGCGTGACCGCCCGTACCCAGGATAAAGAGACGGTGAACCTAGCCAGCTTGTCCGGCGGTGCGCGCGAGCAGCTGGCCATCCTCACCCGCTTTGCCATTGCGCAATTGGTAGGGGCAGAGTCGGTGCCGGTCATCGTAGACGATGCGCTGGGGTCTACCGACGCGCACCGCCTGCAACTCATGGCTACGCTCTTTTCCCACGTGGGACGAGATAATCAGGTGCTGGTCTTTACCTGCATGCCGGAGCGCTACTCTCGCGTGCCGGGTCGCAGCGAGCGCGACATCGCTTCCCTCAAAGGGGTAATCTAGTGCCATGCCTTCTCAAACTCGCTGGTTAGACGACGAGGAGCAGGAGCTATGGCGCCTGCTCCTTGGCGCTGTGCGCAAGATTAATAGGGGAATGGATGAAACGCTCAAGGCCGGCGGCGAGGTATCTGCCTCCGAGTTTGCTGTCCTCGTTGCCTTGTCTGAGGCGCCAGAGCAGCGCCTGCGCCTGCACGAGTTGTGCACGCAGCTAGAGTGGGACCGCTCCCGCGCCTCCCACCAAGTAACCCGCATGGAAAAGCGCGGCCTGCTTTATAAAGAACCAGATGCGGAAGATGCCCGGGGGATTAATGTGTGCGTTACTCATGCAGGCCTAGAACACCTGCGGCGCGCCGCCCCCGAACATGTGGAATCAGTCCGCCGCATGGTCTTTGACCACCTGCAGCCCGAGGACGTGCCTGCGCTGCGGCGCTTTTTCAACGGCGTTTTGCAGGCTAAAAACCTCCCCGGCTATGAGGGATATGTGCCAGATTCGCTACTACACGGAAGGGATTAAGCTCCATGATGGGACAAGAACTCTTTGAGCACCCGAAGAAGCAATATAAAACCTACGGAATCACCGCGTTAGAGGAACTTAGCCCGCGCATCGGTGACCCCGAAGCGCACCTGGATGATGCCGCTAGTGAGGACCAAGTTGCCGCCATGGAGGAGGCCCTAGAGGCCTACCCGGACTACGCGTTGACTTATGACCAAGACACCGAGCTATGGATTGTCGGCGCGGAAGAGGACATCGAGCGCATGCTCGCGGACCGCGAGTCTTTCGTAGAGGCGCTGCTCAATAACGAGGACCCCGGAATTTAAGGGCGAAATTTCGGTGTCAATCAAAAGTGCGAGGAATGCGGCCTTGTAAGCACTTAACTGTTAAGATATCCGTAGTTAATCCTCGGTGGATCGAAAGGTTTTATCATTATGAACGAGCGTGAGGCTCAGGAACAGCGCGAAGCAGCAGCTCGCGATAAGGGCAAGGGCTGGGTTCCCGTATTCCTTCAGTGGATTCCTTCCATGCTGCTAGCCGTAGTGATGCTGGCAGCCATGTTCTTCGGTATGTACTACATCGAGCACGGCACCTTGGACATCACCCAGCCGATCACCAACGAGTTCATTACTCAGTAGCTTCGGCACATAGAAGAATCCGGCTCCCCCCTGCACACGGCAGGGGAGCCGGATTATTTTTATTTGCCCACCGCCTGGCGCCAGGTCATCTTGCGTCCATTATTCAAAATGGCGCGGCGGTAAATTCGACCGACTAGCACGATAATCAGTGCGGTCACCACAGCCATGAGCACATAGCTAGCCAGCAATCCCAGCCAGCTGAGGTTGCCCCCGGCCACCTGCATCGGAGCGACCAGCATGGAAACCGGCGGCAACCAAGTCATAACCTGCATCCACGTGGCATCCAGATGCATCCAGCCGAACATCGGTACATACATGGTGGCAAAGACAAGGAACAGAATCGGTGCCTGCGTGGACTGGAGATCCTCGGTGCGCTGCACCATGGAGCCGGCTGCAGCGTAGAGGCTGCCAAAGAAAAGCAATCCTAAAATCTCGCCCACAAGGAGGACGGCTACCAAGCCATAGTCCAGCTCGAGGTCACTAGCCAGGCCGGACGCAGCAATCGAAATCGCGCCACCGCCCAGGATGAGGAGGGTGGCCAAGAAACCGACGATGGTATTGCCCAAAATCTTGCCGGCTAGGAAGTCCACCGGGCGCACGGAAGATAAGATAATTTCCACCACGCGGGAGGACTTTTCCTCCGTGACGCGGCCGCCAATCAGGCCAGCGAAGGTCATGATGGAAAAGACCACTGCCATTGCGCCAATGAGGACCGTGGCTACGCCGGCCATCTTTTGTTCAGTGCCGTCCTCTTCTTCCAGGTTCACCTGATTTACCGTGGTCGGGGGAGTAGCCTTTTCTAGCTCCTGCGGGTCAATATTAAGCTTTTCCAGCGCCGTTGCTTGTGCTTGAGAAGAAACGATTTGGTTGACGGTGGTAGTCACCGCAGCAGGCGTATCGCCCTTGCTCAAGAGATCCCAGCCGTCATTTTCTGCCGGCACGAGGGCGGCATCGGCCTCGTCATTTTCCACCAATTGCTGGGCTTCCGCGCGGTCTTTCGCCGCTGTGGCATCGATGCCGGAATCTTTGAAGGCAGTTGCTTCCATCCCCACGACGGCTACGGAATCAGGTTCGTCATCGCCACTGAAGAAGCTGATAGCAATTGGGGCGATAATGGCGCCGAGGATGAGCAGCAGCATTGTGCCCACTACCATCTTCGACTTCAGCGCGACCGCCATTTCCCGCTTGGCTACAACCCCGATGGTCTTCATTGCGGAATACTGCATGGCTTAGGCCTCCTCATTCTGGTTGCTGGTGACGACGTCTTGGAAAAGCTCGGTCAGGTCTGGGATCTTGCGGCCGAAGGAATGGACCGGGCCAGCGGCTAGGGCAGCCTGCAGGATCGTCTGGTCATCGACGTTAGGATCTGCTTGGAGTACCACGGCGTCGGGAGTTTCGGCCACCAGCTCCGTGCCCTCCGGGTACCAGCCGCGTGCTGGGGTAGCGACCTCAAAGCGCGGCGGGCCCTGGCTGCGCAGCTTATCGACGCCCCCTTCGGCCACCATGTGCCCCTTCGTCACAATGCCCACGCGGTCACATAAGCGCTGCACCAAGTCCAACTGGTGCGAGGAGAAAATGACGGGAACGCCACGGTTGGCGCGCTCGCGCAGCATATCTGACATGACGTTGACCGCAACCGGGTCCAGACCGGAAAAGGGCTCGTCCAGAATCAGCATGTCTGGGTCGTGAATCAGGGAGGCCGCGAGCTGTACTCGCTGCTGGTTGCCCAGGGAGAGGTCATCGAGCTTATCGTCCATGCGCTCGCCCAAGCCCAGCTGCTCAAGGAGCTCAGCGCCGGCGCGCTTAGCGGCAGACTTATCCATGCCATGCAGCGTGCCAAGAAAGACCAGCTGGCTGAGCAGCGGTTCTTTCCCGTAGAGGCCGCGCTCTTCCGGCATATAACCAATGCGGCGGCGGTTATCGTCATTAATCGGGGCGTCATCAAAGTAGACTTCGCCGGAGTCTTTCGCCAGCACACCTAGTGCAATGCGCATAGTGGTGGACTTTCCGGCGCCGTTGGAGCCGACAAACCCGAAGATTTCGTCCTCGCCAACGCTAAAGGTCATATCCCGCAGGGCTTGCGTCTCCCCGTAGGACTTATTGAGGTGGTCAATGGTCAAGGTGGGCATGTTTAGTTCTCCGAGTTCTGATTGAAGGTTAGTGCGTAGCCGACAGCGGGCAGGGTGGCAGAGATGAAGTAGCTAAAAAGCAGGTAGTAGCCAGCTCCTAGGAGGTATTTGGTCGCAATAGTTCCAGTAATTCCTCCTCCGAGGAACCAATTTCCCGCGAGGAGCGTGGCAACCCCGCCGACAAATAGCAGGGAAGTAGACAGCTTGAAGGCCCTGCGGCGCCACTGATCGAGAGTCTGGGCTTCATATTCATCGAGAGAGGCCAGAGACTTCGTATCCTTGGAGTCGATGGAGATTCGCAGAATGGTCCACGGGATGCACGAGAGCACGATTGCTATAGACATAGCGAAGAGGGCCCAGTAGGAGGAAAACACTAGGGCATAAATGAGGAAAATCGCGGAAATGGCTACGCATGCATACATAGACGCGATTAATCCACGAGTGGGGCCGGGGTGGCGGAACCGTTCGGCGCGAATCGTTGTTGAAACAGGGGCGTCGTTTGCTGTCATACACCCAAGTGTTGCATAAACCCAACACTCTGGCAAGAGATTCTGCAGACCTTTTCTCGTCTTGACCCTGACGCAGCGTAAGGCGCGACAATGAAGTCATGGACGACATCGATGAAGTTCTTTATACCGTTGGCGAGGTAGCAGCGCTTTTTCGTATTACGGTGCGCACCTTGCACCACTGGGAGGCGCAAGGTTTGCTGTCACCCACGTGGCGCAGCTGGTCCAACTACCGGCTATATACCGAGGAGGACTGTGCCCGGGTGCAGAAGATTCTCATCTACCGCGCCACCGGTATGAAATTGACCGATATTAAACAGCTGCTAGATGGCGCTGCCTCCGATATAGAACATTTGCAGAGGCAGAGGGAAAGTTTGCTTGCCCAGCGCGACAACCTCACTGAAATGCTGGCAGCGATTGACACCTTGATGGAGGATGCAATGAATAAACGAAAGCTCACTGTGGAAGAAATCGGACACATTGTCGGCGATGCTAACTTCGCCGCGCATCAACAAGAGGCTGAAGAGGCCTATGGATCGAGCGAGGACTGGGCAATGTATCAGCAACGCACTGCCGACTGGTCGAAGCAGAACTGGAGCGATGCCCAAGCGGCAGTTGCTGAGGTGGAGAAAGAGCTGGCCCAGGCTGTAGCCAGTGGAGTGGCACCGGACTCGGAGGAGGCCCAGGGGCTCGTCGAAAAGCACCGCGCAGCACTCAGCGCCTTCTTTCCTGTAACGCCGGCAAAGCACTTCTTAATTTCCCGCGGCTACGTTGCCGATGAGCGCTTCCGTGCGCACTATGAGGCGCAGCAGGAAGGGTTGGCCCAGTGGTTGGCAGACGCGATTGAGCATGCGGCTAAGGCACAAGGGGTGGATACCGCCAATCCGGAGTGGAAATAGCTATCGGGCCGGAAGATAAATAAACCGCTGGCCACCAGACAGTCCTGGTGGTCAGCGGGAGCCATTTGCGAAACTTCCCAACCTCCTCAAACGCCACACCCTGTAAAAAGCTTCCCGCCAAACCCCATGCATTTCCCGCCCGCACCCCGAACAACGCTATCACCAGCACAAACGTCCCGAAAACATTACGTCACCACCGCCTAGCGTCCCACCCCGCAACACCTTACTGAAACGCTCTACAAACCAACTCAAAGTCCTCCAGTCCGATCAACAGGTGCAGTGACCCTATATAAACCAAAACGGTGCCACCAAGAGAAGTCCTCGATGACACCGCTTTGCGCAAGCAAATGAGAAAGAAACAAAAACTCATTTACCACGGGATAAAAGTAAGATGAAAAACATCTGCACCTATTAGAGTAACTGATTCGTATACTTGTTCGCCAGAATCACTTTTGCATCCCCACCCCGCATCGCTTCGCGGGCGACGGTGAGGAACACCAGTCTAACGAGCAGAACATCCTCTACCTCCAGCGAATCCAGAAGATGACGCAACTGATCAAGCAGTTGTATGGCTACTACCTCAATTACGTGCACCGATACATCCACGACTTCTATGAACTGTGTACCTGCGCAGGTAGATTCGCACCCCCACGCAGTAAAAGGACAAAGCAACGACGCAGAGCGCTGGGCTGAGGAAGATCCCTTGGAACAATAATTGTCACCGCGCAACTTCGACCACAGAACCAGTAAAACAGCAGTTTAAAACCCCGTTTCGCGCGATGGTGTGGTCCGATATCACACTTTTGGTACCACGCGTTATTCCACCCGTCATAGTTCCGCTCAAACGCGAGATTTGGGTTCGGGGTCGTGACACATTCTATGATTCTCACAAGTGCGAATTACACGGACAGTATTCGCACCCGCAGTCGAATAGGGAGGATGTGGAGTTGGACGTTTGGAGCATTGTCAGTTTGGGTGTCGGTGTCGCCGGGATCATCTACGCGGTGGTCACGAACAAGCGAAGCGAAAAGCAGCGAGAAGAACTTATCGCCAAGTTCAACCACGAGCGCGAGATTGATCAGCAGCGCTACGAGGAAGAAAAACAGCGCGCTATCGAAGCGAATGAAGCGCAACGCAAGCGTGATCGTCTCCAACGGGAAAAGGAAGAGCAGCGCGAGATCGAACAGCGCCGTCGTGATGAGGAAGAAGCGCAACGACGGGAACAGGAGCGTTTTGAGCAAGAACAGCGCGAACGTCAACGCCAGTATGAAGCGGAGCGTAATCGCGACTATTTGCGCAGGAGCAGTAAACGCTCGCAGTTTGATGCTAAAGACACAGGCTGGGATGCAACCGTGACCGATAACGGCAATATGATCACTATTTCAAATCTGTCTGATACGGACTTTATCCATGTTGTTGTCAAGGTGTCCGATCATGATTCAGATCCCTGGTTTGGCGCGGAGGTGGCGCACTTTAGCAGTTTTCCGGCGCACAGCGAGTTTTCTTTTCCGGGAAAACCAACATTTAACGATATCGACCGGGTGACCATCGACGGATTCCCGTTCGGCGCGTCTGCCGGAAAGCGCATAAAAGTCCCGCTCGCTCCGGAGGAAACAATGTGGGACTACCGGGGCGGTAGTGCTTACGACGGACGATGCTTGCCATAGACGGACACATTAAGCCAAGGTGAAATACAATAAATCCTATCCATATCCTGAGTCATATGTTTCCCTGAGGAAGTAAACCCCTGCCTAGCCCACAACAACTCATGCAATACGCCGGTGCTGCTGTCACTGTCATCGTCCTGATTCTTGGATTGCTCTTTGGAAGCGGGGATTTGTCTTCGTCTTCTACTGGTGGCGATACAGGAGCGCAATCGGCACCGGCGAAGCAATCGAACACGTCCGTTCCGTCGAATGATGGGCGTAAAGCGGATTGAGATGGATGTGTGTATGACACTCCGAATTACTGGGAGTGCAAATAGTCGCATAGTTCCATAGGTAAAAAGAACCCGCCGTTGTCTCCGTGCGATATCCAGTAAGCGAAAAAGGAACAGTTTCAGAAGTTGGTTGCTTGGAGGAATAAAGACTCTGAGTTAGGACCGATTATCTATGACCAGTCACTGGATGCGACCGCGCAGCGCTTTCCGGAAGAATTGGCGCAGACTCCGGGAGATGAGATTTGGCACTCGGGGTACAACACAAGGGGTCGGGAGAACGTGGCGATGGGCCAGATCTCGCACGATAAGTTCATCAATAGGTTCGCCGGGTCACCTGGACACGTCAGCACAATGAGTACTAACGGGCGCGCGCCGAAGGTGGGAATCGGTATTGCGCAAGATCCGGATACGGGACACTATTTCTGCGTCCAGCACTTCGCTGATCACTAATGAATCTTGAGGGCGGAGAGGAAAATCACCTACAAGGTAGGGAAGAAAATTCCACCTAGTAGGTGTTTTGTTTGCGCCGGGTGGTGCTGGACTACCCGTGTGCCAAATTGACACGCCTAGCGGGAGCGCGCGCATCTCAGGCGCGTTGCCCTATTCGAGTGCTAATCCCCCGTTTCTATCCGCGCCTTCACCCCCACGGACTCACCCGCGTGCAAGCGCTCGATCATCTCGATAATGTCATCCGAGTGCAGCACATCAGTGAAGTACACATCCACGTCATCTGACTCGTTGAGTTGCTCGAAGAACTTCTGAGCACTCGTGATCGCCTTTTTCTCCTTGCCACGCAACGAATCATCAGCATCCATGCCCTTCGTCTCAGTCACGAAATTGACCGAGCGGGTGCCGTCACCACGATTAATGACATACATGAAATCAGGCGAAGTCGTAGTCCCGGAATACGTCGGAATCCGGATCGACTTACTAGGTATCTTGCCGAATACCTCTACTACGCCGTCGAAGGAACGTGACGTGGAATCCATGATCCCTTTACGCTCATACGGACTATCCCAGTCGTACACGTCATACAGGTACGTCTCCGGGGGCGTGTTCTTCGTGTCTGTAATCCGTCCGAGAGACGTGCGCAAAACTTCCTTGCGCGGGGTTCCGTCCGAGTTTGTAAGTTTCGTTGCTCCAGTTTTCGCGCCAACATGGGCGTACTCAAATCGAGTTGCGTATGCAGCGTCAAACCACGCTGAGAATCGGCGGATAAAGCGATCCAGGGACGCAAGGTTAAACGCGCCCTTTTCGATGGTCTCACGCTCGTTCGCGCGCACGATCCCACGGTGAATCGTGTCCACAGGCAGTCCCGTAGCCTTGTGCGCTCGCTTCAAAAATTCGCCGTAGGTGAGATTCGTGTTCGCCTCATAGTGCCCGACTGTGGACTCATCCGAAAACTCAATAGCACCTTCAACAGCGCGCTCTAGGCGACGTTCAACAACCGAACGGTAATCGGTTCCGAAAATGTGGTGGGAGAAAATCTCATCTAGCCCCTTATCCAATTCTTCGTTGGAGAGGTTTTGGATCACGAGCATGTATTTTTCGCTGAGTTGCTCCCACAACGAGCGCAATTTTTCATACGCTTTCGGGCGGACGGAAGCGGTGCGTTTTTTCTTGGAGGTGTCCTGATCCTTTTTCTTGTCATCGTCGTAGACGCGGTTGTGATCCAGTCCAGTAGCAAACTCGGGGTATTCCTCTAAGAAATCGTCCTGGTGCTCTTCGACAGCGTTGTAATCATCATCGATGTAGTCATTAATCACGAGTTCTTTCCACAACTCGCGTTTTTCCATGCCACGAGCCTTAGCGACCTTTTCGATCTCGTTTTTCACGTTGAGCACGCGCGGAACATCAGCGTTGATTTCGCTAATTAACCTGGTAGCGAAGTCTTGCTCCGTGAAGTCAACAAGGTAAGTCAGGTAGAACTCTTCTGCACCTTCAGTTACGCGGTTTCCGCGAACATCAACAGGAAGGCGCAGTCCGCGCCCAACCTCTTGCAGTTTGGACACTTCCGAGCCTGACGAGCGCATCTTCACAATTTGGAAAACGTTGGGAAGATCCCAGCCTTCGCGCAACGTCCACTTCGAGAAAATAAAACGCATGACGTTGTAGTTGTCGTTTTCATCTTTAAACGTCATCAACGATTCTTTTTCCGTGAGGATGGTGCGCACACGCCGGGCGATATCCTCATCAGACGTTCCAAGATCCTCAGCAAAGTAGCCCTCGTGGGCTTCCTCGATGTTTGCGAGTGTCGCTTCTAGGTATGGCAGGTAATCCTGCATAGCGGGAGAAAGCGCACCTTCATCGTGAATCTCAGCAATGGTTTTCTCAAGTTGCTGTTTGAGCATCTTTTCGAAGGTGGTTTTCAGCCAACCATCGTTGTTATCCCCGCGATAGGAGTGGATCGAGTCGATGAAAAACAGCGTGGACGGCTTGATCCGTCTGGATTGTTCGAACAGATCTTTTTCAATCCTGAAGTGGTTTTCAAGCGCCTGTTGCATCATCGTCTCTTGGTACGACTGGGAAAGACTTCCAGACACAAGCGTGTAGGCCTTTGGCATTTCCTTGCCGTTGGACAGTATGGCGACGGTTTCTCTCAGTTCTTGGGAGCGCGCCACGTTTTCAAACGTCAGTCCTGCAAACGCCGGGTGAATCTTGGAGAGTTGATTGTCACTGCGGGAAAATTCGTAAGACTTCTTCGTGGACTCGTTGCGAAGTGTCATCGTCTTGGCACGCCCGTTGAGATGAGTCACCTTAAACTTCGTGGAGTCTGCGCCTTTTTCTTCCGGGTACTGCACGCGCACGCCCTTGACGAGCAGGTTGTTAAACGCATCAGCGGAATTGAGGTCGTAGACTAGGTTGTCGTAGTCGATAACAGCCGGTTTGGTCTTGGTCGTCTTCGAGCGTGGGAAGGTCGCGCCGTAGCGTAACACCATCGCCGGGTTGAGTTGGCGGATGTATTCGAATGTTTTCGATTTACGGTCGAAACGGTGTGGCTCATCGATGATGACAACCGGGCGGGTGCGCGCAAGTACTTCTAAGGGGCATGAACTATCAAACCCGTCCGCGCTAATCGTCTGGTCATAGTCATCACGGGAGAGATTCTTCGAGCGCAACATTGCGCCAGTCATGATCAGCGCGTCGATGCTTTTTAGCCCCTCACCGTCCGCATACTCACGAATTTCGGTGGGGATCATTCGTCGCCCGCTTTTCGACTTCGCATTGGATTCGAGTGTTTGGAGATTAATCCGAGAATCGTAGTGCTTACGGAAGTGCTCATCCGCGTAATCCGAATTAATGAAGTTCGTCGTGCCTTCTCGAATAGCAGAAGAGGGAGTCAGCAGGATGAACTTGTTAAACCCGTAGCGGGCGTGAAGTTCGTACATGGTGCGGGTGAACACATAGGTTTTGCCCGTACCCGTTTCCATCTTCACATCGATGCCAAGGAAGTCTTCTTCGCCAACGGTGCGGTTGTCCTTGGAAATTGCAGGAAGATCACCGATTCGTCCTGTCTGAATTTCCTCGATGCTTTCCTGGATGACCGGGCGCATCATAGGTGTGATTTCTGGATTGACCTTGGTGTTGAGATCAAATTCCACGTTGTCGAGCGCAGCACACACGGCTTCGACCGCTAGGCGCTGGTGCTCTAGTTCTTCGAGTTTGAGATTCAAAGCCATGACCTACCACCTCGCCGTGATTGTGACGGAAGAACGGTTACGAAGGTGGCGCAAAGCACTATCAAGTTCGCGCAGACGCTCGAAACCAATAGCGGTATGGAAGTACACAAAGTTCGTGATATCGATCTCGCCGTCTTCCAGTTTTTGCGTAAGCACGCGAATATCGTCCGAAGACATTCCGCCGTCAATTGCGTAGGCGGTGTTGCCCACAACGGTCAGTTCGTAGTTCTGGAGAGTGACCTTTTCGATCTCGGCGTTAAGTCCGTAACCGTCTTGCACGATCCACGTTGAAAGTAGAACGTTTTTAGCGGTTGTGCCGTCGAAGTCCAGTGCTTCGAGCGGATCGTCCGAGAAGAGGTTGTCATCGGGGGTGAAGTCTTCGAGTGAGTCGATGACCGATTGGGGCGGGGTTTCGAGCGTGTAGTGCTTGAAGCCGTAATCGATATCCGCGCCGGTGTCCTGCTTGATCTTGTCCGCTGCAAGTTCGATACGCTTGCGCCCAAGTTGATCGATAGAGGTATAACCCGCGTTGAGCGCTGCCCTAGCGGTGTCAGATCCCATTTCATCCAGTTGTTCATCAAGTTGAACAACAAAAGCACGTCGCGTACCGCCATCTTCGGCGTTCGCTTCTAGAACAGCGTGAAAACTCGACCCTGATCCAGAGAAAAAATCCATAACTATGTCGTTATTAACTGCAACTAACGTCACGAGACGTTTGATCAGTGTGACTGGCTTGGGATATTCGAAAAATTTCCCACCCATTAGTTTTTCAAGCGCATCGGAAGCGCTAGAGGTGGTTCCGTAGTCACGCAACAAGGTAGACGGGTTTACAGCCCCTCGCTCCTTGCGATAACGGACCCCACCTCTCTCATTTAGAAATATATCAGTGACTCTCTGCCCCTTGGAGTCGAAGGTTTCTTCACCCGAGAAGAAAGACCGGATCTGGTTGGCGATAGACCAGCCAGCACTTAGGGTTACATCATTTACGATCTTCCCGTCTTGCGCGACAAGTTCACCCTCAACCAGTGTGATCTGCTCCTTGCCACCCCACGTTCCACTAAGAGTTGTTCCATCAGGCGCGTCCCAGCGCGTCCCTTTAGGGAAGACGATGTTAGAAGCCGGATTTTTGCTTCCGATGACTTTTGTTGCGCGATCCTCGATGAAACCATCCCCACCGCGAAAGTTGGGCAACTCAGCCTTATTGCGGGCATAAACCAAAACGTGCTCCGTGGCACGGGTGAAATGCCCTGCCTGCGTTCCTGCGCCCACAGCCCAGATGAGATCTGCAAGAAAGTTTCCTTCACCGAAGATTTCATCAGACAGATGACGCAGATTCTGGACTTCGTTGTCATCAATCGACATGAAAATTACGCCGTCACTCGTTAAAAGTTGTCGACCCAAGACTAAGCGGGGGAGCATGAATGTCAGCCAAGCCGAGTGGGAAGCCCGTCCTTGGAGATCGAGAATGCGTTCCGCTTCCAACTCGGTTATGTCGATCATCTCAACAAGGGACTCTATTGTGAAATTAAAGGTGTCGTTGTAGATGAAACCGTCGTTACCCGTGTTATACGGCGGATCGATGTAAATGCACTTCACCTTCCCGCGATAGGACTTGGCTAGGTGCTTGAGCGCGTCCAAGTTATCGCCGGTGATGTACACATTCTCGCTATTGGCGTTGCGCGCTTCCGCGTTGTGTCCCTCATTCGGGACGATCACCGTTTCAGTCTCAAGCGAAGCGAGCAGGCGGGCGTAACTCTTGCCTAAGAAATTCAGTTCGTAGGAGTCTCGGGAAAGTTCCACCTGCTCCTCCTGGAGCATGTTCTGGAACTTTTCCATCTTGAAGTTCCCGTCCCCGTCGAAGTAGTGGGGCAACGCTTCCATGAGAACGTCAATCTCGAAGTCCTTAGGTGTTGCGTTTTCGTTTTGCTGTTGGGCATCTCGAATCATTGCTAATCCTTACTTTCATCTATGTCATTAATGCCTCTAATTCTTTCACAATCACGCACTCGTTCGTCGGAACGTGATAGTTGGTGTCCGGTGCTGGTCACGCCCTGTTTCAAACCGGCGTGAGTCGGGGTGAGATAAGGCGCAAACGCGCGCATCGCCACACCTACTATGTCGAACATATGTTCTTGACAATTCGCGCGGAACCCGCTTACTGTACTGATCGGTCTAGTGAAGGGAGAAAAGGGTTGGACCAGCAGTATGAGATAAATACAACAGGGCGAAACGAGCGCGGAGGACTCGATGTAGTCGAATTCGCATGGGATCGATCTCAGGCGAAAATGGGCAAATCGGGACCGTCGAATTTCCTACCCGAGATTGAACGCCAGTTAGCGGGACACGATTGGGTCACGGATCTGCCCGCGAAAGTCTCGGTCGGTGACAACCCGGACGAGAAATGGACAATCTTCCTCCTGCCAGGGTGTCCACTGCCCATCTGGATCGATAACGAGAAAGCGTTTTGGGTGGATTACCTCATCTACTTGGTGGACATGTATCTCAACGGTGAGAAAGAAAACTACCTCGCGGATACCTCTTGGGTTGAAGAAGCCTGTTACTACGGTGCGTAAGCGGGATAGGCGCGCGTGCGCCTGGTGAGTCATATTGACTCACCCCCACCCAAACCCCGTCCGCTCGAAAAACCAACACAAGAAAGCAGGGTGAGCAACCTGGACAAACCGAAAACTACACACCAATCACTGGATGACCTCATCCCGGTTGCGGTGATCTCACCCGATGACGCAATGACCGCCGAATGGCTCGAAGGATTCATCCGCGATTTACACGCCAATGCGGGATTAGCGTCACTTCCACATGGCAGCGGACAGCGCTTGGACTTGGCGCGGGACTGCGTGGTTGTGAAGTAGACACGCTGAGAGTCAAAGATGTGCAGCGTGAAGCGTTGGGGCTGGTGGTGTACCCATCGGGCTATCGTGGCGCACAGTCTCGCTACGTGCCATTACATGCTGATTACGCGCACTTTTTGGAGTTTGCGATTGCAGAACTTGAGCCGGATGATTTGTCTTTTTGCCAGGAGCGCGCAAAGCCGGGGCGAAGTCTGCGAGTGATTTTGTGGGGCGTATGCCAATCTCGCGCGTGCCTGTGACACTTTCTCGCATGCGTACTACCTGGATTGTTTCGCTGATGCGCGAGCACGTTCCTGAGTCTGCGATTTGTGAAGCGTCTGGACTGCGAGATCTCCAGCATTACGCGCGTTTTCGTGAGGTGGCGAAAGCACTGTCCGCGCGCGAGTTTGACCGCCAAATCCGCTTTGCAGGAACGAGTAATTTCCCGCCATTAAATGCGGTATAGGCGCGGGGGAGTGGGACGAGTCATTCTGACTCACAGACGTGCCAGCACCACCCGGCGCAAACTCTATCCATTTTCTCACAGTAGGGGATAGGCAACTCAATGATTTCAAACACACTTACGAATACGCCTAATGGAAGGAGGTGTTCACGAATGGAACCATTACCAATGCAAATCGAAAATTCCCAAGTCCACATCAGCCAGATTCAAGTCCCGTTGACCATCGTGGACACTTCTGGCGTGCTCGATCTTATTCAACAATGGCGCGAACAAGACAAAGCGGAAAAGGAAGCCAAACTTGGGTACGCACCCCATGCAGGCGGGCGACCATCGATTATCACTGATCGCACTGCTATCGCGCTCATGCTCGCTATCGGTGTCGAAGCATCCCCGCTGCTTGTCTCGTGCGCGACCGAACTAGTCACCGAACGCATCACCGAAAAGGCGTGGGAAGCGCTCGGACTTCCAAAACACGAGTTCAAGAAGCGTTTTACCCAGCGTGAAACCCGCATGTGGAATCACCGCATTTGGCGCGCAATTGGGCGCGTGCTCGACGTTATAGACCCGTACCCGGAAACGTCCTACTACAAGCGCATGGAAAAATCCGAGTACGCGCAGATCGTGGCGAATCGTGATCCAGCGCTGATCGAAAAGCGCCAAGCACGAGCACACATCCTGATGAACAAACTTGTATGGGCAAGTGTGCAGCATTTCGGTGAAGACCGCCTCAAAGACTGGAAGGGTGATCTCACCATCGACGGCACCCCGATGAAGATTACCCGTTATGGGCGTGCTGACCGTTCCGCCCGTGAACCGTCAGACCCGGATACCGGCTGGCATGTCCGTGACAAAGAAGACAACCACGCTGGTCCGTCTTCACTTCCTGGAAGTGGCGAATTCTCCGACGCTGAGAAAAATCGAGCAAGAAACTGCAATACACCTGGGCGCATGAACTGACACTATCCGTCATGTGGGGCGGGGGATTTGGCGAAGGAAAATATCTGTCGCTGGTCACTGGCGTGTCGTTCGATAAACCGTCCACTCGTGTTGCAGAAAATGGACTGCGCTCGATTGATCACTTGATCGATAACCCGGATATTCCGCGTGGCACTGTTGTCACTGACCGCGCGTATTACCCGAATGCGAAACCGGAAAAGTGGGGGATTCCACTTCGTGGAGCAGGATACAAACTGCTAGGTGATTTTAAAAGGGGTGGCAATGCTGGTTATTACGGTGTGCAGGGAACTGAAGGCGGAGCAGTGCTCGTGAACGGCACCTGGTTTTGTCCGTCGATTTTGAACAACAAGGAGTTTTTAAACGCGCGCGAATAACGTGACAAAGGGCGCGATCCCAAAACAAGGACGGGATTACCCAAGAGCGTTTTGAAGAGATCGTTGAAAAGCGCGCACCCTTGGAGCTGAAGATCAAAGACGTAAGTAAAACCACGGGCAATGTGCGCTTGGAGTGTCCGGCGAAGGGGATCTGTCCGTCTGTCTCGTGCAAGATCGCGAAGAAGATTCCGTCGAAGCGCCGTGACGTGCGCAAGAACAAAAAGGCGCTGTTTCCGGTGCTGTCTTCGACTATCCCCAAAGGTGTAGACCGTGGGAAAATCTGTGAGCAAGGCTCTATCACTGTCCCGCTGGTAAGTGAGAAGCACGCTGGGGGCGATAAGCGCTCCGGGCGTGGGTGCGAGGATTCCCCGGTAAACTTGTACGCGCGTTTTGAGCAGTTCGGACCGCTCTACGGATCTGAAGAGTGGAAGAAGACGTTCGGTTTCGCGCGTAACGTGGTCGAAACGCGAAACGCGATCCTTAAGGGTGATGACGGTATGCGTTTGGGGAGTACGAAGGTACGCTTGATGCGTGGCTGGATCAAGAAGTTGTTCCTTGCTGCTGTCGGCGTGACTGCTATGAACTTGCGCTTGATCCAGTCCTGGATCTCGGGTGAGCGTGACGTAATCGACGGGGGCGGGCGCGGTCCCGGTGGTCCGGGCGGGCGACCGAAGAAGGAGCGCAAGAAGTTCCGTAAGCGTGTGGCGGATGTGGCGAGCGGAAACGATCCTCCAATGGCTGCTTAAAATTTTAAGGGGGTGAGTTTCGGAGAGGTGTTCGCGCCGGGTTACGTAGTATGTGATTTCCTGGGGATTTCGTCATTTTGGGGCGCTTTTCCCGTTCCGGGATAGGTTGGTACGGGTTAATAACACGAATGGCACCCCGTGTGGAGTGCCATTTTGGTGTTCAAGGAGTTTCGCAAATCGGGCGCGGGAGCAAATGCAAAACCCTCAGCGGTAACTGTGTCCCCGACAGGGATCGAACCTGCGACCTTCGGTACCGGAAACCGATGCTCTAATCCGCTGAGCTACGGAGACATCGCTGGGAAAAATTCCCAACGATGTGATTTTAGCGCATGGATTAGTGGGGGACTAAATCAACCCAGGGGCATCGGTCGTAGTGACCTCGCCGGTGCGCAAATAGTGCACGCCAATCTCATCGACAACCTTATTCTCGGAGGCAAAGTGCCCATGGCCAGGGCCGTGGACGGTGACTACACGCGACTGCATCGGCTTGGAGAGGCTCGTGTGGTATTGGTACGGCGTTTGTGGGTCGCCCGTTGCTTGAATCTGGAGGGGCTTGGTGGCGAGCTTGGAACCGTCAAGAGGCGCCTGGCCAGTGACCGGCGCACGTCCACCGCAGCCCGCGCCGGAGCCGTAGAGAGAGTTGACTTGGGTGAAGGGATCAAAGCTGACGAAGTTGGACCACAGGTAGCTCGGGTACAGCAGCGGATTTCCGGGCACGGTGTTTTCATTGCAAACGATGAGGTTTTGCATATTTATTGCTTGCGCGAAGGACTCCTGTTGTTTCTGCAAGGCGTCCGGATCGGCCTGCTCCGCATCCATAGGTTCGCTACCGTTGAGGTGCTTGGCAAAGGCATCCCATCGTGAAGGGGTCGGTACAACAAGGAGGCGCGTCATGTTCAGTAACGGGGAGGAAACCTGCACAGCATTGGGGTTTTGAATCTTCTGGCTGAGGAACTCCGCCTGCACGCGCAGTGGGCCGGTGGCGGTCATAATGTCCGCACCAGGCTGACCGGCAAATTCGAGGCCTGGAGGTAGGTCACCAATCTTGGCGTTTGGTGGCAAGACGGTAGGGCGTACACCTGCCTCACGAGCTACCTTTTGAGACCACTTTTCATAGACCTGCAGCGGGGTGGTGCCGAGGTGGTACTTGGCATCATTTTTGGCGATGAACCCGAAGAGATCGTGCAGTGCCTTTTCATAGCCGTGTTGTTGCGAAGCAAAGATGCCATTCCACGCCAGCTTGGGGCTCATTCCGGAATCCAACAAGACCTTGCCGGTGTGCTCCGGATATTTGGTGGCGTAAGCGGAACCGAGGTAAGTGCCATAAGAAGTACCGGCGATATCAATCTTGTCCTCGCCCAAGGCGCGGCGCACCATCTCCCAATCCTGCAGGGTATTCGCGGTGGTCAGCGAGTTGGTGTAGCCCGGCGTGTGCTTTTCGCAGGCATCGCGGGTGAGCTTTCCCACCTGCAAGCTTTCCTGGAGGGGATCACTGGTGGCCGTGGCATCGCACTTGACTGGGGTGGAGCCTGGAAGACCGCGTGGCTGTACGCCGATAGTGTCCCATTCATCCCGCACGGCCTGTGGCCACGGAACGGCGCTATTGCCGGCCCATCCATAGGCATCGCCACTTGGGCCGCCAGGGTTGGTAAACAATGCGCCACGGCGGGCGCCTGGGTTGGCGGCGGGAACGCGCACGAAGCCGACGCTAATGGTGCCGGCCTTCGGGTTGTCATAGTAGGTAGGGACTTCGATGCGTCCGCATTCGGCCGAGTCGATGTCTACCTGCTCGGGGCAGTCTTCCCAGGAAATAGCGGGCTTGGTTTCCAGCGGCGCGGGTGCAGGTGCGGCCGTAGCAATCGGTGCAGTAACACCAATCGTGACCGCAGCAGCACCGAGCGTGGCCGCAAGCTTAGAAGAAAAAGAAAGCATAGGTTAGGTCTCCAGAATAAAAATTATTGGTAGACCTAGCCTATGCTTTTTTGATGCTCGTAGCATCATTTTCACAGTAGGTGGGTGCCCTCACCGGCCGGGGCGAGGGCTATGCACCTACTTGACGATGAGGACGATGAGATCACGCGGGCCGTGTACGCCCTCGACACGAGTGAGCTCGATATCAGAGGTAGCGGACGGGCCAGAGATCCACGTCGCTGGCTTCTCCGGGTTCATGCGGGAGATAACCTCGGGGATGCCGTAGACGATCTCATCCTGGTGGACGATGCACAGGTGGCGATCCGGAACCAGGGTGAGCGCGCGACGGCCGCAGCGCTCATCAGACTCGAGCACGATGGTGCCGGTCTGGGCGGAGGTGACGTGGGACAAGGTGACCACTGCGTCGGTCTCATTGAGGGTGCGTGGATCGACAGTCTTATCGTCCGGCTTCGCGTCGAAGCCTTCGAAGAGGCTAGCGTCCATGCCCTCGGCGTAGCGGATGTCGTTGCACTCACGATCCTTAAGGATCTTGGCGATGGCCTGCTTCAGCTCGCCCTCCTCGGTGACGTGCACCTCGGCCTTGTAGTCCTCGAGTCGGTCAATGAGCATATCGCGCAGTTCGTCCGCGTTCAGGGTGCCTTCGCGCTGGTAGTCGCGTGGGGCATCAACGTGGTCGGGGAGACCAGCCTGCTTTTGGGCGGAGCGGATACGGCTTAGGATTTCCTGCTTTGCGTTCACTTTTTGGACTCCTCACGGGCCTCGGCAAGAAGTTCCTTGCCTTCTTCGGATTCAAACCACTGGCGGAAGGATTTCTTTGGTGGAACCGCGGTATCGCGGCCCTCAGACCAACCGGACATAAACAGTGGCAGGGATTCGATGGTCTTGTTGGTGCCACCCAAAATGCGGCCCAAGGCGACCATGTGGGTTGCCTTGTTCCACAGCTTCGGGTTGCTCCACAGCAGCTGGATGGTCTTGAAGAGCTTCGGCTCGATCGGCGGGGTAGCGTGGGTGACCTTCTGGTGACGGTTTTCCAAAATGACGTCAGAAAGCGGAATCTTAACCGGGCAAACCTCGTCGCAGCGGCCACACAGCGAGCAAGCATAAGGCAGGCTGGCGGAAGGATCGTTGTGGTCCTTCATGCCGGTGAGCTGCGGCGTCAGGGAAATACCAATTGGGCCAGGGTAGACCGAGCCGTAGGCGTGGCCGCCAGCACGCTCGTAGACCGGGCAAACATTCAAGCAAGCCGAGCAACGGATGCACTTGAGGGCCTGGTGGCCAATCGGGGAAGACAGGGCCGCGGTACGGCCGTTATCCAGCAGCACCAAGTGGAAGTTCTGCGGGCCATCGCCCTCAGTAACGCCGGACCACATGGAGGTGTATGGGTTCATACGCTCCGCGGTGGAAGAACGCGGCAGCAGCTGGAGGAAGACTTCCAGGTCCTGGAAGGTAGGAACCAGCTTTTCAATGCCCATGACGGTAATGAGGGTCTCCGGCAGGGTCAGGCACATGCGGCCATTGCCCTCGGACTCCACGATGTTGATGGTGCCGGTTTCTGCCACGCCGAAGTTGGCGCCAGAGATAGCAACCTTGGCCTTCATGAACTGCTCACGCAGGAACTGGCGGGATGCCTCGGCCAGTTCGGCCGGCTCCGCCTGCAGGGAATCATCGGTATTCGGCATCTTGTTGACGAAGATATCGCGAATCTCGGCGCGGTTGCGGTGGATAGCCGGAACCAGAATGTGGGATGGCTTATCCTCACCCAGCTGAACAATGAGCTCCGCGAGGTCGGTCTCGCGAGCGTTGATGCCCGCCGCCTCTAGGTGCTCGTTCATGCCGATTTCCTGCGTGGCCATGGACTTAACCTTGACCACATCGGTCTCGCCGGTGGCGCGAATCAGACCCTCGATGATCTGGTTAGCTTCCTTGGCATCGCGTGCCCAGTGGACAGTGCCACCGCGCGCCTTAACTGCCTCTTCGAACTGCTCGAGCAGTTCTGGCATGCGGGCGGCGACATCTTCCTTAATTGCGGAACCAGCGGCGCGCAGCTCCTGCCAATCATCCAGCTCTTCTACAGCGCCAGAGCGCTTCTCACGAATGGAAGTGGTGGCATGCTGCAGGTTGTGGCGCTGGGTGGCGTTATTTAGGCCAACGTGTGCGAGGGGAACAAAGGCCTTGCTGCCGCGCAGGTTACCGTAGCCTTCCGGCGCACGCGGTGGGGTGGTATCGAGGAAAGAGGTCATTAGAGCATCGTCTCCTTGGAGTAGGCGGCGGAGGTAGGAGTCCATGGGTGCTCCTTGGTGGAAGCCAAGATTTCAGCCATGTGAACGGCGCGGACACCGGAACGCTGGCGGCTCAGGGCACCGCCGATGTTCATCAGGCAGGAGGAGTCACCGCCGGTGACGAATTCTGCTTCGGTCTCCTTAACGTGGCGGGTCTTATCCGTGACCATTGCGCGGGATACTTCCGCATTCTTGATTGCGAAGGTACCGCCGAAGCCACAGCATTCTTCCTTATTAGGAAGGGTGACCAGGTCGATGCCCTCTACTTCCTGGAGCAACTGCAGCGGGCGGTCGCCCAGCTTCAAGAAGCGCAAGCCGTGGCAGGAGGGGTGGTAGGTCACGCGGTGCGGGAAGAATGCGCCCACATTGGTCACGCCGGCGACGTCTACCAAGAACTCCGGTAGATCCAGAGTCTTCTGGGTGGTTTTGCGAGCACCGTCGACGTCGGCGGAGTTGCCGAAACGGTCGGCGATGCGCTCGTGCTGCTCACGAACGGCACCCACGCAGGAACCGGAGGCCGCAACTACGTAGTCAATAGAGGGATCTGCGAAGGCATCCGCATAAGAGCGGATCATGCCCAACGTTTCCTTTTGGTAGCCGGTATTGATGTGCATCTGGCCGCAGCAGGTCTGCTCTTCCGGGAAGACCACTTCGTGGCCCAAGCGGGAGAGAACCAGTGCCGTTGCCTTTTGTACGTCCGGGAAAAGGGCGTCACCAATGCAAGTGGAAAATAGCGCAATGCGCATACGGTGCTCCTCGTTGATTATTGACATGGGGTAGGCACAACCTTACTCCTTTTAAGCAGTACGTGCGTAATGCGTCTCCTCGTTGACCAGCGATTATTTTGCAATATTAATGTTGCAGAAAGTGTTTATCAGCCGTTTGTGCAGTAAAGGGGAGTTTTAGGTCCCGGCCCTTTTCACACTTGACTTTTCAGTCCACTAGAATCGTGCGACATGACACCAGCTGATTTGGCCACACTGATTAAAGAAACTGCCACCAAGGTCATGGAAAGCCATGACCTTGACTCCTCCGTCTTGCCCGAAACGGTAACCGTCGAACGCCCTCGCAATCCTGAGCACGGCGATTATGCCACCAACGTGGCACTGCAGGTGGCCAAAAAGGCCGGAGCTAACCCGCGCGAGCTGGGAGGCTGGCTGGCAGAGTCCCTGGCGGAAAATGACGCCATTGCGGAGGCCGACATTGCCGGGCCTGGTTTCATTAATATTCGCCTCGGTGCCGATGCCCAGGGGGAGATCGTCGCGCAGATTCTCCGCGCCGGAAAGAATTATGGCTCTAATGATTCCTTTGCAGGCAAGAAGGTCAATCTAGAATTCGTCTCCGCTAATCCCACCGGTCCTATCCACCTCGGCGGTACTCGTTGGGCCGCAGTGGGAGATTCCTTGGGTCGCGTGCTGGAGGCATCCGGCGCGGAGGTTACCCGCGAGTATTACTTTAATGACCATGGCGGCCAGATTGACCGTTTCTCCCGCTCCCTTGTGGCGGCCGCGAAGGGCGAGCCAACTCCGGAGGATGGCTACGGCGGAGCTTATATCCAAGACATCGCTGCGGCCGTGGTGGAGAAGAATCCATCCGCGCTGGAGGGTAGCGATGAAGAAGTGCAGGAAGCCTTCCGCGCAGACGGTGTAGAGATGATGTTTGCGCAGATTAAGCAATCTCTGCATGAGTTTGGCGTGGACTTTGATGTCTACTTCCACGAGAACTCCCTCTTTGAATCCGGTGCGGTCGACGCTGCGCTGGACAAGCTCAAGGCTGAAGGCAATATGTATGAGGCCGAGAATGCGTGGTGGCTCAAATCCACCGACTACGGTGATTCGAAGGACCGAGTGGTGGTTAAGTCCGATGGCAATGCAGCCTATATTGCCGGCGATATCGCCTACGTGGCTGATAAGTTCGACCGCGGACATGATTTGAATATCTACATGCTGGGTGCGGACCACCACGGATATGTGCCGCGCTTGAAGGCGGCAGCGGCCGCCCTGGGCTACGATGCCGATGCTGTCGAGGTACTGATTGGTCAGTTAGTCAACCTTTTGCGCGATGGCAAGCCGGTGCGCATGTCCAAGCGTGCGGGCACGGTTATCACCATGGAGGACCTCGTGGCCGCCATCGGCGTGGACGCCTCCCGTTACTCCCTGGTGCGTTCCTCTGTGGACCAGAGCATCGATATTGACCTCGGCCTGTGGGAATCCCAGTCCTCCGATAACCCCGTCTACTACGTGCAGTACGGCCACGCCCGCCTGTGCTCTATCGGCCGCAAGGCAGCCGAGCTGGGTGTCGATGCCGAAGGTGCGGACCTTTCCCTGCTTACACACGAACGCGAGGGAGATCTCATCCGTACGCTGGGTGAATTCCCGGCCGTAGTGGAAGAGGCAGCGCAGTTGCGCGAACCGCACCGCATTGCCCGCTACGCCGAGGACCTCGCTGCGGTATTCCACCGTTTCTATGACTCTTGCCAGGTCCTGCCCAAGGCCGGCGAGGAAAAGGCTCCTATCCATGGCGCCCGCCTGGCATTGGCGCAGGCAGCCCGCGTAGTCCTGGCTAATGCCTTGACCATGGTGGGCGTAAGCACCCCGGAGAAGATGTAAATGGCGGATTTTAATGAGTTGCCCGCCCATGTCTGGCCGCGCAATGCGCAGCGTGAGGAAGACGGCGTAGTTACCATCGCTGGCGTTCCGCTGCCGGACTTGGCGGAGGAATTCCACACCCCGCTCTACGTTTTCGACGAAGATGACTTCCGGTCCCGCTGCCAAGACATGGCGCGCGCCTTTGGCGGCCCGGAGCATGTGCACTATGCCTCCAAGGCATTCATTTCCAAAAAGATCGTGAATTGGGTCAATGAGGAAGGCCTGTGCTTGGACGCGGCCTCCCTCAACGAGCTCAAGATTGCACTGGCGGCAGAATTCCCGGCCGAGCGCATTACCACGCATGGCAATAATAAGGACGAAGAGTACCTGCGGCTGTGTGTAGATGCCGGCGTGGGTCACGTCGTCATCGATAATGAGCACGAACTCGAAGAACTCAATCGCATCGCTGGGGAAGCGGGCAAGGTCCAGCCGGTCATGATCCGCGTCAAGCCGGGCGTGGATGCGCATACGCATGAATTCATCGCGACAGCGCATGAGGATCAAAAGTTCGGCATTTCGCTAGCCACCGGTGCGGCCTTCGCCGCGGCCAAGCGATGTTTGGAGGCAGAGAACCTGCACTTGAGCGGCCTGCACTGCCATGTGGGCTCCCAGGTATTCAACGCGGAAG
>ERZ1031149.90-NODE-90-length-20722-cov-18.845067_pt1 | contig 20722 bp, 18 predicted proteins | sample MGYA00518223_ERZ1031149 | MGnify/ENA primary metagenome ERZ1031149 (study PRJEB33718, sample SAMN03159768) | human skin metagenome | collected 2014-05-20 | study: EMG produced TPA metagenomics assembly of the PRJNA266117 data set (Human skin bacterial metagenome...
TCCTCGAGGCTCTGCCGAAGGTTGGCAAGGTCAAGGCTAAGGAAATCATGGAGGATCTGGAGATTGCTCAGACCCGTCGTCTGCGCGGCCTGGGTGAGCGTCAGCGTCGTGCTCTCCTCGAGCGTTTCGGTTACGGCGAATAGTCACAACCATGGCTGACGCAACTGCACGCGGGCGCCTCGTCGTTCTGGCGGGGCCTTCCGCAGTGGGAAAATCCACCGTAGTTTCGCGTCTGCGCAGTGACGTCGAGGGGCTGTACTTCAGCGTGTCTATGACCACGCGCCAGCCCCGCCCCGGGGAGCAGGACGGTGTCGATTATTTCTTCGTCACCCCAGAAACCTTCCAGGAGCGAATTGATGCCGGGGAGATGCTCGAATGGGCTGATATCCACGGCGGATTGCAGCGCTCTGGAACGCCCGCCCAGCCGGTAGAGGAAGCTTTGGCCGCTGGCCGCCCGGTACTCGTTGAGGTGGATCTCGCGGGTGCCCGGAGTGTTAAGAAAGCGCTGCCGGAGGCAGACCTGGTCTTTTTGGCGCCCCCGTCATGGGAGGTACTTGTGGAGCGGCTCACCGGCCGCGGTACCGAGCCGCAAGACGTCATTGACCGTAGGTTGCAAACTGCGCATGAGGAACTAGCCGCACAGGACGAGTTCGATCACGTCGTTGTGAACGAGGATCTGGACGAGGCAGTATCTGCCATTAGTGATATCCTGCAGGCATAGACCTCCTTTTTGACCATCTTCAATCAATGTAAAGGTGCATGTGACTAACGTGACCACCCCTTCTAACACTGAAGCCGCAAAGGCGGAGCCAGTATTTGATGATCCGATCGGCATTACTGATCCCCCGATCGATGAGCTTTTGGACAAGGTTTCCTCTAAGTACGCTTTGGTCATCTTTGCCGCTAAGCGCGCACGTCAGATCAATAGCTACTACCAAGAGCAGGATGAAGGTGTCTTCGAGTTCGTAGGCCCGCTGGTTACCCCAGAGCCAGGCGAAAAGCCTTTGTCCATCGCATTGCGCGAGATTGATGCTGGCCTGCTTGACCACGAGGAAGGCAAGTAGCTAGCACTAAGCGTGTAATAGCTTTAAGGCTCCACGCGCCGCCACGGATGTGCATCCCCGAATTGGGGTGCACCTCTTGGTCGCGGCGGGTGGGGCCTTTCTCTATGTCGGCAGGTACCATCGTGCGGTGTGACTGATAAAGATACCTCTCGCAATATTGTTCTGGGCGTCGCAGGTGGCATCGCTGCCTACAAGGCGTGCCACCTCGTGCGCAATCTCAAGGAAGCGGGCGATGATGTCCGCGTTGTCCCCACTGAAAGTGCACTGAACTTCGTGGGCGCGGCTACGTTTGAGGCCCTATCCGGCCACCCAGTTACCACTAGCGTGTTTGAGTCCGTAGATGAGGTGCAGCACGTCAACGTAGGCCAGCATGCGGATGCAGTGGTCATTGCGCCCGCCACCGCGGATCTTATCGCGCGCTTGGCTGCAGGCCGTGCAGACGATTTGCTCACGGCCACCGTATTGGTCGCGACGTGCCCGGTTATTGTGGCCCCGGCCATGCACACTGAGATGTGGCATAACCCTGCTACGCAGGACAACGTGGCTACTTTGCGACGTCGCGGTATCACCGTCATCGAGCCCGCCCACGGCCGCCTAACCGGCAAAGATTCTGGCCCGGGTCGTTTGCCGGAGCCGGAACAGATTGCGGAGATTGTCCGTACTGAACTGGCAGGCTACCGAATCCAGCACACCTGGCAGGGCAAGAAGGTCGTCATATCGGCCGGCGGTACCCAGGAAGAGCTGGACCCGGTCCGATACTTGGGCAATCGATCTTCCGGCAGGCAGGGATTTGCACTCGCGGAATGGGCCGCCCAGATGGGGGCCGAGGTCACCCTCGTTGCGGGTAATACCGCCCAGCTTCCTGTGCCAAGCGGCGCGAAGCTACGGCACATTGTCTCCACCCGTGAGTTGGAGGATGCCATGCGCGAGGAGTCCCGCGATGCGGACGTGGTGATCATGGCCGCTGCAGTCTCTGACTTCCGTCCCGCGGAGGTCGCCGAATCAAAGATGAAGAAGGGCCAGGCAGACGATGCACTCTCGACGCTCCATCTGGTGGAAAACCCGGATGTGCTCAAAGGGCTCGTCGCTGCGCGCGAGCGCTCGGAGGTCCCTGCCGAGTGCGTAATTGTGGGGTTCGCCGCCGAAACCGGCGATGCCCAGAAGTCCGCCTTGGACTATGCCCAGGAAAAGTTTGCGCGTAAAGGCTGCGATGTGCTCATGGCCAATGAGGTCGGGCGCGGAAAGACCTTTGGTCAAAAGTCCAATGAGGGATGGATTTTGCGTCCGGATTGTGCGCCGCAACGCGTGGAGCATGGCTCGAAGCAGGTTGTCGCCGCTCAGATTCTTTTGGCCGTGAATGAAATGTTTCAGGTGTAGACAACTAAAATTGCATTTATAGACCGCTTGGTCTAGGATTGCGAGGTATTAGGCTTGGGCGTAGAAAACCCACAGCATCGAATCAACAGTGAGAACAAAGGAAGTTTTTGTGACTGATAACGCTGCAGTGGCAACTCGTCTTTTTACCAGCGAGTCCGTTACGGAAGGTCATCCCGATAAGATTTGTGACGCCATTTCTGACGCCATCCTTGATGCCCTGCTGGAAAAGGATCCAGCATCCCGCGTCGCCGTTGAGACGTTGGTAACCACCGGCCAGGTCCACGTGGTGGGCGAGGTTCGCACCGAGGCATACGTAGAAATCCCGGCGCTGGTGCGCGACACCCTTAAGTCCATCGGCTTTACTTCTTCGGAAGTCGGCTTTGATGGCAACACCTGTGGCGTGAATATTGCCATTGGCGAGCAGTCCCAGGAAATTGGCGCCGGAGTGGACAACTCCACTGAAGCCCGCGCCCATGACGAGGATTATGACGCCGAAAACGATACCGCAGGTGCCGGCGACCAGGGTCTGATGTTCGGCTATGCCTCTAATGAGACCGCTGAGTACATGCCACTGCCCATCGCTTTGGCGCATCGCCTGTCCCGCCGCCTGACGCAGGTACGTAAGGATGGAATCGTCGATCACCTCCGCCCGGATGGCAAGACCCAGGTGACCTTTGCCTACACCGACGACAATGAGCCGTCCCACCTGGATACCGTGGTGATTTCCACGCAGCACGATGCCGAGGTCGATAGCGCTTGGTTGGAAGGCCCCTTGCGCAGTGAGGTCCTTGAATGGGTTATCAAGGACGCCGGCTTGGAGAAGTACTACACCGAAGACACGACCTTGTTGGTCAACCCTTCCGGTTCCTTCATCCTTGGCGGTCCGATGGGCGATGCCGGTCTTACCGGACGCAAGATCATCGTCGATACCTACGGCGGCATGGCTCGCCACGGCGGCGGCGCGTTCTCTGGCAAGGACCCGAGCAAGGTGGACCGTTCCGCTGCTTATGCCATGCGCTGGGTGGCCAAAAATATCGTCGCCGCGGGCTTGGCAGATCGCGCTGAAGTCCAAGTGGCTTACGCAATCGGCCGCGCCAAGCCGGTGGGTCTGTACGTGGAGACCTTCGGTACCGCCAAGGAAGGCCTGAGCGATGCGAATATACAGGCTGCGGTGAATCAGGTATTTGACCTGCGCCCGGCCGCTATCATTCGCGAGCTCGACCTATTGCGCCCCATCTATGCGCAAACTGCGGCCTACGGTCACTTTGGACGGACCGACGTTGAGCTGCCGTGGGAGCAGTTGAACCGAGTGGAAGCATTGCGTGCTGCCGCTGGTCTGTAGAATCGAGGCCTATGCCTAAGAAAACACCCGCCACCCGGAAGCCGGTTGCGCGGGTGTTGCCTCTTTTAGGGGTTGCGCACCTAGACCGAGGATTTGATTACCTCGTAGAAGAGGCAGACTCGGAGGAAGTCCAACCGGGGATTAAGGTGCGCATCCGCTTCAACGGGCGCTTGGTGGACGCGATTGTCTTAGAACGCCGACATGACTCCGAATTTGGCGGCAACCTGCGCTTTATCGAGCGCGTTATCTCCCCCTTCCAGGTTTATCCGCCGCAGCTGGCCCGGCTTGTCGACGCCCTGGCAGACCGCTACGGCGGCGTGCGCTCAGACATTATCCGCTCCGCCATCCCGCCGCGGCACGCCAAAGCGGAGGAATCCGACCTAGAAACCCCGTGGGAGGAGCTCGGCACCACGAGCGAGCCCGACCTATCAGGATGGTCGGCCTATCAACATGGTGAGGCTTTCGTCGATTCGATTCTTGCCGGCAAGCTCGCCCGTGCCGCCTGGCAAATCGCCCCGGGCGATGATTGGGCACATGCGCTGGCTGCCCTCGCTGCCAAAGTAGCGCTTGGCGGAGGAGGAGTTCTCCTCGTTGCCCCGGACCAGAAGAACGTCGATGCTTTAGACGCCGCGCTTCGCCAGGTACTTGGGGCAAAGCAGATAACGGTGCTGACTAATAGCATGGGCCCGCAGGCGCGCTACCGCCGTTATCTCTCCGCGCTAGTGGGCCAAGCGCGCGTGGTCATTGGCACCAGGTCCGCCGCCTTTGCCCCGGTCAAAGACCTGCAACTGGCGGTGATCCTCGATGATGGCAATGATAATTTGGTCGACAACCTCAAGCCCTATGTCCACGCGAGGGAAGTGCTCACCACCCGCTCAGCCTTCGAAGGCTGCAGCATGGTTTTGGCCAACCACTCGCGGACGTCGGAAACACAGCTGCTCGTGGAATCAGGATGGGCGCACGATGTGGTGGCCAAAGAGCAAACCATAACGGCGCGTTGCCCGGCTATCGAGGCGGTCGGGTCCTTTGGGCTATCGATCGCCCGCGACCTCCAGGGCGGCACCACAAAAGTGCAAGCACAGGCCTTCCAAGCTGCCCACCAGGCGCTGGATAGGGGAGAGCCGGTGCTGGTGCAGGTACCGCGCAAGGGGTATGCACCCATTTTGGCCTGTGGCCAGTGCCGAGCGCCGGCTCGCTGCCGGCATTGCAATGGGCCGTTGGGGCTGCCGCCCAAGGGGGCGTCGGCAAGCGCGGGCTCGGAAGAGGCGGGAATGCCTACCTGCCGCTGGTGTGGCCGAATCGAGGCACGGCATCGGTGCACCGAATGCGGGTCTCCGCGCCTGCGGGCCATCGTGTTGGGCTCGGAGCGTACCGCGGAGGAAATGGGCCGGGCCTTTCCCAATACGCGGGTGGTGGTCTCGGGTGGAAACAAGGTGCTCGATGCGGTGGACAATGCGCCGGCGCTGGTCATTGCCACCCCTGGTGCGGAACCGAAAGTAAAAGATGGTGCCTATGGCGCGGCCCTGCTCTTGGATGCCGGGGCATTGCTCAACCGGCAAGACCTGCGCGCCACGGAGGATACCCTAGCGAAGTGGGCGCAGGCGGCTACCTTGGTGCAGCCGCATTTCAAGGGTGGTCGAGTAATCCTGGCCGCCGATGAGTCGCTCACCGTAGTCCAGCATTTCCTGCGATGGGACATGGTGGGTGCAGCCGCGGCAGAGCTTGCTGCCCGGCGCGAAGTGCGCTTCCCACCCGCGGTGCATTTTGCTGCCATCGACGGTGCGGATGCATCCCTAGATGGCTTTGCCGAGCTTGTGGATCTTCCAGACCACGCGGAGGTATTAGGCCCAGTTCCCCTTCCACCGGGGCAGAGCCTGCCTGGTGACTACGATAGCCAGCGCTTTGGCCCACCGCAGCGACTGGTCGTGCGCACCCCGCTGGGGCCGCGTTCCCAATTGGGGCGGGCATTGCGCAGCGCCAACGCCGCGCGCAGCGCCCGCAAGGATGACCTGCCTTTGCGCATCGTGGTTGACCCCATCCACGTGGGTTAGCCATATCGGGGCCGTAGGCGCTCATGCGCTAATCTCGACGGAGGAAGCCGCCACCACCGGCCGGTTTGGTCACGGTGCCATGAGAAAGGTGTGATTGCCATGTCCCTTCGAGAGCTGCGTATCTACGGCGACCCAGTCTTGGGCAGCCGCGCGGAGGAAATTAGTAAATTTGATGCCGGTCTGCGTGCTCTGGCGAGCGATATGCTCGAGACCATGGATAAAGCCGGGGGAGTTGGGCTAGCGGCTAATCAGGTAGGGATTTTGCAGCGAATCTTTGTCTATGACTGCTCGCATACCCAATCTGGGCTGCGTGGGGCGATTGTTAACCCGGCCTGGACTCCGGTGGGGGAGCAGCAGCAAACAGGTCCGGAAGGATGCCTATCCATTCCGGGAATTAGCGCGGAAACCACGCGGTTCAACCAGGTTTTTGTGTCTGGCCAGGATATTGAGGGGCGCCCTGTGTCCATGGTGGCCTCAGGACTGATGGCTCGGTGCATCCAGCATGAGACCGACCACCTCGATGGGGTGCTTTTCCTACAACGCTTGGATGCGCCAGTGCGCAAGGAGGCCATTCGCGCCATCCGTGAATCCGAGTGGTTTAACGCCTCGTAGCCCGCTCGCTGTGGCGGCAGCGTTGCGGCGTTGTAGCCTAGTATTTTGAACGATATTAAGAGGAGAGTTTCCCCGCATGCGGATCATTTTTGCCGGTACCCCTGAGCCAGCCGTTGTGGCCTTGGAAAAACTACTTGCCTCGTCGCACGAGGTGGTGGCGGTAATTACTCGCCCAGACGCGAAGAAGGGCCGCGGCCGCACTCTTCACCCGAGCCCAGTGAAAGCGCTCGCCCAAGAACATGGCATTGAAGTATTGACCCCAACCACCCTGCGCCCTGACTCGGAGGATGGGCAGGCGCTGCGCGCCCGCTTAAAGGAATTGCAGCCTGAGGCGATTCCGGTGGTGGCCTACGGCAATCTGGTGACTAAGGACCTGCTGGAACTACCACAGCATGGCTGGGTAAACCTGCACTTTTCCTTGCTTCCGGCATGGCGCGGCGCGGCCCCGGTGCAGGCTGCCATTGCCGCAGGCGATGACGTGACCGGCGCATCAACCTTCCGCATTGAGGAGGGCCTTGATACCGGCCCGGTGCTCGGCACCGTGACGGAGGAGATTAAAGGAACCGATACTGCCGATGACCTGTTGACGCGCCTTGCCTATTCCGGCGGCGATCTGCTCGTGGCCACCATGGATGGCCTAGCGGCGGGACAGCTGGAGGCGCAGCCGCAGCAGGGGGAGGCTACCTATGCGCCGAAAATCTCTACCGCGCAGGCACGCGTGGAGTGGTCCCAACCGGCATTTGCCATCGATCGGCACATTCGCGCACACACGCCTGGGCCGGGTGCATGGACCATGTGGGACGAGGCCCGCGTGAAGATTGGACCGGTCAGCCGCATAGAAGAGGCGGCGGTTCCACAGGAACTAGAACCAGGGCAGCTGCACATTGCCAAGAAAGCCGTATTCATCGGTACCGGTTCGCAGCCAGTCCAGCTGGGTAAAATCCAGCCTCCGGGAAAGAAGATGATGAATGCGGCCGATTGGGCCCGTGGACTAGGCAAGGATGCCGAGGTGAAGTTTCAATGAGTGGTGGTTTCCGTTCCCGCAGCAAGTCCGGGGATAAGTCGCCGGCGGGAAAGCCGCAGGACTCCCACAAATCCACTGGTGCGAAGGGCCGAGATGGCCGCCCGCAACGGCAGCAGCATGGTGGCCGCGGTGGGCAGCATAGGGGCCGGCAGGCTGCTAAGGGCCAGCGTCCCGGCAAGCGCCAGGAAGGCGGTCTGATTCAGGCCGCGCTGGCCGCGGGCGTGGATGCGCCGCGTTCGGTCGCCTTCGACGTGGTGCGCAGGGTAAGCGAGGATGATGCTTTTGCCAACCTCATCATGCCCAAGGCACTGCGCAAGCAAAAGCTCAAGGGGCGCGACGCCGCCTTCGCCACCGAAATCACCTACGGCACGCTGCGCACCCTTGGCGTAGTTGATGCCGTCATCGCAGAGTGCTCCTCTCGCGGCCTCGAGGCCATTTCCCCAGCCGTGGTTGATGCCTTGCGTCTGGGTGCCTATCAAGTTCTTTATACCCGCGTGGAGCCACACGCGGCGGTTGATACCACCGTTCGTTTGGTAGAAGCCGCCGGTGAAGTCAAGGCCAAGGGCTTTGCCAATGGCATCATGCGCACCATTACGCGGACGCCGGCCAAGGCCTGGCTGGACAAGCTCGCCCCGCAGGGAGAAATCGCCGGCATCGCCTTTAAGCATGCCCACCCCACCTGGATTGCGGAATCGTTTAGCCGCGTGTTGGGCCTAGGGGAGTTGGAGGCTGCCCTGGAGGCGGATTCGGATCGACCTTCGGTTCATCTGGTGGCGCGTCCCGGGGAAATCTCGGCCGAGGAATTGGCCCTGATGACCGGCAATGAGGAGGGGCGTTATTCCCCTTATGCGGTGTACATGGAATCCGGTGACCCCGGCCAATTGGAACCCGTGCGCCAAGGATTGGCGGCCGTGCAGGACGAGGGTTCGCAGCTGATTGCCCGCGCGGTATGCGAGGCGCCCCTCGAAGGCGAGGACACCGGCCGGTGGCTGGATCTCTGCGCCGGTCCCGGCGGTAAGGCGGCCTTGATGGGCGCGCTTGCCCGCATCGACTCCGCGCATGTTGATGCAGTGGAGGTATCTCCGCACCGAGCGGCGCTGATTGAAAAGACGGTGAGCGATTTGCCCGTGGACGTCCATGTGGCAGATGGCCGCAATCCCGGGGTGGGAGAGGGCTTTGACCGCGTGCTTGTCGATGCCCCTTGTTCCGGCCTCGGCGCCCTCCGTCGCCGACCCGAGGCGCGGTGGCGCAAGTCGGAGGCCGATATTGCCGAGCTTAACCAGCTGCAATTCGAGCTCTTGTCTTCCGCATTAAACCTGGTGCGTCCAGGTGGCGTGGTTATCTACTCCACGTGTTCGCCAGATCTGCGCGAGACGAGGGGCATCGTTGACCGCGCCGTGCGCGAACTCGGCGCCGAAGAACTCGATGCGCATGCTCTCATCCCTGATATGGGCGATGTGGGCCATGAGAAGTCCGTGCAGATGTGGCCGCATCGGCACGGTACCGACGCCATGTTCTTTGCGGCGCTTTGCCGCGCAGCCGACTAATCGCGATAGACTGGTGGGCATGTCCGCACCGATTATTTCCCCTTCCATCCTGGCCGCCGATTTTTCTCGCTTGGGCGAGGAACTAGCGGCGATTGATACCGCAGACTGGGTCCATGTGGACATTATGGATGGGCACTTTGTGCCCAACCTGTCCTTCGGCCCAGATATCACGGCCACGGTCCATCGCAGCACCGATAAGCCACTAGATGTCCACCTCATGATCGAGGAACCCGAAAAGTGGGTGGAGACCTATGCCAAGGCGGGCGCACATACGATTATCTTCCACGTGGAGGCCGTCGCCGATGACCAAGCAGCGGTGGACTTGGCCCAGCGCATCCGCGATTTGGGCGTGCGTGCGGCCTTTTCCATCAAGCCAGGCACCGCCATCGAGCCGTGGTTGGATAAGCTGCGCCATTTCGATGAGGTGCTCGTGATGTCTGTGGAGCCTGGCTTCGGCGGGCAAAAGTTCATGCCAGAGATGCTGGAGAAGGTCCGTAAACTGCGCCGCAGCATTGATGAGCAGGGCCTTGAAACCGTCATCGAGATCGATGGCGGCATTTCGCCCGAGACCATCGGGGCAGCCGCCGAGGCGGGTTGCGACGCTTTCGTGGCAGGCTCAGCCGTATTCAAGTCGGACGATCCCGCCGGCGTCGTCAAGCAGCTGCGTGATCTGGCGGCTGGTGCCTGATGGCCGCGGAGAACCAGAACAGCACTCTCTCCGCAGCGCTGTTGCGCGCGATGGCCGCGGGTGCTGAGGTACGTGGAACCACGAGCCCTAATCCACCGGTAGGCGCGGTCATCGTGTCGCCAGCTGGGGAAATTGTGGGCGTCGGCGCCACCCAGCCCGTGGGAGGCGCGCATGCCGAGGTCATGGCGTTGCAGGAGGCCGGAGATAGGGCGCGCGGCGCCACGGCCGTGGTCACCTTGGAACCCTGTGCGCATACCGGCCGCACGGGTGCCTGCGCGCAGGCGCTTATCGATGCCGGCGTGGCTCGCGTGTACTACCTCCACGCCGATCCCACCCCGCAGGCTGCGGGTGGAGCAGAAGTGTTAGCGGAGGCCGGAGTGGACGTCGCCAAGTTAGAAAAGCCCCCGCACGCCGAGGATGCTTTGGTGCCATGGCTATTCGCCGTGCGCACCCAGCGGCCCCACGTCACCTTGAAGTTCGCGCAAACGCTGGACGGTTTTACGGCCGCGGCCGATGGAACCAGCCAATGGATTACGGGCGAGGAGGCACGCGACTGGGTGCATGCCGATAGGGCGCACCGCGATGCCATCGTGGTAGGTACCGGCACTGCGCTGGCTGATAATCCCTCGCTCACCGCACGCTTTCACGACGGGAGCCTGCGCGCGCACCAGCCACGCCGGGTGGTCATCGGCAAGCGTGATTTGGAATCGGCGGGCGATGCAGCAAGCCACCTGCGCGAGCTAGGGTACGAGCAGTACGAGAGCATCGAAGAGGCGCTCTTCGAGCTCTACGCCACCGGTGCCCGCGACGTCCTCGTGGAAGGAGGCGCAGGCCTAGCCAGTAGCTTCCTGAAGGCCGATTTGGTGGATGCCATCTCTGCCTATATCGCGCCACTTTTGCTGGGCGAAGGCCGCGGCGTGCTCGCGCACCCCGTGACCCAGACGCTGGCAGAAGCCACCCGTTTCCGCCGGGTGGGAATGAAGGCGCTGGGTGATGACGTTCTTATTGAATACGTGCGCTAGGCGCTCTTAACAGCTAATAGCGAGAAAGGTTGGACGTGTTTACTGGGCTAGTACAAGAGTTGGGCACCGTGGAGGCAATGGAGCCGCACGCAGACGCGCTTCGCCTGAGCATTCGTGCCCCGCGCACCGTCGCGGAGGCCGCATTGGGTGATTCCATTGCCATTAACGGCGTATGCCTTACCGTGGCGGATCTGTCGGCGGATACTTTTTGTGCGGATGTGATGCAGGAGTCCCTTGACCGCACCGCCTTGGGGCGCCTTGCCGAGGGCGATCCGGTCAATGTCGAACCGGCGCTGCTTCCCACCACCCGGCTGGGCGGGCACATTATGCAAGGACACGTGGACGGCACCGCGACGCTCCAGAGCCGAACTAGCTCCGAGAACTGGGATGTGCTGCGGTTTAGCTTGCCGTCCGAGCTTGCCCGGTACGTCGTGGAAAAGGGCTCCATTGCCGTGAGCGGCACCTCGCTGACGGTGAGCTCCGTGGGCCCAGACTGGTTCGAGGTATCCCTTATCCCCACCACATTGCGCGATACCATTCACGGCGCCTTGCCGGTGGGAGGAGAGGTAAACCTCGAGGTGGATGTGCTGGCCAAGTATGTAGAAAAGATGCTTCACCCCGAAGCTTAACCCCCTGAGGCTAAGGACTAGACTGCTACCTTATGAGCGCGAGTGATACTTCCATCCGTCTAGATTCCATCGACCAGGCCATCGCGGATATCGCCGCTGGTAAGCCGGTTGTTGTCATCGATGATGAGGATCGCGAAAATGAAGGCGATCTGATTTTCGCCGCGGAGCTAGCCACCCCGGAACTCGTGGCCTTCATGGTGCGCTATTCCTCTGGATATATCTGCGCACCCTTATTGCCAGACGATTGCAACCGCCTGAACCTTCCGCCGATGCTGGCGGTCAACCAGGATGTGCGCGGCACCGCCTATACGGTGACCGTGGATGCAGCAACGGGAAGTACCGGTATTTCTGCGACTTCGCGTGCAGAAACCATCCGCCGCCTAGCAGACCCAAACACCACGCCGGGCGAATTCACCCGCCCAGGCCACGTCGTGCCGCTGTGTGCCCGCCCAGGCGGCGTTCTGGAGCGGGACGGACATACTGAGGCCTCCATTGATCTGGCCCGTTTGGCGGGCCTGCGCCCGGCCGGTGTGCTGTGCGAGATCGTCTCGGAGGATGACCCCACGGATATGGCGCGCTCGCCAGAGTTGCGTCGCTTTGCCGATACGCATGGGCTCTCCATGATCTCTATCGCGCAGCTCATCGAGTGGCGCCGCCATAATGAAACGCAGGTCACCCGCCAGGTAACCACTGAGCTGCCCACCGAATACGGTCACTTCACCGCCATCGGTTACCGCCATGAGGTAGACGGGCAGGAACACGTTGCGTTGGTCGCCGGCGATCCCGCCCAGCTGTGCGGCGCACGCGACGTCCTAGTGCGCGTCCATTCGGAATGCCTAACCGGCGATGCCTTTGGCTCACGACGCTGCGATTGCGGGCCTCAACTGCATGAATCCATGTGCCTTATCAGCCAAGAAGGCCGCGGCGTGGTCATCTACCTGCGCGGTCAGGAAGGACGCGGCATCGGGCTTTTGCATAAGTTGGAGGCGTACCGCCTGCAGGATTCGGGCATGGATACCGTCGATGCCAACCTGGAGCAGGGCCTGCCCGAGGACGCCCGCGAGTACTCCGTGGCCGGGCAGATCCTTCGCGATCTCGGCATAGAATCCGCAAACCTTTTAACCAATAATCCGCATAAGGGCGAAGGGCTGAGCGGATTTGGCGTGGATGCCAGCCACCACACGCCGCTGGCCACCCCAGCACACGCGGATAATATTGAATACTTGCGTACTAAGCGCGACCGCATGGGCCACGACCTTCCGCAGGTTGCCCAGTGGGACGCAGAACATAAATAAATCTTTGACGTGCGATTGAAAGGATAGCGATGAGTAAAGAAGGTCTGCCTGATATTGCCCAGGTAGATGGCAGTGGACTGCGCGTTGCCGTGGTTACCGCTACATGGAACGCAGAAATCTGCGACCAGCTCCATGCCCAGGCGGTGCAGACCGCTACCGACAATGGTGCTGAGGTTGACGAATACCGAGTGATAGGTGCCCTGGAACTTGGCGTTGTGGTCCAAGCAGCAGCTCGCTCCTACGATGCCGTGGTGGCACTAGGCTGCGTTATCCGTGGCGGCACCCCGCACTTTGACTACGTATGTGACTCTGTCACCCAAGCGCTTACCCGTATCTCGCTCGATGAATCCACCCCGGTAGCTAACGGCGTGCTGACCGTCAACGACCAGCAGCAAGCCATCGACCGCGCCGGTTTTGCAGATTCGGTAGAAAACAAGGGCGCCGAAGCAATGATTGCGGCTTTAGATACCGCGCTGCAGTTACGTACACTAAACGCAGCACAGAAGTAACCTCTAGCAATGCGTCAGCGCCCAATGCTTGACCACTAAGGTGGCCAGCGGGGCGCGCCCCAAAGGAGTATGCACATGAACGAGGCGCAGGCCCCAAAGAATCCGCAGCACAGCCGCCAGCTTAGCGACGCCGAAGTATTGGCCTATACCAGCGCCGATCCCTTCGCACAGACCACCTCTAAACCGTGGGAGTTTACGGCGACCTCGCCCTTCCTGCGCAAGGTGGCTATCGCCTGGGTGATCCTCGTTCTGGCCATCCATATCTTCATGGGAATCACCTTGGATGTGTCTTTTACCGGTGCGCACGTGACTACCATCGACAAATTCGCCTTCCCTGGCGTAGGTGTTCTCATTTCCGTTCTGTCCTGGATCGCTCTTAACCGTCCCCGCCTGCGCGCAAATGAGGATGGGGTAGAGGTCCGCAATATCGTGGGCACGCGCTTTTATCCGTGGCAGGTGGTCTACGGACTTTCCTTCCCTGTAGGCCAGCGTATGGCACGCCTTGAGCTGCCCGAGTTCGAATTCGTCCCCGTCTGGGCGTTGCAATCTGGCGATAAGGACACCGTCATCGACAACGTCCGCCGCTTCCGCGACGTGGAAGCCAAGTACATGCCTCAGGATTAACAATTGGCTGACCCCACCACCTACCGCCCGGCCCCTGGAACCATTCCCACCGACCCGGGCGTCTATAAGTTCCGCGATGAAAACCGCCGCGTTATCTACGTAGGCAAAGCCAAGAACCTGCGCGCTCGGCTGTCGAACTATTTTCAGGACATCACGCAACTGCACCCGCGTACTCGCCAAATGGTGCTCACCGCCAACTCGGTGGAGTGGACGGTAGTTGCCAGCGAGGTGGAAGCCTTGCAGTTGGAGTACACGTGGATCAAGCGCTTTGATCCGCACTTCAACGTCATGTACCGCGACGATAAAACCTATCCTATGCTCGCGGTTTCGGTCGGGGAGACGGTCCCTCGCGCCTTTTTCTACCGTGGCCCACGGCGCAAAGGCGTGCGCTATTTCGGCCCCTATTCCCATGCCTGGGCCGTGCGCGAAAGCTTGGACTTGCTTACCCGCGTCTTTCCCATGCGCACCTGCTCAAAAGGCGTGTATAACCGGCATGAGCGGCTCGGGCGGCCGTGCCTATTGGGCTATATCGGCAAATGCGATGCACCCTGCATTGGCCGAGTAAGCAAAGAAGACCACCGCGAGACGGTCAACGATCTCGTGTCCTTCATGAATGGCAACACCGGTTCAGTGCGCCGCAAACTCACCCAGGACATGGAGCAGGCCGCCGAAAACCTAGAGTTCGAACGCGCTGCGCGCCTGCGCGATGACTTGGGCGCTATTGACAAGATCATGGAACAGCAAGCCGTTGTCTTTACAGACGGCACGGATGCTGATCTCATTGCTTTTAACTCGGATGAACTTGAGGCAGCGGTACAGATTTTCCACGTTCGCGATGGGCGCATTCGCGGTCAGCGCGGTTGGGTAGTCGAACGCGCCGGCGATCAGGCGAGTTCAGAGCCCTTGGAAGAGGGGCAGCCTGATCCCGCGCTGCCCGCGTTGGTACAAAACTTCCTCATCCAGTTCTATTCCGATGCGGTAGAGCGCGAGAAACAAGAGGCGCGGGAAGATGCTGCGCTCGCCGCGGACGTGAAGCGGCGCGGGGTGGACCAAGAATCGCACATGAAATCCCGCCGCGTGCAGGTTATTCCACGCCAGATTTTGGTTCAGGCCCTGCCGGATGAACCGGAGCAGGTCGTCGCGCTGCTGGAGGAGCTGCGCGGCGCCCAAGTAGACCTGCGCGTTCCTCAGCGCGGCGATAAAAAACAGCTTATGGCCACGGTGGAGAAAAACGCCAAGGAGCAATTGCGCCAACATAAGCTCAAGCGGGTAGGAGACCTCACCGCACGCTCGGCGGCATTGCAGGATATTCAAGAAGCCTTGGGCATGGAGCAAGCCCCATTGCGCATCGAATGTACTGATATCTCGCACATTCAAGGCACAGATGTGGTTGCTTCCCTGGTGGTCTTTGAAGATGGTTTGCCCAAGAAGTCGGACTATAGGCGCTACCGCATTAAGGAGGCGGCAGGTGATGGCCGATCGGATGACGTCGGTTCTATCGCAGAGGTCACGCGCCGTCGGTTTAAGCGTCACAAGCAAGATAAGCTGGCCCATCCGGATGAGGAAGTAGAAGAGTCTTCCTTTGCAGAGGAGAAGGTGGCGGAAGAATCTTCCGAAGCGGGTCGCCGCTTTGCGTATCCACCGCAGCTTTTTATCGTAGATGGCGGTGCGCCCCAGGTGGCCGCGGCTCAAGAAGTATTTGATGAGTTAGGCATCGTGGATGTAACCCTGGTGGGCTTGGCCAAGCGCCTCGAGGAAATCTGGGTTCCCGGCGATGATGAGCCGGTGATTTTGCCGCGCAACTCGCAAGCGCTCTTCCTCCTGCAGCAAATTCGTGATGAAGCCCACCGCTTTGCCATTACTTACCACCGGCAGCAGCGCTCAAAGCGAATGCGTTCCTCGGTACTCGATTCCGTGCCGGGATTGGGACCGCAACGGCGCACCGATCTGGTCAAACATTTTGGTTCGGTGAAAAAGCTCAAGGCTGCGACTGTGGATGAGATCTGTGAGGTTAATGGCTTTGGTCCAAGACTGGCCCAGACCGTGTATGAGAGTTTGCATGATTCTGCGGGCAATTAAGTGGCATTCTCCTAGAGGCAGCGAAGCTTGAAGCGCTAGACTGAAGAGCATGACGCATTTCGAAACTCCACCCATTTTGATAACCGGCATGTCCGGCGGCGGGTTGAGTTCCGCTGCCAAAGTGTTTGAGGACAAGGGCTACTACGTGGCCCACAATATTCCGCCTCGCGCCATTGTTGACCTGCTCAAGCTGTGCAACCAAGAAGAAACTCCGGTGGGCAAGGTAGCAGCCGTCACGGATGTGCGCTCGCGCATGTTCCCAGGGTCTCTGCTAGAGATTATGGATGAGCTTACGGAACTAAATATGAAGCCCACCGTGCTCTTTTTGGATGCTCGCGATGATGTACTCATCCGCCGCTTCGATTCGGTGCGGCGCACCCACCCCTTGCAGGAGGGGGACACGCTCAAAGTAGGAATCCAACGCGAGCGCCAGGCAGTGGCAGAAGTGCGTTCCCATGCGGATATCATTATCGATACGACCAACCTATCCATTCATGATCTCCGCCGTGCCATTGAGGCCGCCTTTGGTGAGATGCAAAATGCAAAGCAGCATGTCACCGTCGAATCCTTTGGATTTAAGAATGGCTCGCCCCGCGATGCTGACTTAGTAGTAGACGTGCGGTTCCTGCCCAACCCCTATTGGGTTCCAGAACTGCGCGGATACCGCGGTACGGATGAACCAGTTGCCCACTATGTGCTCTCGCAGCCAGCGGCGCAGGAATTCGTAGACAATTTCTTGCAGATGTTTTCCACCATGCTGGATGGCTACCGCCATGAGGGTAAGAACTTCATCACGCTTGGCGTCGGTTGCACGGGCGGTCACCACCGGTCCGTTGCCGTCGCAGAGGCTATTGCGGCGCGCCTGCGAGACAATGACACCTTGGACGTCAGCACCTTGCATAGGGATATCGCTCGAGGCTAGAGCACAGGAGTTTTAACGCTTTTATGACCAATCCTTCACACATGGTCTGCCTTGGCGGCGGCCATGGACTTTATCAAACCCTTCTGTCCGCACGCTTTAGCGAGGCGGCCGATATTTCTGCCATTGTTACCGTCGCGGATGATGGCGGTTCCTCTGGCCGTTTGCGCCGCGAGCTGGAAATCATTCCACCGGGTGACTTGCGCATGGCGCTGGCTGCCTTGGCCAATAGTGACCCAGTGGGGGACTTGTGGGCACGGACTTTGCAACATCGTTTCGGAGGCAATGGCGCGATGGCAGGGCATGCGGTGGGCAATCTGATGATTGCGGGATTGACGGATGTGCTCGGTGATTATCAAGCTGCCCTGGACACCATTGCAGAGCTTACTAATTCCCAGGGGCGAGTCTTCCCAGTGGTCAACCAGGCGCTAGAGATTGAGGCGGACGTAGCCGGGCTTGACGACGACCCCCGTGTCATGCGCCAAGTCCGCGGCCAGGTTGCAGTCGCTTCCACGCCGGGCCAGGTGCGGCGCGTGCGCATCGTGCCCGAACGGCCCAGCGCGAATCCGGATGCCCTCGATGCCATACAGCGCGCGGACCTTATTACCATTGGTCCGGGCTCGTGGTTTAGCTCGGTATTGCCGCATACTCTCGTGCCACAGGTAGTGGACGCGATTTCTGCTTCCGATGCGCTGCGGGTCGTTGTTTTGAACCTTTCGGCCGAGCCCGGTGAGACTAATGGCTTTTCCGCCGAGCGTCACTTGCATGTGCTCGCTCAACACGCCCCTGATCTGCGGATTGACCGCATTTTGGTGGATGAGGCGGCTTTGCCCACCGATAGTGAGCGCGTCTATATTCAGCGCGCCGCGCAGTCCTTAGGCGCTCGCGCTACCTTCGCGGATGTGAGCCAAGTTGATGCCAATGGCCGTAGCATCAATAAGCACGACCCGGAAAAGCTGTCTACAGCACTTCTGGACCTATATTCGGACTATCGCAGCGCTCGCGATTAGAACCGGCGCCTACTCTTCCGGCTAGCGTGCGGCCGATCGCGCTCGACCGACTGCACGTCGACCGGGCGCGCGCGGTATGATGTCAGAAATCCTTTCACCGCACTGGGCTGGGAGCGATGGCTCTGGCCGGTATGCGAACTTTGTGACTGTGAGAAAAGAAATGGGGCGAACTAGGTGACCACACCATTGACCGACCAGGTCAAAGAAGAATTGACGGCTGTCGTTGTGCCACGCCAGTCCGCTCGCGCTGCCGAACTGGCGGCGATGTTGCGCTTCGCCGGCGAGCTAGATATTTCCGGCGACAGCATGTCCTATGAGCTAGAACTAGAAAGCCACGCTATTGCACGGCGTTTCATCAACGCTCTTGATGACCTCTATGGGATCACTGCTGATAGCCATGTCGCCGGCCCAGCAGGAACCACCAAGAAGACTCGCGTGACGGTTCGCATCTCCACCGGTGCGAAAGAGCTGACCCGTCGGCTGGGCCTTATCACCCGCTCCGGCCATGCAGTAGTGGGTCTGCCGCCGCAGGTCATCTCCGGCACCGTGGCCGATAGCGAAGCAGCATGGCGCGGAGCCTTCCTTGCCCATGGCAGCCTCACGGAGCCAGGCCGCTCTTCCGCGCTGGAAGTCACCTGCCCGTGCCAAGAGGCTGCGTTGGCATTGGTGGGCTGCGCCCGCCGCCTTGGTATCTCTGCGAAGACCAAGGAGACCCGCGGCGAAGATCGCGTCGTTGTACGCGATGGTGATGCTATCGGGGCGCTTCTTACCCGGATGGGTGCTCAGGAGACTCGCCTCAGCTGGGAAAAGAAGCGCGTTAAACGGGAGGCGCACGATACCTCGCGGCGCTTGGACAATTTTGATGACGCCAACCTTCGGCGCTCTGCTCGCGCTGCGGTTACCGCGGCAGCGCGCGTTGACCGCGCCATGGAGATTTTGGGTGACGATGTCCCTGAGCACTTGGCAGACGCGGGCCGCTTGCGAGTTCAGCACCGCGAGGCTTCGCTCGAAGAGCTGGGCCGGTTGGCCGAGCCTCCTATGACTAAGGACGCAGTAGCTGGGCGTATTCGCCGCTTGCTGTCGATGGCCGATAAACGAGCCGAGGAGCTTGATATCCCCGATACCAATCAAGCGATTACAGATGACCTTTTCAACGAATCCTGACCCTCGGAATCACCTACATTAAAAGAACTCCCCGCAGTGCGGATACCAAAGTGGTAGGCGCAGCTGCGGGGAGATTTTTAGTGCCTTCCCGGCTAGCAGGTGCGCAACCGGTTAGCCAGAAGCGTTAAAGAACTAGGGCACGAGGAATCCTAGGACGTTGGTCATCAGGAATACGATGACGCAGACAAACGCAAGGAAGGCCACGGAGTAGCCCACTACGTTCTTCAGGATGACTGATTCCTTGCCCTCCATATTGATGGCGGTAGCCGCAATTGCAAGGGACTGCGGGGAGATCATCTTGCCCACAACGCCGCCTGCGGTATTGGCCGCGAGCATGAGGTCAGGATTCACGCTGATTCGCTCTGCCGCTGCAACCTGCAGGTTGGCAAAGAGGGCATTAGCAGACGTATCGGAGCCAGTAACCGCGGTACCAATCCAGCCCAGGACTGGGGCGAAGAGCGCAAAGATGCTGCCGGCAGAAGAGACGAACTCACCAATAGCAATAGTCTGGCCGGAGTAGTTCATCGTATAGGCCAAGGCCAGCACCAGGATGATGGTAAGAGCCGAGAACTTCATGCGGCTGACTACGTCCCCAAAGGCGCTTACTGGCTGCCCAAAGCTTAGGCTGTAGCGGCCATTTTCATTGAAGTAGTGGTAGACAACCGCAACAATAATGCCCGAGAGTAGCAGGAGCGTACCTGGATTGCCAAAGACATTGAAGCTGAAGCTGGTATCCATGAGCTTGCCGTCGGCGTCGACAATCGCGTCATCAAGCAAAGGCCAGGCAAAGTGGAGCTTGAGGAATCCGAAGATGGCTGGGGCGGCGGTGGCCACGGCAAAGACCACGGTCACTACGGCGTAGGGAAGCAGCGCCATCCAGATACGGCGTCCGTTGAGGTCGGTGGTGGACTCAGCGGCAGGCAGCTCGAGACGCTCGCGCAACTCCTTGACGCCCTTCGGCTTCCATACCCGGAGGAAGGCGAAAGCACAGCCCAAAGAGACGATGCAGGCGATGACGTTGGTGAGCTGGTACGCAAAGAAAGTCGCGGTCAACCACTGAGCCAACGCGAAGGAAATGCCAATCACGGCAGCAGCCGGGGCAGTTTCCTTGACACCGCGGAAGCCATCCAAGATGAAGGCGATGAGGAATGGCACGATGGCGGCGATGAGCAGCACCTGCAAGGAGATAAGTGCTGCGATGTCGTGGGTTTGCTCGGCGCTGCGACCGGCTACCTCGCCAGCAGTGGTTACGGGGATGCCAACCGCGCCAAAAGCAACCGGAGCGGTATTAGCAATCAGAACTACTGTAGCCGCGCGCAGTGGCTTCACACCGAGCGCCATGACCATGGTCGCGGTAATGGCTACGGGGGCACCAAAACCGGCGAGGGCCTCCAACAAACCGCCAAAACAGAAGGCGATGAGGATAGCCTGGATGCGAATATCGCCGTCACCCAAAAGGTCAAAGGTCTTGCGCAGGTCCTCGAAGCGCCCGGAAGCTACGGTGATTTCATAGAACCAGATTGCAGTAATGATGACCCAGACAATGGGCAGGAGCCCGAACAGCCCGCCGCGTACGGCAGAGGACAAAGCCATATCTACCGGCATGGAGAAGCCGGCGATGGCAATAATGAGGGATACTGCCAGGGCAACGGCGCCAGAAGTATGCGCGCGTGCCTTTACGCCTAGCAGCATGATAAAGAATGCAATGAGCGGGAGAATCGCCACCAGGGCGGTAAGCCCGAGGCTGTCACCCACAGCAGAGGTAT
>ERZ1031149.92-NODE-92-length-20492-cov-12.297500_pt1 | contig 20492 bp, 18 predicted proteins | sample MGYA00518223_ERZ1031149 | MGnify/ENA primary metagenome ERZ1031149 (study PRJEB33718, sample SAMN03159768) | human skin metagenome | collected 2014-05-20 | study: EMG produced TPA metagenomics assembly of the PRJNA266117 data set (Human skin bacterial metagenome...
GGCGCACATCAAACCAGTACACGCCGGTAATGACCGCGCCGATCCAAGACAGAAAGGTCATGCCGGTTGCCATCGCTACCGCCGAACCCGCCAGCAGGCCTACCCACACCCACTTGCCTTGGCGGTCGCCGGCGCGGAAGGCATCCTCGCGCGTGGTGGCGGCGAGAATCGCACCGACGATGGCGGTCAGGGTGAGGATCTGGAAAATGATGGCATCAAAGCGATATGCGAGTATTAGAAGGATATCCATGCAGATTAATTCTTTGGGTCGTCGGTGTCGATTACTTCGCCATCGATAATATTATCGTCCTGCGAAGGAGCCGAATCCTGGCCGGGGCGCGCCGCATTCTTCTTTTCCGCACGGCGGGCCTGCGCGGAATTATAGGCGTCCATGACGCCCCCACGAGTCTCTTGATATGCGGTAGTGAACTTGCCCTTGGCGTCAGCGAAAGACGCGGACTCACGGGTGCCATCGGCGGCCTTCTTCAAGGAAGCCCCAATCTCCTTCGCGGTATTGGCGGCTTTATCTACTAGGCCGTCCTTGCCAGTGTTGCCATAGGGGCTCTCAGCCTGCGCGCCATTAGCGTGCTGGGTGTGTTCTTCTTGCAGGCGGCCACCGAAGTCCTTGGCTACCTCAAAAGCAGCGCTGCCGGCATCCTTCAGGGAATCGAAAATCTTCTTATTATCACTCATTGCTCATTACTCCTTTTGTCTAAGCACCAAAGATAAGGTGGTTGATCGCGAATATCACCAATCCTGCCAGGGAACCGACGATAGTGCCGTTCAAACGAATAAATTGCAGGTCCTTGCCCACCATGAGCTCGATATTTTGGGAGGCTTCCTCCGCATCCCAGCGCTTGATGGTCTCTGGGATAATGGCGATGATTTCCGGGGCGAATTTCTCCACCGCGTAGCGCGCGGCTTTATCCACGAGCGCATTGGCCTGGGCCAGGAATTCGGAGTCCTCAAGCAAACGGTGCGCCAGCTCTTTTACCTTGGCCGTAATCTTCTGCCGCAGGAACGACTCCCGGTCATTGAGCTGGTCAATGAGCGTGGTAGAGACCGTGCGCCACATGGCCGCCGGTGCCTGCTGGGCTTGGTCGGAGGCGAGCATTTCTTGCTTGATTCCCTCGATGCGCCCGCGCATGTCCGCATCCCACTGCAGGTCTGAGGCTAGTTTGGACAGGTTGCGGCGAATGGCCAAGCGGGCCTCGTGGTTACCATTGCGGCGCACCTCATCGGCGAATTCCACGAGCTCGGTATAGACCTTCTCCCCCACCATCTCGCGGGCAAAGCGCGGTGCCCAGCCCGGCATGCGCTCATCAATGGCGGTGACCACGGTGGACTCCATGCTTAAAATCTTGCCGTGTGCCCAGTCGATGAGGTCATCCTCCAACGGACGGGCCTTGCCATCTGCAATATAGCCCTCCAGCAACCTGCCCAGCGGCGGGCCCCACTCCGGCTCGGCTAGGCGGTCCATGACTTGGGTGCGGATGAATTGCTCTGCTTCTTCGGGGTCCAAATCCGACACCACGCTGGCGGCACGCTCTCCAATCCATGCGGACACCTCCTCCGCCTTGCCGGGCTCCACCCCTTGGCGCGCCAGCCATAGCGGCAACTCCGCCTCCCGCACCTTGGCGCTAAGCGCATCCGCGGTAAGGAAGTTCTCCTCCACAAAGTCCTTCAAGGCATCGCCCACACGGTCCTTGTTATTCGGAATCAGCGCCGTATGTGGGATGGGCAGTCCCATGGGCCGGCGGAAGAGCGCGGTGACCGCAAACCAGTCTGCCAAGCCACCTACCATGCCGGCCTCCGCCGCTGCACGCACGTAGCCCACCCAGACGGGAGCCCCGCTTTCCGACGCCTGCCACCACGAACACCCCAAAAAGATCACCGCCGCACCAATCAGGAACGACAGCGCAATCGCCTTCCACCGGCGCAGGTCCGCCCGCCGAGCCTCCTGATTTCCTGGCTGCGGCACAAACGACGTCTGCGCCGCCGTCTCCTGCGCCGGCTCAAGCCTTGCGTCCGCGCGGTGCATCATAGGTGGTCTCCTTGGGTCTTAGCAGTAAAGAGGAATGGGGCGAAGGCAAGCTTCGATTCCATTGGTCAACATTAGTGGGCGCAACGGCTCACTCAACATCGCGGACGTTCCGGAACACGAAGTAGCTGAAAAGAATGTCATCTACTTCCGCGAAACCACAGGCGATTTGTTTGAGAAACTTGAGCACCTGCGCGTCTCCCCTACGGTGGTAAAGTTCGCTATCCGCTTCGTCATCGTCTCTGATTACACGGAGATGATCGCTTACGCCGACTCTGGTCTCATGGAGGATACCAAGCAACTCGACGGGCTCAACGCTTTCTTCACTCGTTTTCTGTTCTGCTACTTTGCCGAGGACACCGGTGTCTTTGGGGAGAACCAATTCACCAACGCAGTGGGCTCCCACACGCTGGAAGACGGTTCTGGCACCGCTGATTTCATCCGCGATCTTTTCGCTGCCCTAGATGAAGCCGATCCAAAGAAGAAACCCGACCGCTTAGCGGATTTCCCGTACGTCAACGGCCGCCTCTTCCGCGCGGACGCTCACCTGACAGTCCCGCGTTTCTCCCCCAAGGCCCGTGAGATGCTCATTGATTTGGGCCGACAAATCTGGCTGAACATCAACCCAGACATCTTCGGTTCCATGTTCCAGGCAGTCGTCGCTCCCGGTAAGCGCTCCAATCTGGACCAGCACTACACATCAGTACCGAACATCCTCAGAACCATCGAGCCCTTATTCATAGATAAGCTCAAAGAGGAGTCCGACAAGGCCTACGACAGCGCCAAGAAGCTGGACAAGCTGCTCGACCACATCGCACGTATCAGGGTCATCGACCCGGCCTGTGGCTCCGACAGTTACTTCGTCATTGCGTACAAAGTACTACGCCGTCTAGAGCACGCGATTCTGAAACGCCAGAGCGAACTCTGCTCCAACCACGCCCTGTCCAATGAACCACGCATCAACATTGAGAACTTCTACGGCATCGAAATCAATGACTTCGCCGTCGAGGTAGCCATCCTCTCCATGTGGATTGCCAAGCATCAAATGAACCGCGAGTTCCAAGAACAGTTCGGTATTTCCATCCCCTTCATCCCCCTCAAGGAAACCGGTCAAATCCACGCCGGCAACGCCACCCGCATGGATTGGAACCAGGTCTGCCCGAACAACGGGACGGATGAGATTTATCTGATTGGTAAACGTTGGTTGTCGCTATTGATACGAGATAAAGGTGTGTGCGAGTACGCGTTAGCCGCGTAAAACCTGTTGGTAGGCAGGGCCTAGGGACTTCGTGTGCTGCTCGCGAGCATTCTCGCGGTAGTAGTGACAGGGGCGTTCAGGCATCTTCCGCCCGAGCTACAGCACCATTTGTACCCACCAGGAGCACTGGAAGCCGTGGCGTCAAAAAGCAAGGGTCGCCGTCAAAAGTATCGAGGAGGGTGTCCGCCCTACTTCTTCCCGTGCCGTTTCTCCCGCAGGTAGTTCTTGTATTCCTCGCGCACTTGCTCGTATTCTTCATCGGTTTTGTTCTTCAGAAAGCTCAGCGCGGCTCCCGACCAAACGCAGGTTTGGTTGTGTTTGCCTCGCCAGACGTACGTGCCGTCCTCACGGAGCCGGTGCTTCCAGGCCATGCAGGTCAGGTCATGGCTAGTTAGCTTCCTTCCGATCTTCCTAGAGCGGTTCACTCGGTCGATCAGTTCTGTTGCTGAGTACGGGTGCGTTTCATTGGGGTCGGTTTTCCGCTGTACAACTGTGGCAGTGGCGTCGGAGTTGATAGCGACTTGGAAGTCAGCGCGACTGATTTTCTTGCCTGACTGCATGTTGTATTCCTGCACCACTGCGATGCGACCCATATCAGCTCCAAGGTCTTCCGCCTCGGCGATGATCCGGCGTAGGTCGCCGATGAACTCCTCTACGACTTGTGTAGATCCGCCATCTCCGTCCACTCGCAGTGATCTGACCATTTCACTGGGCGTGGTGGCAGCTAGCGGTAGCAATGTCCACGTGATGTCGTCCGCTAGGTCCTTACCAAAGACTGTAAGCACGAAGTCCCGGTAATTGATGATGCTCTGCTGCAGGAACATGTAGAGGATCGTGCCTAGGTCCTCGGAGACATATAGGTGGATGGTCTTATTTCGGTAATCGGTAAGAACGTGCAGGTTCGCGCGTACGCCGTCCCCGTCCACGGTGTCTGGCCACAGATGGAATGCTTCCATGTCGGCTAGGCAGCGCTCGAGAGAGAAGGACCTGTAGTCCGCTCCGCGCTTTTTCTTGTAGAAGATGTTCTTCTTGGCCTTGCGGAGAGCCGCTTTGAGGATGAGTTCCCGCGCATTGACGACCAAGACGGTGACGACCTGCTCCCGGTACGTTGTCTGCGGCTTGTTGTAGACCTCGATCGCGGCGCGTGAATTGTCGCAGAGCTTCTTGTGTGAGACGTACGGCCTAGCCATCAGTCACATCTTTATCAACGACACACATGGTCAGATCACCTCCCAGGTGATGGTGAACAATTCGCGACGGTTCTCGGTGGCGTTAAGGGCGTCGCGGACGTTGTCGAGGTACTCTTCGGACTCGTCGCGCAGCCGGTTGCGTTCGGTGCGGTATTCATCTTCGGCGTCGTCGATCTTGCGTCGCCACTGGCGGGCTTCTTGCTTGAGCTTGAGCTCTTCGGTGGCGCTGGTCGCCTTGCGGGCCGCCTTTTTCGCGGTGGTCTCTTTGGCTTGGTACTCGCGGATTCTCGCATCAAACTTCGCTTTGTGGTCGAGGCGGGCTGCTTCGATGAGTTCTTCTTGCTGGAGGAAGAACCCAGCGTTGCGATCTTCCACGTCTTGGCCGAGCTCGGTGAGTTGAGCGTCGAGGGCGTCCTCGAACCCGGCGTCATCAACCGCCCCCGCGGTGATGCTGGTACAGGTCAGGTCAAGGAGGTCGAGAATCTGCTCGTGATCCATCGGAGTGTCGTCTTCAAGGAACCCGGCGCTCAGCAGGTAGGACTCGCGCAGTTGTTGCTTGCCTGCCTTCATGGTGAAGGTAGCTTCCTCGATCCGCAACCGCCCGGACTTCTTCTTGAGCCGCTTCGCGACCATCGTGGCGCGTTCGGAGCCTTTGATCTGAAACGTGAGGTGGGCCGGTGGAGTGTCGTGGTTTTTCGCATGCTCGATCACCCAGGCACATAGCTCACTGGCGTACCGGTATTGGTGTGCGCCTTTGCGTGGCTCGGACTTGAAGTAGTACTCGCCGGTCGGGATGCCCACTTCTGGGGCGTTCTTGAGGGTGAATTGGGTGCTGGTCTCGTTAAAGGTGGCAATATTGCCCAGCTCGTGGCGGGTGACTTCGATGAGGAGGCGTTCGAAGGCGTTGAGGACGACGCTGGTTTGGGCGTCGTAGGACTTGAGCTTGTCGCGCACCTTCGGGTCGAGGTTGTCGAACACCTTGGCGCGGGTCTTCTTCATCTCCCGGTTGATCTGCTTCGCGTACTTCACTTCGAGAGCAGTAAACGCGGCATCGATCTCGGTGGAGGTCTTGCAGTTGTCAAGGATGTGGGCGATGTTCTTCTCGAAATCCAATCCGTCTTCGATCTGACCGAGGACCTCATCGGACGCGCCGAACACCGAGGTGAACAACTCGAGCTTCTCCGTGAGCAGTTCGAGGATGCGTTCTTCGGCGAGGTTTCCTTTGTTGGAGAAGTTGACGACCACGACGTTGTGTTTCTGCCCGAAGCGGTGCACGCGGCCGATGCGCTGCTCGATGCGTTGCGGGTTCCAGGGCAGGTCATAGTTGACCAGCATCGAGCAGAACTGCAGGTTGATGCCCTCCGCAGCGGCCTCGGTCGCGATCATGAGCCGACCGCGTTCCCGGAATTCATCCACGAGGGCTTTACGCCGGTCTGCAGCAGGAATACCTGTGACAAGATCACCGCCCTCGTTCTCCTTGAGCCACCGCTTGTAGATCGTGTTGGCTTCCGGACTGGTATTGGTGCCGTTGAACAAGACGAGGCCTTCGCCCCATCCGGCCTCGGTGAGGGATCGGGCGAGGTAGTCCTGGGTGACGGTGGAGTCGGTGAAGATGATCGCCTTCTCCGGTGCACCAATTTCGCGCAGCTTCGCAAAGCCCTGCTCGAGCGCATCAACCAGCTTCACAGCCTTCTGGTTGACGGTGATGGAACGGGCAAGCGCTGCGAACTCGCGCAGCTCTTCGACTTCGCTGAGCATCGCCTGGCGCTGCTCCGGGTCAATCACCTCAGAGGTGACGGGAGTGTTTTCAGCTTCTTCCCGTAGCTCGCTGGTGAGGTCTGGGGCACCGACGAAACCTCCGGCGTCGTTGCGTCGGCGTCCGGCGCGGACTTCCGCTTCGAGACGGTCTGCAGTGCGCTCCAGAGTGGATGCGACAGCATAGGACGAGGATCCTAAACGTTTGCGCACGATCAGCGCGGACAGGTGGCGTTGGGATTTCGCGAAAGCCCACAGAAACGGCCGCTGCAGGTACTCGTTGATCTTGTCGTACAGCTCGATCTCGGCATCGCTCGGGGTAAACGCTACGGTCAGCGGCATGCGTTCGGTGAAGCGAATGTACTTATCCGCATCCTTGCGAAGTGTCCGTTTCGCCACCATCGTGACCCGCTGGGCGAGGTCGTCGTTACCGACCCCGTCAGGGTTGTCCAGGTAGCGTTCCTTGAACGCATCCAGCGAATGGAAGTAGTCCGGCGCGAATACCGAAACCAGCCCGTAGAGTTCCTCGAGCCGGTTCTGCAGCGGCGTCGCGGTGAGCATGACGGTCTTCGAGGCAGCGCGGCAGATGCGGGCGACGTTTGCTGCGATCTTGGCTTGTCCGGTCCAGTGAGAGCGCAGACAGTGGGCTTCATCGCAGACCACGAGATCCCAGGTGCGGATCATTTTCGTGGTCTGCGAGTTCGCGAACTCATAGGAGCAGATGAGGATCTGATCCTTCGCGCCTGGCCCGGTCAACTCATCAATGTTGGTGCGATCGAGCAGTGAGGCGGGCAGAGCGAATTTCTCGTCCAGTTCCTGCTTCCACTGCTGGCGCAGCGACGATGGCGCGATGATGAGGATGCGCCGGTTGCGCTGTGCCCAATATTGGGAGATGACGATTCCGGCCTCGATCGTTTTACCAAGCCCGACCTCGTCGGCAAGGATCACCCCGTCCAGGAACGGGGTTTGCAGGGCGAACAGGGCGGCGTCGACTTGGTGGGGTTTGGGCTCCACCTGCGCATCGAATAGCAGCCCCGCGAGTTTGCCGACATGGTCGGAGGCGTAGGAGCGGTCGAGCTCGTGAGCGTAGAGCTTGGACTGATAGTCACTCAAATACTGCACTCGTCGCCGCTCCCCTTAGACTTCCCACCGGTCAGGCGCGGACACCGCATAGTCCACGCCGATTGCGGCGAAGTGCTTCATCGCGGCCTTGATCTTCGCATTCTCGCTCGGGCGGCGCTTCGCCGGATCCTGGCTCGACTTCGTCTCCCGCACCAGGTACAGGTGCTCGGCGCCGTCCTCAACCTTGATGATCGCCCAGTCCGGGTTGTAATCACCCACCGGTGTAGGCACACGGAACTTGTCGGGCAGCTTCATGAATAACTTGATGTCCTCACGCCCATCCAGGTATTGGGCGAACTGCCGCTCCACTGCCGAGTCGAGCACGAGGTAGTCAAAGTCTGTCTTCTCCTTGTTCGTGACCTTATACAGCTGGTCGATGAACCGGTCCTTCTCCTCCAACCCATCGGCCTGGAGTTCGCGCAGCTCGTAGATAGAGCCGCCGATCGGCTCATACTGGATCCCGTCAATGAGGGTGTGGGCGAGCTCGGTCTCGATGCGTTCGGTTACCATCTTGATGAAGTCATTCGGGTTCGCGAGGAAGTCCCCGATACGGCCGGAGCCGAGCAGGATCTCGATGATCGTCTTCCGCGTCAGCGACGTTGATTCTTGAAGCTGGCTGATGATGTCCGGCAGTGGGTAGGAGTCCGTGAACACGGTGGACCGGGATCCCAGTTCCGTGCCTTTCGAGCCACCACGCGTGATCTCAAGCCCAGTTCGGGTGACTTGGATACGGATCGGATCGATCTGCGGCGCCTGCTCGATACTCGCCACACTGCGAGCAATGAGGTCCTCTCGGTCGAGTGCCACGCGGTAGGTGGTGCGCGCGGTGATCACCTCCCAGAACTCTTCGAACTCGGGAGTGGCGTAGACCTGCTTGTTGAGGGTGCGGGGCTGGCGCTTGCGCTTGTGCTTGACGATCGTTTCGATCTTGCAGCCATCGACGATCCGGATGACGTCTTCCTCGTAACCTGCGAACTCGTCGGGCAGGTTCACGGTGAAGCCAAGCTGGTTCGGCACCCACGTGCCCATCACCTCACCTGCGGCATTGATGTAACCCTGGTTGAGGAGCGACTCCCAGATCTCACCGGAACGCTTCGTCCCCAGCCGTATCTCCTTACCCGTCACCTCATCAACCACCGGCAAGGCAGCGAACTCAGTCCGACGCACGTACCCGATCGCCACACCAGCTTGCTTGTACTCATCCTGCAGCGCGGACGCGAACGCCTTATACGACTCATTCGCCACCACCGTGAGCTGCGCGGTACCCGCATCCTTGATCCGCTCACCATCCTGGTTCACGGGCAGGCGCAGGCCGCGACCGATGGTCTGGCGGCGCTCGGTCTCGGTCGACATGTCGCGCAGCGTGCAGATCTGGAACACGTTCGGGTTATCCCACCCCTCACGCAAAGCGGAGTGGGAGAAGATGAACCGTACCGGCTCATCCATACTGAGCAACCGTGCCTTGTCCTTCATGATCAGCTCGTAGGCGTCATCGTCGGCCTTTGTCTTGCCCGAGGAGTCCTTGAACGTCATGCGAGCGTCTTTGCCCTTACCGGCCTTCATCTGCGCGAAGTATCCAGAGCGGGCCTCCACCGGATCCTCGGGCAGGAACGCGTGCGAGGCCGGGTTCTTCGCTCGCTCTTCAACGTAGATCGCATCGAAGGCCTCGGCGAACGGGCCGCACGCATCGAGGTTGTTGATACCCTCACCTAGGTAGGAGGCGACCTTGTCAATGAAGAACAAGGAGAGCACTTTTATGCCGCGCTCGTGAACCTGAGTCTCTTTGCGGATGTGCTCACGGATGGTTTCGCGGATCATCTCCCGGAACACAGCGTCCTGGTTGTCACCAATCGCATCACCCACACGCAGATATCCGTGGTTGGTGAGTTCGATCTGCTCGGGTTGGACGCTAATCTCGTTGATCCGCCAATTTCCCTCATACGCCGGATTCCCACCAGAGAGCCGCTCCAGATCGGCACCTTGGGTGGCGGAGACCTTCTTCTTCGCGAAGCCGCCGTCCTTCTTCCGCACCACCAGCTCCAGCGACGCTTTGAACGACGGGTCACGCTTGACCTCCAGCAACTTCACATACGGCTTCGCCGCGCTGCCCATCTCCAGGGCGTCGGAGACGACGATCTTCTTCACCAACTCCAGCCGGTGCGCATCCAGCGGATCGAGCCGGTACACCACGTTACGGGTGGTCCGGTGGGTTGCCGAGTAGCGCAGCGTGCACAGCGGGTTCAGATCAGCGACGGCGGACTGGGAGAGCTGGGACTCCATGTTCTGCGGCTCGTCCATGATCACGATCGGGCGCGTCGCCTGCAAGTAATCCAGCGGACGCAGACCAGAGAGCTTGTCGCGCTGCTGGTGAATAATACGCGTGTTCTTATCGCCCCTAATCGAGTCGATCGTCATCACCAAGAACTGCAACGACGTGGCAGTAGCAAAATCCCGAACGTCCTCAGCACGGTCACCGGAGTACACGTTGTAGTCCATGTTGATCTGCGGATACAGCTGGCGGAAGTGCTCGCGCATCAAGTGGATACTGGTCTTTACACCCTCACGGATCGCGACCGACGGCACCAAGATAATGAACTTATTGAACCGGTACTTGCTCGCGAGCTCGAACGCGGTACGTAAATACACGTACGTCTTACCAGTGCCGGTCTCCATCTCAATATCGAACTGAAGCCCATCCACCAGGGTGTCGTTAACCTCTAAACCGTTGCGGTCCTGCACCCGGAGCAGATTCACGGCAATCGTCTCCTCATCCAGAACAAGGTTGTTACCGTAGGCACCGATCTCGACAGACAGATCGAGCGCGTCTGGCGCTAGGCCAGGGATGTCGAGCGCCGGGTTGGGCGAGTAGTCTTCCAGCTTGGTGACGAGCTGGTCGGCATCGGCAGGCTGCCCATCGAACAGATCCGTAACGGCCTCGATGGCGCTGGTCTGGTAAGGCTGGCGGGGATCAAACTGAAAACGCATCACTCAGTCCTCGCCCTACGCCGTCCACAGATCAACATTGCGGGTGCGGCACTCCTGCACCAGATTCGTCTTCAGCTCATCATTGCCCTTGAATGCATCCTCCAGGATCACGAGCCGTTCCGGCTCCTTTGCGACCATCGCACGCAACTGATCCAGAGTCGGAGTCATATGCTCATCAAGGTAGGCCAACACGAGCCCATCAGCCACACTGAAAGCCTCGAGACCCTCGATGTTGACCGTCTCGATCTTCTCCGACAACGAGAAGCCAAGCTTGAGTATCACCTCAGTCAGAAGTGCCTCGGGGCGGGCATGATCATCAGCCGAATCAGTCAACCCAGCAAAAAAGCCGACCAAGTCTTCCTCGGATAGCCCAGAGTTCGCCTTCCACTTCGTAAAATTCGTGTCCACGAGCTTGTAGGCACGGAAACCAACATCCAACGTGTCTGTGCGGACGTCTAGTTTTGAACCTTCTTCCTCAAGGATCTTCTTGCCCGCTTGACGGATACGCTCGCGCGAGATATCGGCGATTGTTTCGTAACCAGCCTTTCGAGCCTCCGAGCTTCCCTCCGTCGGCTCAGGCAACTGTACCGAAATGCATCTACGAGCACCACCATCTTCCGCATTCAATTGCATGGCAGCGTGTGCAGTCGTGCCAGACCCCGCGAAAAAGTCTAGGATAAAATCATCCGATCGCGTGACCCATTGCATAATATGCTGCAGATACGAAACTGGCTTCGGATAGTCGAAGATCTTGGTTCCCTCAAGGAGTGCGCTTAACGCCTTTGTTGCACCTGTCGAGGAGTATTTCTCCACCAAGGCATTGGGGGGAAGGGTGCGCACGATTGGCTTGCCGTTATTGTCAACTTTGAAGTATTGTTTCGTGTAAATCGTCCAGTAGCCGTCATCACGCTTTTTCTTTACGATAAATCCGTTCTTGAGACCCCATTCATACTTGTCTCGAGACCAGCGCCAGATGCCCCTGCGTCCATTTTCGGAGGGCACGGAGATCGATCCATCTTCATTCTCGATCTCATAGTCCATAGATTTGGAATACTGAATGCTAAAGCTGTTCAGCTTGATCAATTTATAGCGCCCACGCTCTTCAACGAACTCATCTTCGTAGGCGTAGGACTTGTCTTCCTTGGTCTCATCTCCATAAATTTCGGAATTGTCTCGCGAGCGTGCGTATGCGAGTAGGTACTCGTGCTTGGACTTAAAGGTAGTGCTGTCGGAGCCACCCCCTCCTTCTCGGTTAGCCCATACGATATTCGCCAAGAAATTGTGCTCCCCGAATATTTCTCCGCAGAGCTTCTTCAGGTTATCCAATTCCTGATCGCCGATGCTGATGAAGATGACCCCATCCTGCGTCAGTAGGTTCCTCGCCAGTTTGAGGCGAGGGTACATCATGTTCAGCCAGTTGGAGTGGAAACGTCCGGCGGATTCGGAGTTAGTGGAGAGCTTGCCACCTTCGTCGGTTTGGCCGGTGAGTTCGAGGTAGTTGCCAATGGAGTCGGTGTAGTCGTCGGCGTAGACGAAGTCGTTTCCGGTGTTGTACGGCGGGTCGATGTAGATCATCTTGATTTTGCCGTAGTAGTGCTTCTGCAGGGTCTTGAGCACTTCGAGGTTATCACCCTCGATGAAGACGTTCTGGGTGGTGTCCCAGTTGACTGAGTTCTCCTTGTCTGGCATCAAGGTTGCGGTGGTCGCGGTTTGGGCGGCGCGGATGGCGTCGCGCTTGCCGGGCCAGGTGAGGCCGAAGCGTTCACGTGAGTCTTCGACGTCGATGTCGAGGATGGTCTTGAGGGTGTCGAGGTTGATTTTGCCGTCGGCTGCGACCTCGGGGAAGAGTTCTGCGAGTTTGGTTGCTGCTTCGGTGGCGAAGTCGGGAGTGATGCGTGGCACTTCGTTGAGTTCTTCGGTCATTGCTTGCTCCTTGGGTTCGTGAAAGTCGGGGTTCCTGCGGCGGTGCTGCCGCTGAATGCTGTCTGATTGGTCGGCTCCGGTGCCGGACTGCGTGGGCGCGTTCCCATGACCCGTTTCTCCAGGTAGAGACCGGCGGGTGTCAGTCCTCTACTCATCGCGCTCGCCTTTCTCGTCGGGGCTGACTGGGGCGATATCGGCGATTTGTTCGAGGTTGCAGTTCAGTTCGGTACAGATCCTGGCAAGGACCTCAGTGGTGACGTTGCCGTCTTTGCCCATCTTGGCGATGGTGGCTGCGGACAGGCCGGTGGCGAGTCGGAGGTCTTCTTTGGTCATTTCTCGGTCCATAAGGAGTTTCCACAGGGGTTTGAAGCTGATCTTCATCGCTGGCCTCCTTCGCTGGGCTGTGGGTCGTGGTGGTCGGTGGTTTCGGTGTTCCAGGTGAAGCCGTAGAGGGCCTCGGCGCCTACGCCGAGATGGATGACTTGGGCTGGGGCGACGCGTTCTTCGGCCTTGGTGCCGTAGGCCTTGGTGGCGTCGAAGGAGAAGAACACTTGCTTCGGCTCGCCCGCTCTGCTGGTGAGGTTTGCGGTGTTGATGTAGACGGCAAGGAGTTCCGCAACGGGAGCGAATGCAATTAGTTTGATGATGGCTGAGTCGTGGATGAGGAACGGCAACGGTGTGGAGCGCAAGACGGCGATGTCGAGAGCGACGAGGTGATTGAATTTAGCACCGGAGCCGGCGTCGCCGTTGTGGTCGAAGGTGTAGGAGACGCCTTTGGTGACGGCTTTGAAGGTGAAGATCGGGGCCTTCCGCGGTTCGCTCGGATACAAGGCGTCCATCACGTCTCGCATCTCGGCGTTGATCTGCGTGGTGAGTTCACCGAGCGTAGCGGGGATGCTTTCCTCGATCTCCTTCTTGAGGGCTTTGCGTTCTTCTTTGAGCTTCTGGTTGTGGTCGAAGGCGCGGATTTGCTCGTCAAGCTGGGTGATCTTCGTGTGCAGTTCGAGGGAGCGTTGGTAGGTTTCGTCATCGAGCTGCACGGATTCGCCGAGCGAGACGATCCTTGCTTGCTGTGCCCGGATTTCCCGCTTCAGGGCCTCGATCTGGGTGGTGTAGAGGCGGCGTTGTTCGGTGAGCTGTTCTTCGAGAATGCCGGTGAGAGCATGGTGGTAGTACTCGACGGTTTCCAGGTGATCGCGATTTGCATGGGGGAAGTAGGTGTAGAACTCTTCGAGGTCATCGGTGGTGATGCGAGTGCGACCAGCGAGGGTGGCTTCCACGATCGCCAGCTTCCCTGTCAACTGGTCGAGTTGCTCAGTCAGGGGCCGCAGCTGGGCGCGGAGGAGTTGTTGTTCTTGTCGGGCCTTGCGGTCGGCATCGAACAGGTCAAGATCGGCCTGTCGATGGACACGCGTTGCCTCAGCGTTCGCTTCAGCGAGCTCACGCTCTGCCCGGTCACGGTCGGCTTTTTTGGTGAGTTTGATGTAGTTGGAGTACTGGCCTTTCGCCATCGCATCTAGTGCATCGACCTCGCTACGCACTTTCGCATAGCGGTCCTGGATTTCCTCGATCTCCGCATACGCACTAAACAACCGTAGTAGCGCGGTCGCGCCGCTGGTGTCGCTCTCGCGTGGGGCTGCGGCGAGGGGCTTGTCGAACATCGCAATCCCGGATTCATCCACGCGGGAGAATCGGCCCACCAGGTCACGCCACGATGTGCCCGCCTCTTCGAGTCCGTAGGAGGTGAGCAGGAAATTCATGTACTCATCGATCGACATCTCGTCGCCGGGGATGGTCCAGCCGGGGTCTTGGTATGTGGCGACGAATCCGGGACGTGAGGTGTCGCGGGAGAAGTGGCGGTCAGTGCCGTGGATGCGCAGCGTGAAATAGATGACGTGGTGTCGTACCGCCGTGGTCATCGTGACCGCATCCGAGCTCAAGAAATCACGGCCACCGTAGACGAAGTCGATGATCTGCAGAACGGTGGACTTGCCGATCGAGTTTTGCGCCCCATCGGCGCCTTCGATGATGTTCAGCCCGGCATGGAACTCAATCACCGGCCGTTTCTCACCGTGGTGTTTGAAAGCTGGGGACCAGAGTCTAGTGAGCACGAGCAATCACCCCTTGGTCGGTATCGAGGCTAAGGGTGCCGAGCGTGAGCAGCAGCGTGAGGGTGTCGATCATGTCCTCGGTCGCCAACTGCCCCTCGAGACGGTCGTGAAGATCGGCGACGCTCATGGGCGCAGTATCGAGGCTGCGCATGATGGTGACGAAGTCAGCGAGGACGGTTTCGTTGAAGCGGTAGAGCTTGTTCGGGAGCCGGATCATGCGCTCACCGCCACCGTCCTTGGTGTGAACAGGTCACAGATCTGAATCATGAATGCCACGACAACCCCGCATGCGTACCGGTCAACCTTGGTGTGCTCGTGGATCCATGCGGTCAGGCGCTGCCAGATGTCGTACTGGCTCATGCCGCTTTCATCCAAGACGTCCCACGCAGATTGAATCTGGCGGCGCATCTTCGAAAACTTGAAGTCCCCTTGAGCTTCAAGAGCCATGGCGGAGTTGCGGACGACGGGCTCGTAGGTGGCCATCGCGTCGAAACACAGGCGCAGGAGTGCCATGTCGTCGATCTTCTCTTTCAGCTTCACGACGCTGTAGTTGGTGTCGCGGACCGCCTCTTCGAAGGGCAGCTGGTTGATGACAGTGAGCAGTTGGCTGATCTTGCGGTCCAGCCCGAGCGGAGCAAGGCCCTCGTCAACGCTCTCTGCTGCGGTGAGTGCTCGGTTATGGGCTCGCAACTGGGCGAGATCGGCCTCAATGTGAGCAAGATTGAAACGCTCCGCACACGGCTTGCACAGGACTGCGAAGTCGTCCGGGCCGAACGGCTCGGTGACGTCATCGAGAAAGACAATGTCGTAGGAGGCCTGTGAGGAATCGTGAGACCGGGTCCGAAGCGGCGTGTCACAGGTGGCGCAGCCTCGTGAGCGCGTCAGAAGCAAGTCACGATTCTTGGTGAGCGCGGCATGGATCTTCGCACGCCTGAGCACTGCGGCGGTCCTGTCAGGCAGTCCGGCTTTCTCATGGAGGAGACCGACGAGCAGCTCGGCAACGTCGTACTCGAAGTTCTCCAGATCTACGTGTTCGTCGTGGGCGGCGATGTTCTGAGCGATGAGTTCCTGGGTGGCCAGATCCAACCCGTAAAGGCGTTCAACGAAGGCATCGATGTCGAGGCGAGCGCAGATCGCATTGGCTAGCTTTTTGGTGAACCCCGAAGCCCTGGATGCCATCGATTCGAGGACTGAGTCCGATGCCAGTGTGGATGGGTCTCGGTTGGTGCCCCACTCGTCTTCGGTGACGGTGGTGAACATAGAGATCAGCTCACGCATTCGCTCAGCGCGCGCGAGGCCACCGGGCAGGGCTGGGGCGAGGCATGCAGCCAGCTCGTGGAACTTCACTCGCCCTCCTCGTCTCTGCGGATCTCACGGTTTCTCACGGATTCGCCTCACACTTTCTCACGGCCTGGCGAACCCCGATTTCTAGGGTTTTAACCAGATACCACGACCAGTCGCGGCCGCCACGAACGTGAAGACGTTCTTCAGATCTTACCGTGAGTCGCCGACAAGTTGCGGCTCAACACGAGCGTGTAGACCACACGACTGGCCAGGTGTCTCGATCAGGAAGCGTACGGCCTGGTCGTCAACAGAAAACAAGTTCATACGGAGACTCGCTAAGCGCTTGGCGGATACCTGCGACCACCCCTGGCAACCGGTGTTGGTCGCAGGGTCCGCCTTTCTGTGCTTAGCAACTCGTCTTCGAACTTAACGTGCACTCGCGGGTCTCCCTTCACCGAAGGGATGAACCCCGATGGCTACCGAGCCGATAACCGCCAAGATTCAGCTCAACTTCGAGCGAGCAGAAGGGATTAGTGAACGCTATCCCACCAGCAGTGCGACGTTTTACATTACTGCTGACAAAGCCGAAATCATGGTTGAACGCGACCTACACCTGCGCCGCCAAGAAGCGGCAGATCCAGAACAGGTAGAGCGTCGCAGCATCCTCGAGATTTGTGACGACCTGAGCAAGCACGATTACAACAACGCGAAGCAGCATCTTCGTAACACCGCCTATCGGTCCGTGTCGGCAAAAGATGACGATGTTGAGCTGTCCGTTGTTGACGTTGCCGTGTCTCATGAAGGCGAGGACCCAGCGGAAGCATGGGCGACCGCAGAGACGGTACGTGAAGCCTTGGCGAGTCTCGATCCGAAGGATCGCCTGGTGGTGGTTGGCATCCATATTCACGGCTATACCCAATCTCAGATCGCTCGCGTTTTGGGCATGTCTCAACCGGCGGTGGCGAAAAGGCTGAAGAAGGCCGAAGCGCGCCTGCGCGAGCTTCTGTCCTAGATCGGTTATAAATCCGCTCTGCCCGAAGCCCTTCCTATGCAAGGCCACCCCAGCCAGTTCCGGTTCCGGGTCTTGCATAGGAAGGGAGGTCCGCTGATGCGGCACCAATTGAATCTCGACCTGGCGGCCCGTAAAAAGGTCGTGGGCCTGCGCCGGGTCACCCTACGTGAACGCCTTGCTCGCCTCATTCTTGGTGAGACTAAGGATTTCACTTTGGTCGTCCCCGGCGACAGCGTCGACCAGGTCACCATCACTCAGCACGGCGATGACGACGATCTCATGGCTCTGGCCCGTGCCGTCGGCGTTACCCGGAGCGGTGGTGATGCCGCGTGAACGTCATCGAAGCGAACCGCTACGTCCCGGCGCTGAACCGGATCGCGGAGGGGGTAACGATGCTGGCCTGTGCGATCGAAGAAGCCGCGTGGGAATCGTTCGAGGATCACCCCGGTATGTCGGGGGCTCGCCCAATCGCCGCAGCCCAGCTCGCCCAGTCTGCACTGCAATCTGCAGTCGAAGAGAACGAAGAAGCTCACCAGCCGTCAGCACAGGTACCGGATCCCGCTCCTACACCGGAGGTTGTGCAGGTGACATTGGAGCAGGTCCGCACAGTGCTTGCTCGCCTGCCACAGGCAGGCCACACCGCGCAGGTACGTGAGCTGATCCAGGCCGCTGGCGCGAACAAGCTCTCCGAGGTTGACCCTGCCAAGTACGGGAGTCTGCTGGAGCAAGCGGAGGCGATTGCCGATGCCTGACCAGCACGCACTGCTCAGCGCCCTCGGGAGCACACCGATGGCTTGCCTGCCCGCCGTCTGCAACGCTGGAGGCCGGACTGCCGGAGTCCGCCTCGTCTGCTGCCGAGCAAAACCACCGCTCAGGAGCTCGCAGAGTGGAAGCTGCGCCGTGCCCCTGCATGACGCGGAGATTGACACCCTGGCCTATGACTATGTCTGGGAACGCAAGTCAAGAACATCACCACGTGGAGAAGCAGCTGGGAAAAGGTGCTTCACCACTCGCCTTGGGGGTCTCGTGGTCAAACCCGTCGGCAAGCCCATGTTGGTATCCGAATCCGACCTTGGGCCCAGACTGGATCTCCAGTCTCCAACAGATGAATTCACTGCAATCAAGTAACACTCAAGAAAGTAGGTAAGAAAAGATGTTTGCAACCACGAATCCACCCCGTGCGGTCACCCGTGAGGTTCTCCTGCCCTACACCAACATTTTCGAGGCGGAACCTATCCAAGGTGGGAAGCTCAAGTTCAGCGCGTCATTGTTCATCCCGAAGTCCGGCCTAGAGCCCCTAGCCAGGATAAAACGCGCCGACGACGCAGTGATCGATGACGGGAATGACAAGTTCGGTGGCAAGCGCCCGAACAAAGCTGCGCTGAAGTTTCAACTGCGTGACAGCGAACCATTCGGTAGCGACCACATCAGCGACACGGCCGACTTCGAGGGTTTCGGTACCGCGTCAGACGACTTCCTCAACTAGAAGATAAGGGCATAGAAATGACTGAGTACTACGAGGCAGCCCTTGCCGCGGATAGCACAACGCTGATCTACAGCCTCATTGGCTTTCTCTTAAAGCTCACCTCGTTCGTTGTCAGCATGAGGACGATTCGCCGTGATCGCAAGCGCATCGACAAGCTCATTGCTGACACTGAGGCCGAGTTCGAGAAGTACCGCACCGAACGCGACAACTGAATCTTCGCCAGTGAACCTGGCGAAGACCGGCCCCACGCTGACAGCGTCGACCTTGAATTCTTCCAATTCAGCTATTCGATCGACAGCGCCCCGTTTGAGATCATCGATCTTGTCGACAGACAGCAGCACGCCGCCACGGTGCTGGCCGCGCTGGTCGGCCTTTGCGTAGTGGAGTTGGCGTTCAATGCCACATTCGAGTGCATCTGCCTCTCGGCCTGGCTCGCCAGACAGCACCCAAAGCTCGTGGCGGGTCGCTCGTGATGAGTTGACCCCAAAACTGGGGTTACATAGGACACAGAGCACCAATGGATTCAAGCAGGTTTCCGTGACGGTAATGCCCCAGACACATGCCTGCGAGCTTGGTCGAAAGGAATGCCAGGCTCCATCGTGAAAGTCACTAGCTGCGAGATACCAACGAGTTGGTGAATACTAGACCGGGCGCGCTCCAAAGGTCGAAATCATCTGCACGCCGTTAAAGAATCATCGCGGAAAAGGTTTCAACACCTCCCGTAGTTACCGGCAATTTAGAGCCCGTGGCATGAGCCCTCGATGTCTTCGCAATGTTGAGCTTGAGAAACTCTTTCGAGAGGTTCAGGCTGGCAATTGAAATGCTCTGTTCATTGAATCTATCGGTTTCACCAATACAGAAGCAGCACAAGCTGCGCCGAAAGCGCAGAGCACTCGGTAAATCTCTTCCTAGGGTGCTTCTCCTCTAGCCCCCGCCACCGCATCGCTTTGTTGAGTGGTGGCCGGTGGGACGTCGCCAAGCGCCCTGCTCCCTCGCCATAGCTTTAGCTTCCTAGGCTTCTCCCTTTTCGTGAGTTCCCCCACTCCGTCTCCGCCCCAAAACCAACAACCCCCACCTCCTCACATGGTCTCGCATGTGTGTTTGGAGGCGGGGGTGACGTCGAGTCAGTACAGAAACTTAGGCAATGCCTGGATTAGGCAAGCACCTTAGTTAACGCGGCCGGTTTCCTTGCGGTACTTGCGGTAATAGCGGCGGCCGTAGTGGACGGAGCCTACCGCAGCGATGGCCACAATGACTAGGGCGATGATGCCGATGATCATGGTCAGGGTGTAGTCACTCTCGCCTGCGGTGCCCAGCGGAGTATCCCACACGCCAAGACCCCAAATGAAGATGCCGGCAGCCGGGAGGCAAGACATGATCAGACCCATGCCCACCCAGGTGGAGGTGCGCAGGAGGGAAGAGTGAGGAGCACCGAAGGACACGGGATCGTAGCCCTCAATGTAGGTGTCCTGAATCTTGCCGGAGAACTCCGGGTAGGTCTCGCTGGCGTAGTCAGCGACTGCGTGGGTGTTATCGCTCATGGCGGAGTCTTTCTGTCTTTCTCTCGTTCCTTGTATTCCTACGGAATAACCTTAGCTTAGTCGTCCTTGCCACGGAAAGCAGCACGTGCGCGTTCGCGGGTAACCGCGGAAACTGCGGTCAGCGGAACGCCGGCCGGGCAAACATCAGCGCACTCACCGTAGAGGGAGCAGTGGCCGAAGTTGGCTTCTAGGTCATCGACCATGTTGCGGGCACGGCGGCCACGCTCTTCCTTGCCCAGCGGCATGAGGGAGAGGTGCACCAGCTTCGCACCAGTAAACAGGTGAGCCGCACCATTCGGGCAGGCGGCAACGCAAGCACCGCAGCCGATGCAGGCAGCGTGGTCCAGCGAGTACTCGGAAGTCTCATGGTTGATGTGCATGGTATCCGCATCCGGAGCGGTACCAGCATCCATGGAGACGTAACCGCCCTGCTCCATCACGTGATCCAGGGCCGCGCGGTCCACGATCATGTCCTTGATGACGGGGTAGGCAGCGGAGCGGAAAGGCTCCAGCTTGATGGTCTGGCCGTCCGTGAAGTTGAACAGGCGTTGCTGGCAGGCCGGGGTGTTCTGGCCAGGGCCGTGCGGGCGGCCATTGACGGTCAGGCCACAGGTGCCACAGATACCCTCACGGCAGTCGGAAGCGAAAGCGAAGGGCTCTTCGCCGCGCTCAATGTAGCCCTCATTGACGTGGTCCAGCAGCTCCAGGATGGACATCTGCTCAGAGGCATCATCCACCTGGACGGTCTCGAAGTGGCCTTCTTGGGTCGGTCCGGCTTGACGCC
>ERZ1031149.100-NODE-100-length-19795-cov-24.006484_pt1 | contig 19795 bp, 20 predicted proteins | sample MGYA00518223_ERZ1031149 | MGnify/ENA primary metagenome ERZ1031149 (study PRJEB33718, sample SAMN03159768) | human skin metagenome | collected 2014-05-20 | study: EMG produced TPA metagenomics assembly of the PRJNA266117 data set (Human skin bacterial metagenome...
CCTAAGAGATAGACACAGTGAGCGCAGCAGATTCTTCGGCAGCAGCAGTACGCCGCACCAGCCCTAAAGCTAAGAAGCCAAAGACCATGTCCATTGGCGTGGTTTTGGAAACGCTGAATCAGCAGTTCCCAGACGTCACGGTGTCTAAGATTCGCTTCCTCGAATCTGAGGGGCTCATCAGTCCACAGCGCACGGCCTCGGGCTACCGCCGCTTCACCCAAGAGGACGTGGACCGATTGCGGTATATCCTCACCACTCAGCGCGATAACTATACGCCGCTGAAGGTTATTCGTGAGCAGCTAGAAGCCATGGATTCCGGCCAGGTGACCGCCATCGTTTCCGCAGGAAATGCGGAAACCCTGCTCTCGCCGCAGCAGTTTAAGGCCCCTGTGGTCACCCGCCTGACCGATGTAGAGGTGGCTACCCAAGCTAGTGCCAGCGAAGATGATGTAGCCTCCTTGGTTAAATATGGCCTCATCCGCCCGGATGTCGCAGGCTTTTTCAATACCGACGACGTAGCCATTGTCTCGGCCGCGGTGGCGCTTAAGGCATTTGGTTTCGGCTCCCGTGAACTCAAGTCCCTGCGCAATAACGCCCGCCGACAGGCAGACCTGATCTCCCAGGCAGCGGCTCCAGTGGCGCACTCAAATTCCGATACCGCGCATCAGAAGGCGGAGGAAATCTCCCAGCAAATGACCGCGCTCGTGGTGTCCTTGCACGCAACGCTAGTGAAGTCGGATCTGCGCGACGAATACCACTCCTAATACACACGCGCTCCCGTCTTTGTGGGAGAGTGGTAGTTATGAGTGATGTATCCCTAGAGTTCCACGGTATCCACCAGGTCGGCCCCGAAGACGATGTGTGCGCTTTGCTGCGCTGGCCGGAAGAAAACCGCTTGATACCCGTGTGGATTTCTCCCATCGAGGGTATGCAACTGGCCGCAGTCTTGGACGGACACCAGCCAAACCGTCCCACCTCACACGATCTGATCTGCGAGGTACTAGAGGGCACTGGCGGGGTAGATGCGATTGAAATTGCCAATTACCACCAGGGAACCTTCATGGTAGATATCAAGGCTCCGAACGGAGAGGTTTATGACTCTCGGTTAAGTGACGCACTTGCTGTATCCGCATATTTCAACGTCCCTATTTCAGCCGAAGCAGATCTCCTTGCCCAGGTATCCGTATATGCCAGCGATGCGGATGTGAAAGAGTACTTCGACCTGGAAATTTCCACCCCCGGCGCCGGCGATGATGTGCAGACCAGAGAAAGCAATGATTCCTCGACCTCGGCGTCGGGAAATGCCCAGGCAGATGCAGATTTTGAAGCCATGATGAGGTCTTTGGGTATGGAGGAAAAGGACTTCCTATCGGGGGATGACGACGAAAAAAGTTAATGACACGCGTGTGACTAATGGTGACAATGGGGTTTGAGAAGTCTAAAGTTGTACTTGACAGTTGAGCAAGCAGCGCTTGACGGGCGTATGCGCTTGGCTTTTAATTGATCTTTAGAACTTCCAACAAACCCCATTGGAGTAATTACGTGAGCATTAACGAGGACCCCCAGTCCGAATCGACCTACGTACAGGAATCGCTTTTTGACGTCGGACCCGACGAAGAGGTGGGCTACCGCGTTCCCATCGCTTGCCAAGTTGCCGGCATCACCTACCGCCAGCTTGACTATTGGGCACGCACCAACCTGGTCAACCCTTCCATCCGCACGGCACGCGGCTCCGGCTCCCAGCGCCTGTACTCCTTTAAGGATGTACTGGTGCTCAAGATTGTGAAGCGCCTGTTGGATACCGGCATCTCTCTGCAAAATATCCGTTTGGCAGTTGAGTCCCTACGGGATCGGGGTGTGAATGACCTAGCAGAGCTGACCCTCGTATCCGACGGCACTACCGTTTATGAATGCCGTTCCAACGATGAGGTCATTGACTTGCTCGCCGGCGGCCAAGGCGTCTTCGGTATTGCTGTTCCGGGTATCTTGAAGGAACTGTCCGGCACCATTTCTTCCTTCCCTTCGGAGCGCATCGAAGACTTCGCCGAGGACAACGTGGTCGGCCTCGACGAGTTGGCTGCTCGCCGCAAGCGCAAGAGCTCCTAAGCTCGTCCACACAGAATCCACCCTCCTTCCCAGCTCACGGGGAAGAAGGGTGGATTTTTAATCTCTATCGCCACGAGTGCACCATGCAAGACAGTTCCTCTCTGCGCTATGTAGCTGGTGGTATCGAGGTCGAGCTCTAGCTCAAAGCCCGAGCCGACTCTGAGCTTATATCTGGAAAGCGCCCGTAGCTCCGCGGCGTAGGGGAGCAGTAGTCACTACGGCCGACAATAAAGGCACCGAACGAGGCGTCGTTCGGTGCCTTAGACAAGGAAGAGTTGCGTATTAGACCCCTGCGGCCTTAGTAATCGCCCCAGAGACCGTGGCCTCATCGGCTGAGTCAACGGAAGTGAAGCTATCGGCTGCGGACTTCAGTGCGGCATCGACATTGCCTTCACCGACATGGACGACGCTGAGAGAAACGTCCTTGGAGGCGGCGTCTTCAAGAGCGGACGTGAATTGAGCATCATCCATGTCTTGCTCGGTGCCAGTAGTTACGACGAGCACGCGTGCCTTATCGCCGCTGCCTGCAGCTTGGTCGGCGGCATTGGCTACTGCCGCTACCACTGCGCTGCGCGTTTGCGGAACACCGCCAGTTCCAAAGCCACTGAGCGTGCCGGATACAGCGTTGCCATCGCCAAAGCCCAGGTTTTGTCGGAACCCAACCGTGGCGGTTTCAGAGATAGGAGAGGAGTAGTTCCACAAAGAAACTGCTCCGCCGTCAGCGGCTAGGTCAGAAGCAGTGGTGCCCAAGGCTTTGGATACAGGGCCGTACATCGGCGCCATGGCCGTAGAGGTATCCAAGAGCAGGAGCGTATTTGCCGCCATCGTCACATCGGGCTTGGGAGCTGCTGCGGAACTCGTCGCTGGAGCGGAGCTCTTCGAGGAAGAAGAGCTCGTGGGCGCATCGGACGTGGAAGCACTGGAAGCAGCTGCCGTGCTGGTTTCCGGTGCAGCCTCGGTGCTGGTTTCCACTGCGGCGGGTGCGGCGGAGTCTTCGCCGTCGTCGTTGCCCGCGCCGCGTAAAAGGAAGGTAACCAGGGCGATTATGGCCAGCAGCGCGATAATAGCCACCGCAATAACCCATCCCGCTACTGCGAAGCTATTTTTCCCGTTTGAATGCCGTGCCATGTGGTGTTTTCCTCCCAAGCAAACTGCCGTTGTTAGTGGCTCATTCTAGCGGGGCAAGTGCCTGATCTATCACAGCGACAAGCCGTTCTCGCAGTGGTTCAGCTTTGTGCGCCAGCGTTCTTTGCCTCGAGACGTATTCGGCCTTGCCCTCAGGTGTTTCGATGGGCACGACGCCAAGTCCCCAATCACGGCAGTCATAAGGGGACGCCTCCATGTCAAGGATGCGCGCTTCAATCGCCAGATCCAGGCACTCAAGGAAAAGTTCGCCTGGAACCAGTGGTCCCAGCTTCCAGGCCCACTTATATAAATCCATTGTGACGTGTACGCAGCCTGCCTGGTCATTGTCGGGCTGATCCTCACGATGCAGGACAGTGAGGTTAAGAGGGCGAGCGGGAGGAGTAAAGAACCGGAAGGCATCATAATGAGAACACTTAATTGAGTGCTCATCGACAACCCGATTGGTCCCGTCCGCACCAAGCCGCAAGGGCAGCGAATGTCGCGGGGAATCCGTGTGGTAGACCATTGCCCATTCATGCAGACCGAAGCAGTCAAAGTGGGCCGGATTGGTAGCGGAACGCCGAAGCAGATTAGAAATATACCGAACCGAGTCACCACGACGCTCTAGAAAGCTGCCGATGTCGACGGTGATGCCGTCTGAGGTGGCGTGGTAATCCCGCCATTCAGCGTGCGGAGGAGTGCCCGTTAGCGCAGTTCCTACACCTGGGTGCCAGCGCTTTAGGTGAGAAGGGCGTACGGGGTAGTACTCAAAGAGAAAATCGAAAACAGGGTGGTAGCTGCCAGGATGTCGGAAGCGCTCCAAGCGGTCGGTGGCTTGCTTTTCGTGTTCATGCTGTTGAGCACTCCATTCCTCAGGGCTCAAGATACGCATGAGAGTTAACCTCCTTGACTTAGCGGCGTCGGCGGCGGGCGACTTTGCCGCCTGAGCGACGGCGTTGGAAATTGGATTTCTTGACAGATTTCGCTGGTTTCTGGGGTGCGGCCTGCCCGGGCGGGGGAAGGGCAGGGCCATTGGGCTTTCGAGCGCCCGTAATCTCCTTAAGGATCGGTGCGCCAGCAGGATTGTCACGGTGAGAAATATCGTGCTCCGTAGCCGTGACCCCGGCTTTCTTAATTAGAGCGTCTACTTCTTTGCGTTGTTCATCCATAACCAAAGTGATTACGGTACCCGCAGCACCGCCGCGTGCCGTGCGGCCGGCGCGATGGAGATAGGCTTTGTGCTCCGCGGGCGGGTCGACGTGAACAACGAGTGAAACGTCCGCAATATCGATGCCGCGGGCGGCAATATCGGTGGCGACCAAGACTGGGATGCTGCCATCGGCGAAGCCTTCGATTGCGCGGGTACGGGCGCCTTGGCCTTTATCGCCATGCAGCGGGTACGCGTTGATGCCAGCGCGCCGCAACTTCTTGACCTGCCTGTCCACGCCGTGCTTGGTGCGCATGAACATGATGGTTTTGCCTTGGCGGGCAGCGATGCGCAGCACCACCTCGTTGCGGGCGGGGCGATCACCAACGAAAAAGAGGTGATGGGACATGGAATCCACTGCAGCTTGCACCGGGGCCGTGGAATGGACCACCGGGTCATGGAGGAATTGCTCCACCAGCTTGTTGACGTCGCCGTCAAGCGTCGCCGAAAACAGCAAGCGCTGGCCTTGCGCCGGTGTTAGACGCAGAAGCTTGCGTACCTGGGGCAAAAAGCCCATATCGGCCATTTGGTCGGCTTCATCCAGCGCAGTGATCTGGACGGCATCCAAATGCAGCTTGCCCTGGTCAATTAAATCCTGGGCACGGCCAGGGGTAGCGACAAGGACATCAACGGGACGGGCGAGGGAGCGGATATGGTGATTAATATTTACCCCGCCAACGACAGCGAGCACTCTTAAGCCCAGCGTCGCCGCTGGTTCATCAAGGCGCTGGTGAATCTGAGTGGCCAACTCACGGGTCGGGGCGAGGATAAGCGCACGGGGATGAGCAGGCTTGGATGCACCTGTTCCGGCAAGGCGGGCGAGTATGGGCAGGCCAAAGGTATAGGTCTTGCCCGACCCGGTAGGGCCGCGGCCGAGGACGTCTTTGCCTACGAGGGCGTCGGGAATCGCGGCTTTTTGAATAGGAAACGGTTCGGTAATGCCTTCGTTGTGCAGGACGTGCACCAGGCGCTGGGGAAGGCCGAGATCGGCAAAGGTAGTCATCGCTTTCCCATCCTATCGGCAGCGAGTCGAATCGCCGCATTCGAATCAACACGCCTGTTAGAAAAGTGAAAGGGGCCCCGAAGGGCCCCTGATCACGTCACTGCGAATCTAGTCGGTCTGGGTCAGGCTGCGGTCGCCGGACCACTCAATGTGGAAGGTGCCCGGCTTGTCGGTGCGCTTGAAGGTGTGGGCGCCGAAGAAATCGCGCTGGCCCTGAATGAGCGCGGCCGGCAGGCGCTCGGCGCGCAGGCTGTCGTAATAGGAGAGGGACGACGCAAAGACCGGTGCCGGCAGGCCCAATTGGGTAGCGGCGACGACCACGCGGCGCCATGGGTCGATGAGGTCTTCTAGCTCGCCCTTAAAATAGGGATCGAGGATGAGGGCGGGCAAGTCCGCATTATTGTCATAGGCTGCGCGGATGCGATCCAAGAACTTGGCGCGGATGATGCAGCCGCCGCGCCAGATCGTTGCTAGATCGCGCGGGTCAACGTCCCAACCGAATTCGTCGGACCCGGCCTTAATCTCGTCAAAGCCCTGGGAGTAGGCAATGAGCTTGGCGGCATAGAGCGCGCGGCGCACATCCTCGATGAACTCTGCCTTGTCCACGTCCAGCGCCTTGATGGTGCCGGCGGGAAGCTGGCCTTCTTGGGCGGCGCTGCGCTGCGCGGTGGAGGAGGACAGCGCGCGGGCGAAGACGGATTCGGCAATACCGGTAATCGGAACGCCCAGCTCCAATCCATTAATGGCAGTCCAGCGGCCGGTGCCTTTCTGGCCGGCGGCGTCCACGATGACGTCGACAAGCGGGGCGCCAGTCTCCGGATCCTTTTGGGCCAGAACCTCGGCGGTGATTTCAATGAGGTAGGAATCAAGGTCGCCGGAGTTCCATTCGCGGAATACCTCTGCGATCTCGGCCGGCTCCATGCCCGCGCCATAGCGCAGCAGCTGATAGGCCTCGCCGATGACCTGCATATCGGCATACTCGATGCCATTGTGGACCATCTTGACAAAGTGGCCGGCGCCGTCTGCACCAATGTGGGTTACACACGGAGTGCCGTCCACGTTGGCAGCGATGGACTCAAGAATCGGGCCAAGGGTCTCCCACGACTCCTTGGGGCCGCCGGGCATGATGGCCGGACCGTTGAGCGCGCCCTCCTCGCCGCCGGAGATTCCGGCGCCGACGAAGTGCTTGCCGCGGGCGGCTACGTCCTTCTCGCGGCGAATGGTGTCAGTGAACAAGGCATTGCCGCCGTCGATGATGATATCGCCATCGTCCATGGCCTCGGCCAGCTGATCGATGACGGCATTGGTGGCCTTGCCAGCCTTGACCATAATGATTGCCTTGCGTGGGCGCTCCAAGGAAGCCACAAAGTCCTCGATGGTTTCCGAAGGTACGAAGTTGCCTTCCTCGCCGTGGGCCTCAATGAGTGCATGAGTCTTTTCAGGGCTGCGGTTATACACCGCTACGGTATTGCCGTTGCGGGCAAAGTTACGGGCCAAATTAGAGCCCATGACCGCCAATCCCACGACGCCAATCTGAGCAAGTTCATTCTTATCAGTCATGCTGCCTATCCTACGTCACTAGGATGCGAGACTGGCGTCAATGGCTAGGCTGGTGGACTATGTCGGATACGCAGAAACTCAATGACTTGCTCCACCTCGCGCACACGCGAGTGCTCAATGCTGAAGAACTGGAGTCTCTCAATGCCTTAAACGGCGGCCTTGCGGAATTGCTAGGACTGCAGTTCACCCACGTGGGCCCGCGCGAGGCCCGTGCGAAACTGCAGGTGCTGCCGGAGCATCACCAACCCTGGGGAGTAGCCAACGGCGGGTTGTATTGCTCCATCGCAGAAACCGTGGCCTCCATTGCCAGCGTGGCGGCTGCCGACGCCCCAGCGGTCGGCGTCAATAACTCCAGCGACTTCATTCGCTCCACAGGTGAGGGCGAGTTAGAAGCCGTGGCTACGCCCGTGCAGCTAGGCGGCCGCACCCACGTGTGGAGCGTCGATATGTGGCAAGGCCGCGACCTTATCGCCCGCACCACCTTGCGTACTATGATTCTGCGCTAGTTGACCCGAGCAGCGGTAAACGACATGCCGTGGGCGGAAAGCCGCTGTAGATAGGGCTTTCCAAGTCCGGTGACCGGGGTGAGTACGCCGCCTGCACGGCCGGCATTAGAGCGCGAATCGAGCAAGCAAAGCGCAGCCTGGCTCAGCATCATTGCCGTGACCTCGTAGCCCGGGTCGCCTTGTGCCGACACAGCTGCTCGCCAGTGTTCGCCATCTTCGGTAGTCCCGTGGTGGCTGACTTGGAAATGCGCGCCCTTAGGGCCGGGCTTGGGCAGGACCTTTTCCACCAGTGGGCGCAGGCGCGACTGAGTGCCATCAAAAAGTAGCTTGGTGGCGAGCGCCAGCCCATAGGCGCGGGCGCGACCGGGAAGACCGGTGCCAGCCCACCATGCTTCCTTATAAAACAGGCGTGTGCCCCACGCGCGCCCTAGCAGAGCGTTAGAGCGGCGCACCACGCGGGTATTAAACATGGACATGAAAAATGGCCCTACCCAGCCCACGCCGTCGACTTCTTTGATTTCGAAGTCATTCTGGAGGTCGTCTAAGCGTGGCCCGGCCTTGGGATCCGGGTCTAGTGAGTAAGGATTGTGCAGGTTGCGGGCTACATCTTTATCCGCGTGCGCGGCATGCGAGACCTGCAGGGAAGACTCGATGGTGCCCGGTGAGATTCCGCCTTTGAGCTTGTCGACGACCATCTGCACCCGTGCAAACGGCTTTCCTGCCGCCTGGTAGAGATTGAGCATGCCAATATCCGAGGGGACGGAATCGAAGCCGCAGGAATGAACGATGCGCGCACCTGTAGATTCGGCCACGGCATGGTGGGAATCGATGCTGCGGCGAATAAAGGGAACCTCACCGCACAGGTCAACATAATCTACGCCATGGCGCGCGCAGGCGGCAACGACGTTATCCCCATAAAGGCTGTAGGGTCCGACCACGGTGATTAGTACCTTGGTATGTTCCACCATGTGCTCCACATCGTCGGCATCATCGGCGGCGGCGATGGCGATGTCCCAGTGCTGATTGAGTTCATCGCGCAGCGCGGCTAGCACCGGTCGGTTCCGGCCGGCCAGAGTCACAGAGGGCGCGTTAATCGAGGCAAGGTAGCGCGCCACCAATTGGCCGACCAGCCCGGTAGCGCCGTAAACAGTGATATCACTCATAGTGCACGAGCGTACCGGAGGGATTAGAGCCAGTGGTTCTTTCGGAACCAAGCCCACAGGCCCACAACGACCAAGATCATAATGATAATCGCCATGGGGTATCCCAGCGCCCAGTGCAGCTCCGGTATGATGTCGAAGTTCATACCGTAGATACCCGCCACAAGGGTAGGCGCGGCCCACATGCCAACGACCGCGGAAATGGTGCGCATATCTGAGTTCTGTTGCATCGTTACCTTGGCCACGGAGGCGTCGATAAGCGAGGTAAGGCGCTCATCGAAGCTGGATACTTGGTCCTTCACCACGAGCTCATGGTCGTTGACATCGCGCAGGTAGGAGCGCAATTGCTTGGAAATTAAATCCTTGTGGTCAGAGACCATGGATTTCAGTGCCACCGAAAGTGGGTCAATGGCATGCTTCATCTCCAGCACCTCACGCTTGAACATGTAGATGCGGTCTACATCAAATTTGAGGTTCGGGGTGAAGATCTCCTCTTCAAGCTCATCGACCTCGATGCTGATAAGGCGCGAAATCTCCGAGTAGCGGTCCACCATCATATCCAGGATCTTCCAGGCCATGGCCACTGGGCCGAGCTCCACCAAGTCCTGCTCATCTTCCACCGTATATGCCAGGTTGGGTAGCTTTGCCCCGTGGCGGACGGTGATGATGAAGTTGGAGCCCATAATCATCTGGATTTCGCCGGTAGAAATGATCTGGCGCTTATCCGTGACCTCGTCATGATCGCGGTAGTTCACCGAACGCGCGACCACGAAGAGCTGATCATCGTAGCGTTCGAGCTTAGGGCGTTGATGGGCCATAACGGCGTCTTCTACGATGAGTTCGTGGATGCCAAACTGGGAGGCCACTTTGGTCATCTGGGACTCATAGGGCTCATGCAGGCCTACCCAAATAAATCCGCGGCCGTATTCCTCAATCGCTTCCAGAGCGGAGCTGGTGGAATACTCCCCGGGAAGCGCCTCGCCATCCACAAAGACGCGGCAATGTTCGATGGCGCGCTCCGGCGGTACCGCCAGGGAAGTGGGCTTACTAGGAGGCTCGGGTTTCTTGCGGCCCCTAAAGGGCGAAGGTACGGATGGCATCTTTTCAGCCTCCTTTGCGCGGTTGTGCGGGTATTTTCCCAATGGGCAGGCGGCGATTTTACGCAGCGGGTAAATCTTACACCGAAGCCGGGTAATATAATCGAATCTATGCCTACGTGGAAAGAAGTAACCGAAGCTAATCCCGAGCACTCCCAAAATTTCGCCCGCAAATGGAAGGTGCTTGCCGCACAGGGTAAGGACATCAACGGCGAAGCCCGGCTTATCGACGCCATGGTGGAGCGCAACTCCACCATCCTCGATGCCGGCTGTGGCACCGGCCGCGTCGGCGGCGAGCTGCTTCGCCGTGGCCACAGCGTGGTGGGCGTCGACGTAGACCCCATTCTTATCGAGCACGCTGAGCACGATTTCCCAGAGGGGCAATGGTTCGTGGGAGATCTGTGCGAGGAAGAGGTGCCAGAAGGCCCCTTTGATATCGCCGTGTCCGCAGGCAATGTCATGGGCTTTCTAGCGAAAGACGGCCGCGAGCCCGCACTGCGCAATATCTATAATTCCCTCAAGCCCGGTGGCCGCCTCGTCACCGGCTTCGGCGAGGGCCGAGGGTGGGAATTTGCTGATTTCCTCGACATGGCGCAGAAGGTGGGCTACCGAGTCGACTTCACTTTCTCCTCGTGGGACATGAAGCTTTTCTCGGAGCACTCCACCTTCCTCGTCGCTGTCCTCTCGCGTCCGGGATCAGACCTTCTGGCCTAAAAACGCCTATCGGCTTGGTCGAAGAAATCGACCTCATGGTGGCTGGCGGTGATATAGGCGCGCTCGGCACGCAGGCGGGTAGGCTCATCCGCCCCGGCGAGGGCTTGTTCGACGATGTCGAGGCTAGCGCGAACCCCGTCGAGGAAGTCCTCGCCGCCGTACATGGAGAGCCATGAGTGATAGGGGTGTTCGGGGGAATCAAACTCTGCGAGGTGGAGGCCTACCTCTGCATATAACCAGTAGCAGGGCAGTACCGCCGCAGCGCCCACCACGTAGTCATCCGTATGCGTCGAGCGGATAAGGAAATCCGTATAGGCGCTAGTTACCCGGGAGGCTGCGGTCGTGATATCGCTTTCGAGCCAGCCGCGGTGCAGCTCGGCCTCCACCGCCAAGCAATCATGCGCTCCCTCAGCCCAGTGCAGCTGCTGTGCCGCTTCTGGGGCTTGGCTGGCGAGGCGAGCCAACGCCTTGGAATAAGCGTTCAGGTACTGGGCATCTTGGTCGAGGTAAAAGCCAAAGGCATCCTTTTCCAACGCTCCCGTGCCCAAGGCCCGAATAAAGGGCAGCGCCTTGATCGCCTCCCAGTGTTCCCCGGCGAGGTTCCACAGGCGTTGCGTGTGTGGGCCGGCCGCGGGAACGCGGGGTTGGTCGACGGTATCCGGTTCCTCGAGAGTACCGGATAGGTAAGGCTGGGGCAGGGTAGAAGCGGCCTGCATGAGGCGCTGCGAGCGATGCAGGTGGTCCACGGGTCCGTGTCCCTTGCCCACGTGAAGCGCATCCGCATTAGCAATCGCCTCATGCAGCCACTGGGTGGACCACGCCAGAGCTGCGGCAGCGCTATCGCCGGCTCCCAGGCGGGTGGCTAGGGCAGAGGAAAGGGAACACCCAGTTCCATGCGTATTCTTCGTGTCCACCCGGCTGGAAGCAACGCGGTGCACTGACCCATCCGCATTGACCACCGCATTATCCGCGATGTCGGCATCGAGGTGCCCGCCCTTGACGACGACCGCGGTACCAGCACCCTTCGCCCATTCCTTCGCCGTGGCAATGGCCTCTTCTAGGTCGCTCGCCTCGTCCGTCTGGGTAAGTACTGCCAATTCCTTCAAGTTGGGGGTGATGAGGTCTACCTGGGAGCAGAGATCGCGCACAGCCTGTTCTGCTTCCTCCTCCAGCAGGCGATCTCCGCTCGTAGCTACCATGACCGGATCAAGTACCACGGGAACATCGTCCGGCAGGCGGCGCAAGAAGTCTGCGACCTTGGCGGTAATGGCGGCGTCGGCAAGCATGCCAATCTTTACCGCATCAATCTCCACATCGTCGATGACGGAGTCTAGCTGCTCCTGCAGAAAGTCCACCGGTGGTACGTGGACGCTGCGGACACCCTGGGTGTTTTGAGCCACCAACGCAGTCACCACGCTCATGCCGTAGCCGCCTGCGGCAGAGATGGATTTCAGGTCGGCTTGAATGCCTGCTCCGCCAGTGGGATCGGTGCCGGCAATGGACAGTACTCGGGGATAGATGCCTTTAGCCATGGAAAGCCTCCTTAAGGTGGGCGGCAGCTGCTGCGGGGTCCTCGGCCGCCATGATGTCGCTGACTACGCAAATTCCGGCAAAGTCGCTGCCCGCCAGCTCGTGCGCATTATGGGCCTTGATCCCGCCGATGGCGACGGACTCGATGCCACGCTCACGTGCGGCGTGAGCGAGTGCTGCGGCTGCAGCCGTACCCATGCCGGCTGGGGCGTTCTTCTTCGTTGCAGTCGAATGCACGGGCCCGATGCCAATGACATCTGGGCGCGCATCGTCCGCTATAGCAGCAAGCTCCTCGTGGCTGCCGATGGATAAGCCAATAAGCTGGCCCTCACCCAGCTTCTCCCGGGCCTCGCGAAAAGCCATATCATCCTGCCCAATGTGCAGGTGGCAACCGAGTTTTGCGGCCACTTCTACGCGGTCATTGATGAACAACGGGACATCGCCCAGTACACCCAGCAGCTCGCGTGCAGTGCGCTCAATCTGCTCATCGCTAGCTTCCTTGTCCCGGAGTTGGACAACGGTTACACCGCCGCGTACAGCCTCCTGCACGATGGAAACCACGTTGTCACGCCCGCCAGCTAGATCTGGATCGGTGACCAGGTAGAGAGTCCAGTCAATAGACACTTAAACCTCCTCTACGTCAGTGAGCTTGACCAGGCCCTCAATATCCGCCGTTGGGACATCGTAGAGCGCATCCAGCCAAGCGACGGCAAAGGAGCCGGGGGCGTGGTGCTTTTCGGCGGCCAAGCTACCTGCCGCGCCAACGTGCGCGTGGGCGGCGATGATCGCTTCGAAAGGATCCTCCCACGCGGCCAGATATGCGGCGCAGATAGCGCCAAGCGAACAGCCAGTACCAATGACGTTTTGGAGCATCGGGTGCCCCGATTCGAGGTAGACGGCACGCGTTGTATCGCCGACATGGACGATAAGGTCCCGCGGGCCGGAAATGGCCACGACGGCGCCGGTATCCCGGGAAAGTGCTACGGCCGAATCTAGGGCGGCTTCCACGCCATCGGTGGATTCGACGCCACGGCCGCCCTGCCCAGTACCTGCGAGGGCGATGATTTCTGACGCGTTGCCACGAATTGCGCCCGGGCCGAGTGGCAGCACCTCGCGCATGAATTCGGTCCGGTGGCTCAGGCCGCCGGCACCCACCGGATCGAGTACCCAGGGGGTGTGGGCGGAGTTCGCCCCAGCGATAGCCTCGCGCATGCCGCCGTATTGCTCTGAGCTGGGCGTGCCGCAATTGATGAGTACGCCGCTGGCTACCTGGGCGAATTCGCGCGATTCCTCCGGCGTATCGACCATCGCCGGGCTAGCCCCGATGGCCAGCAGGGCATTGGCGGTGACGTTGCTAACGACCCTATTGGTCAAACATTGAATAAGCGGCGTGGACTCGCGCACAGCGTCGTGTGCGCGCAGAAAAGCATAATCCACAACTATCCCTTCGCTAGTTCTAACTGAGTGCAGGTTCGATGGGTATTTCTCAGCCGCACCGTGTGCGGCACCCCATGTTGCGATCCTCAGCCTAACAAAGGTCACGGAAACTATGTGCGAAAATCGACGCTCCAGTGCCCAGTTGGGGTGGTGCTATCGCTATCAATGAGTAACGACAGGAAAATAGAAAATCGCCGCCCTTGCCCTGCATTGAGGCAGGAGGGCGGCGATGCGGTCGAGGAGTAATTACTTCTCGTTCTTGTTAATGATGTTGCGCGCAATGCGCTGCTGAGTGGTGATTTCTAGGTTGCCGCGGTCGCGGGAAAGAATATTGGTTGCCCAGTTCACCAGCACTGCCAGGCGACTGCGCAGGCCAATCACATAAGTCAGGTGCAGGCCCAGCCATGCTACCCAGCCAGCGAAGCCACCAAACTCGGTCTTGCCTAGCTTGACGACGGCGTTGAAGCGCTTGACGATTGCCATGGAGCCCTTGTCAAAGTAATCAAAGGCTTCCTTCTCATTGGCGGTAGACTCCTCGTCCACCTTTGCCTGAATGAGCTTAGCGACGTGCGCGCCACCCTGGATAGCAACCTGGGCTAGGCCAGGCAGGCGGTTGAGCGAGATCATGTCACCAACCATGTAGACGTTATTGTGCTCGCCCACGGTCAGGTCCTCGTTCACGGAGACACGACCAGCGCGGTCTGCCTCGACGCCAGCCTGCTCGGCCACCATCTTGCCCAGTGGGGAAGCGGCCACACCGGCGGACCAGATCTTGGTAGCACCCGTCAGGGTGGTCTCTTCCTCGGTCTTCATGTCCTTATAAGTGACGGTATCCGCGGTCACATCGGTCACCATGGCGTTGAGATGAACCTGTACGCCTTCCTTTTCCAAAGTGCGCTGTGCCTTGCGGCCCAAGCGCTTGCCAAATGGAGGCAGTACCTGTGGGGCGCCGTCAAGCAAGTAGATCTTGGCGGAGGTGGTTCCGTAGTTGGAGTAGACATCGTTGAGGGTGCGGTTTGCTAGTTCGGCAATCTGGCCGGTCAGCTCGACGCCGGTTGGGCCAGCACCAACGATGATGAAGGTAAGCAGGCGCTCGCGCTCCGCTGGGTCATCGGTAAGCTCAGCCTTCTCAAACGCGGAGATGATGCGAGAGCGCAGCTCGAGGGCATCGTCCAAGGTCTTCATGCCTGGGGCGAACTCGGCAAAATGGTCGTTGCCAAAATAGGACTGACCGGAGCCCGCTGCAACCACCAGGGAATCATATGCGTAAGTGCGGGAGAACTCATCCTGCTCGGCAGTAACGGTCTGGTCAGCCAGGTTGATATCGGTAACCTCGGCGTTAACGAAGTGAACATTATCCTGATCGCGCAGCAGCTGGCGGGTGGACGGGGCCACCTCACCGGCGGAAATCATGCCTGTTGCTACCTGGTACAGCATCGGCTGGAACAGGTGGTGGTTCTTCTTATCGATGAGGGTGATTTCCACATCGGCGTTCTTCAGCTTCTGAACGGTGTTGAGACCACCGAAGCCGGCGCCAACCACGACGACGTGGTGGCGGCCACCGTTGGGGCGATAAGGGGTATCAGTCATGGATTTAATGCGACCTTCCTTAAGAAAGCTAATGTTTAGTACCCGTACAGTCTAAACACTTCAAACAGAACGCGCATACTTAATGACTGATAAACTTCCGCCGCTGCGTTGCGGATTCCGTGGGAAGAACCGGCGCGGCTGTCCGGAGCGCCTCAACCGGGGTGCGCACAAAGCTGACTAAGGTTGTTCCGGATAGTGACTTCCTCCGCCCACCAAGGAGCGCACCTGGCATTATGACTTTTACCCGCCCTGAGCATTTGAGCTCTATCGATGCTGAATCCTGGCCCAATGTGGCTACGGTTCCCGCACCTCGTTGGCCTGGAATGAAAGCCCGCCGGGCAGAGGCTGAATTTGCCAAGGCCTGCGATGATGCCGGACTAGAACTAGACCTAGAAGCCGAAGGCGGACCAGATCTCAAGGTGGGGCATGATGCCTTGTTTGAGCGCATTGCCGCTAGCGGTTGGCTGGGATTTGCGGAAAGTTATATGGCAGGAGAGTGGACCGTTACCTCTTCCTCGCAGCTGGTAAAGGTCCTCGGCCGCCTATTGGGAGTGGGTTACCTTCCCAAAGCCAAGATGCTAGGTGCTGGTAAGTCGGAGCCAGGGGAGCTGCCGCTGGAATTGGTTCGGCTCTATGCCGGCGATGGATTAAGCCATGTAGGTGGGATATTTTCCAGTGGCGTACCGACCACCATTAGGGAAACGGTAGAAAGCTATAGCCCCAAGGCCGGCCGCAAGGAACCGAAGAGCCACTTCGTCGATGTCACGACGCTGAGTGAGCCCACGAGTGTGGACAGGGATGACCTAGGAGATGCGCAGCGCCGCGCAGCGGATTGGCTGCTAGACGCTACCCGTACCGGCGCCGGAACCCACCTGTTGGTGTACCCGGCTGCCGGAATGCAGCCCGCGATGCGGGCGACTAAGCGGCGCGCTACAGTGGACGTTTTGACAAGTGATGTGGACCAAATGAGCCACATGCGCGAGGCCCTCGTACTAGAGGGGGCAGACGATTCCATCCATGTCGAGCGCATTCCCGGCGTCGTCCCGAACCCCAAGCAGTGGCACGGGCACTATGACGCCATCGTCACCGTAGAAAAGGTAGAACAACTCAGCGCTAGTGAGCGCAAGGAGTACATCCGCGCAGTCGACCGCTTCTTGACGCCTAATGGCCGGGCAGGAATCCAGTCCATCGTGGCGACCGAGTCGATGACTGAGGCCGGTAGGGCCTCGCTTCAGGCTTTGCGAGCCTATGTGTGGCCGGGGTTGGAGTATCCGCGCACTACGGAAATGCACCAGCTAGTGGATAAGAACTCTAACCTGCGCATCGTGTCCGAAACGCACGTGGGCACCCATTACCTGGAGTCCCTGCGTCAGCAGCGATCCTTTTTCGATGGGCACCTGCGGGAAGCAGCGGCCGCTGGATTCGACCCAGTCTTCCGCCGCTTGTGGACCTTCCAATTTGCCCTCCGCGAGGCCCTTATGACGCTTGGGATGATTGACTCGGTGCAATTTGGGTTGGCCCACCGCAACCGCGGGGGCCGGCGTTAGGCGGGCGGCCGTTAGGCAGGTAGCCCTTAGGCCGGCGGCAGTTCGTCGAAGTTCTTCATCAGATCCGCGCTGGGCACAAAGAAATTGGTGCCTGTAAGCGCGGTGGAAAAGTCCAAGATGCGGTCGTAGTTTCCCTCCGGCTTGCCAATGAACATATTGCGCAGGCGCTCCATGACGTTTTCTGGGTCCTTGGCATAACCAATGAAGTAAGTACCCATCTCACCCGCGGCGAAAGAGCCAAAGACCATGTTCTCGCGGTAAATATCTTCCTCTAGGTCATTGAGGGCTACGTGAGAATTAGTGGGCTTGGTATCGTCATCCAACTCGATATCGTCGGCCTTGGTGCGGCCGATGACCTTTTCTTGCTCCTCGGTGCTCAGCTCGTTCCACTTGGCCAGGTCATGGATATATTTTTGAACGGTGACATAAGAGCCACGGGGGTAGTCGGCGTCGTCGCCAAGCAGCACGGTATCCAAAGCCTCCTCAGCGAGGGGGTTGGCGGTGCCATCCACAAAGCCCAGCAAGTCGCGCTGGTCTAGGTACTTGAAACCTTGGGTCTCATCGATAACCCTGGCGGCATCGCCCAGCTGATCCAGTACCTGGCGGGCCATCTCATGGCACAGGTCATAGTTATTTGCACGGAAGTGAAGAAGAATATCGCCTGGCGTGGCCGGGGCCTTATGTGCGGCATCGATTGCCTCAAATTCCTTCAGGCGTTCCGGCATCGGTGCGCTGGTCAAACGTGGCCACATGGAGGCACCAATGCCGACTACGGTATAAAGTTCGCCTTCGTTATAGCGGAAGTTCACGGATTTAAACAGTCCGGCAAACCCCGACAGCATATCGCGGGTGGCTTGCTCGCCGCCGTCCTTGATTTCAAGAACTAGGAAGAGAGCTGCGCGGGAAGGCTTATCTACTACGTGCTGAATCGTCATGATGCCAATTTTACGCACCCTGTGGTGATCAGGCCCGTTCGCCGGCTTGGAATCGCCCCTGATAGAGACCTGCTTGGCCGTTATATGCGCTAGTGTGCATTTTGGTTGAAAACTAACCGATAGCCGGGTGAGAAGATGTGGACATGGATACGAAGAAGTAGAAGAAAAGGAACCGCGCGGCTCTTCGTATTGTTTGCGCGGAAAGACGATTCATATGATGAGTCTTTTGCAGGAGTTGCGCTGACGCGCGCCCAAGAAAAAGCGATGGGACAATGTGTAGACCGCTCGGGGGTAACCTGTTGGACTGAAGAAGCACGCCTGCGTGGGTGGAAAGGTCCACTGGATGTAGAACACCATCCGGAAGTGGTCTACCTGGTTTTTAGCGGTGGACACGCGCAGGGATCGGATCCGTCGAGCGCTGAATTCGATCCAGAGCTTAAGGCCGCATGTGCTACGAGAGGCCTAGCCGAAAAAGAAGTCATCCGCCGTATGAGAAATGACGAGAGCCCAATTGTCGTGAAGGAATGGCACATCTGGGAAGCTTCATTCGGGCGCGTGTTGGCAGGAGCAAACGGCAGATGCGAGGTGCAGGTATCAATGTATGGAGTCAGAAACTAAATGGGGGAATGCCACCCCTAGTTAAACTGACATAATGTACATTATCGGACAATTACAGATATCCGGAGACTATCGTGCGTCGCCTCCATGAGCGCCCGAGTTCTAACACATCTTCCCGGCCCATCTATTGGTTTCCGGTTCAGCTCCCTTAACCCTCCACGAAATCATACGACGCTTTGCTTGGCGACGCCCCGCGGTCTCTGTCGCGCCATCCGCCGGCCGTCAGACTTAGGTGCAGTTATCGATTCCGGCTGTAGCTCACTGGAGCTCGGATTTGTGGCGGCCGGGCCCATCTATCTTTCGGAACTTCTTCATTCCGGTGCCAACCTTTGGCGGCGGTGTTTCGCTCGGCGACCGAAAACCTAATATGGGGCGAAAATACGCCCTACTGGCGGGGCCAAGTACACCACTATATAACGTCACACTGACGTTATTTGAGGAAGTTCCCCCAACACCGTGAAGGACTAATTATCGGTTCCGGTAAGCGCTCCACAGCTGCCAGATAGTCAACAGTGCCAAAAGAACCGAGATGGCCACAATGACCCACATCTGTTGAACGGCTACGAAAATGGTAAAGCCGATGACGACGACGAGGCGCAGCCACATAAACGGGATAATCTGACGGGAATTCACTGGCTTGACCATCGCTAGTTCTTCTCGAAGGAAATGCGGAGATTTACCTCGCCCTTTTCCTCGACTTTCGCGGCGAGCATCTCCGGGGTCTCCACGCCATAATCAAGGCGATCAACTGGCACGGTGCCGCCGATGACGATCTGATCGCCATCGCGAAGAACGTCGAAGTCTTGGGAAATCTCGTGCGTTTCATCCTTGATAGTCAGATCTCCGGTGAGCTTGACTGTGCCAATGGTGCCGTCATCCGGGACGTCGGCAAGCGAAGCAGGCTTAGTCAGCTCAAAGGATGCCTCTGGGAAAAGCTGGGTCTCAAAGAGCTTGGACTTCATGTTCTGATCGCGGACCTTCTTGTCCGTGGTCAGCTCGTCCATATCAACAGTGACCGCGGCGGTTTTCAGGGTGGAATCAGAAATATCCGCCTGGCCGGTGACCTCCGTGGTTGAACCCGATGTGGTGGTCTTTTCCGCAGGTAGAACCTCATTAAAGGTAAAACCAACCGAGGTATGGTTATTGGCGCGTCCCTTGGCTACCTCCCAGGTGCCATCGAGCTCCGTTGATGCGGCCTTTGCGCCGTCGGCGGAAACTGGTTCGGTCTTTACTCCGGCGCCCTTGAGGAGCGAATACACCATCGGGCCAATGGCCACGGCGGTGAGCAACACAATCAGCACCACAAAGATGGTGATGACGAGCTTGCGGTTATAAAAAAGCTTTTTCATCTTCTATCGAAGTCCTTCTAGGCGTCGGGCCAGGGCTACAAGCTCTTCGCACAAACCGGCAAGCTCCTGCGCACTAGCACCTTCCTCCGCGGCGGTATTGATATCTTCTGCGGAACAACGTAGTTCAAAAAGTCCGTCGCGCAAACTCTCTGCCTTTTCTGGAGTAAGGATCACGGCATTGGCGGGAATCCCCGTGCCACTGACGTTATTTCGCTGCTCATAAGCGCGCTGCTTGCAGGAGGCGCTGCAAAACTTCCGTGGCCGTCCCCTACCGCCTTGGTCAATGTCCTTCCCACACCATTGGCAGGAAC